>Ga0316188_10000090_pt1 | contig 28622 bp, 25 predicted proteins | sample Phiworburrow1_MG_FD_204933 | JGI IMG/M metagenome (GOLD analysis project Ga0316188, IMG submission 204933) | Coastal sediment microbial communities from Maine, United States - Phippsburg worm burrow 1 | ecosystem: Environmental > Aquatic > Marine > Coastal > Sediment | place: USA: Maine... | reverse complement strand
CGCCGTGTTTCTTGAACCAGTCCAGCGCCAGCGTCCAGCCCTCCTCGGCCGCGGCCTTGCGGTAGCTGGGCCGGTAGTCGGCGTGGAAGGCGTGCGGCGCATCCGGGAAGACGACGAACTTCGAGGCACGTGCCGCCGGGCTGCCGCTGGCCAGCGCTTCCTGCATCGCGGCCACGGTGCTCATCGGGATGCCGCTGTCCTGGCCCCCGTACAGGCCCAGCACGGGCGCCTTCAGCGAGGTCGCCAGATCGACCGGGTGCTTGGGGTTGTTGGCGCTGGCCGCGCCGACCAGCCGGCCGTACCAGGCCACGCCGGCCTTCAGCGCCGGGCTGTGTGCGGCATACAGCCAGGTGATGCGCCCGCCCCAGCAGTAGCCCGTGATGCCCAGCTTTTGCGTCGCAGCACCCTGCGCCTTGGCCCACGCGACCGTGGCGTCGAGGTCGCCAATGACCTGCGCGTCGCTGGCCTTGGACACCACTTCGGCGATCAGCTTGGGGATGTCGGAGTAGGCCTTGGCGTCGCCCTGGCGCGCAAACAGCTCCGGTGCCACTGCGAAGTAACCCAGCTTGGCGAAACGCCGCGCCACGTCGGCGATGTGCTCGTGCACGCCGAAGATCTCGCTGACCACCAGGATCACCGGCGCGTTGCGTTTGTTGGCCGGCGCTGCACGGTAGGCCGGCATCTTGAAGTCGCCCACCGCAATGCTCACTTCGCCGGCGATCAGCCCGGTGGTGTCGGTCTTCACCATCGTCTGCGCGGCCACCGGCAGCACGGCGGCGGCAAAACCGCTGCCCACCGAGGTGCGCACGAAGTCGCGGCGGCTGAATTCCCGGCTGGGAACGAGGCAATCGAACTCTTCTTGAAGCATTTGGGTCTCCGGTGAAAAAAGTCGCGGAGTGTAGGACGGCAAGGGCATGGCCGTCGGCACAGGTGCGCGATAGCCCCGTCCCGAAGCATGGGCACAATTGCGTCATGCGCAGCCCTCTCCCCGTTCTGTCCGGCCCGCTGGCCGCCATCGACATGGGCTCGAACAGCTTCCGGCTGGAGATCGGGCAGCTGCAGCACGGGCGCTACCGGCGCATCGACTACCTGAAGGAGACGGTGCGCCTGGGCGGAGGGCTCGACGCCGAGGGCATGCTCACCGAAGCCGCGGTGCAGCGAGGGCTGGAGTGCCTGGGCCGCTTCGCGCGGCGGCTCGATGGCTTCACGACCCAGCAGGTGCGTGCGGTGGCAACGCAGACGCTGCGCGAGGCGCGCAACCGCAACGCCTTCCTGCTGCGAGCGCAGAGCGCGCTCGGCCATCCGATAGAGGTCATCTCCGGGCGCGAGGAGGCGAGGCTCATCTATGCCGGCGTGTCGCACCTGCAGCCCGCCGACACCTCACGGCTGGTGGTGGACATCGGCGGGCGATCCACCGAGATGATCCTCGGCCAGGGCCGTACGCCGCTGCTGGCCGAATCCTTCCAGGTCGGCAGCGTCAGCCTGTCGATGCGTTTCTTCGGCGACGGCAAGCTCAGCGAGAGCGCCTTCCGCGCGGCACAGATCGCTGCCGGCGCCGAGCTGGAGGAGGCGCTGCAGCCCTTCGCGCCGCAGCGCTGGCAGGAGGCACTGGGCTCGTCGGGCACGGTCGGCGCAGTGTCGCAGTTGCTTCAAGCCAACGGCGTCAGCGACGGGCGCATCACGCCGCAGGGCCTGCGCTGGTGCATCGCCGGGTGCCTGAAAGCAGGCCACATCGACAAGCTGAACTGGCCGGCGCTGCGCAGCGAGCGGCGCGCGGTACTGCCCGGCGGGCTGGCGATCCTCTACACGCTGGCCACGCATTTCGGCATCGAGGTGCTGGTGCCGGCACGCGGTGCCCTGCGCCAGGGCGTGATCATCGATCTGCGCGAGCGCCTGGATGCACTGCGCCATGCCCACCCCGAAGACGTGCGCGACGAGTCGGTGCGCGAGCTTCAGGCGCGCTTTGGCGTCGCGACCGACCAGGCGCTGCGCGTGCGCACGCTGGCGCAGGCGCTGCACACTGCGATCGACGACGACGCCGACATCGAAAGCCGCCGCGAGCTGGGCTGGGCCTGCGACCTGCACGAGGTCGGCCAAATGGTGTCGCACCACGACCACCACCGCCACAGTGCCTACATCGTCGGCAATGTCGATGCGGCAGGCTTTTCGCAGAGCCAGCAAAGGCGCATCAGCGAGTTGGTGCTGGGTCAGCGCGGCGGGCTGCGCAAGCTGGAACCGGCGCTCGACAACCTCGGCTTCGCCTGGCAGACGCTGTGCCTGCGGCTGGCGGTGATCAAGTGCCACGCGCGCGGCGCGGTCGACGTTCGCGCGCTGCGCCTGGCGCGCGACGGCAAGACCGCGCGGCTCGAGTTCAGCGATGCCTGGGCCGAGTCGCACCCGCGCACGCTGCATCTGCTGCGCGAAGAGGCCGACAACTGGGCGCGCCAAGGCCCGCTGCGGCTCGTGCTGCCGCGCTGAGGCAGGCCGGACCTCGTATGTCCGCGTTATGCAGCCTGGCCTACGTCAGCAGCGCCATCCGCCGCCTGAGCGACGCCGAGCTAGAGGGGTTGCTGTGCGGCGCCCGTCGCTTCAACGCCGGCGCCTGCGTCAGCGGCGCACTGCTCTACCACGACGGCTGCTTCTTGCAGTACCTGGAAGGCCCGCCTGTGGCAGTCGCGGCCGCGTACGATCGGGTGCGCGCCTCGCCGCTGCATCACGGCATCTTCGAACTGCTGCACGCTGATGTGGCGCAGCGCCACTTCCAGGGCTGGCACATGGGCTTTTCCGAGCCCAGCGCGTCGCTGATGCTGGCGCTGTCGCAAGCCGACTGGGTCGGCACCCAGCGCCACGGCCGCGCGGCCTCCAACGGCGGCGTGCAACTGCTGCTCGACTTCTGGCAACGCAGCCGCGGCGGCGGCTGAAGCGGCGCGGCGCCCGTTTTCGCCGCGGCTACAAGTTGTCCGGCGAGCGTACCGACACCAGCACCACGTCGGCCACGCCGTTGCGCTCGCGGTGGCGCAGCCACCATACCGCGCCCTTTCGCACCGACCAGGCGGGCGTCCGATGCGGGGTTTCGCTGCGCTCGGCCTCAAGCGTCGCCTGCGGGCCTGCCATCAGCAGCGCCGCCACCATGCCCAGAGTCGGTTGGTGGCCGACCACCAGCACCGGCTCGCGCCGGTCGGGCCAGCGCGCGAGCGTCAGCAGGTTGCCCACTGTGCCGCCCGGGCCCAGCGCCTCGCGCGTCTGGAACTTGCGGCCCAGCGCCTGCGCGGTCTGCTGGCAACGATGTGCCGGGCTGACCAGCACGCGCGTGCTGTCGGGCAGGAAGCGGTTCAGCCAGTCCGCGACGCGCGCGGCCTGTCTCTCGCCCTTGCCGGACAGCTTGCGCTGCAGGTCGTGCTCCGGGTCTTCCAGCGGCTCGCCGGCGTCGGCATGCCGCCACAGGATCAGGTCCAAGCTTTCACTCCTTGCTCGTGGTGTAGCGGCGCATCAGCGCCTGCTGGGCGCTGCGGCCCCTGGTACCGACGCGGCGGTAGTGGCCGTCCGGCTGCAGTTCCCAGGCGTCCAGCGAGTCGTGAAGATAGGGCACCAGGCATTCGTCGATGACGCGCTGGCGCATCGCTACATCGCGTACCGGCCATGCCACCTCGATGCGGCCCAACATGTTGCGCGTCATCCAGTCGGCGCTGCTCAGGTACAGCACCTCGTCGGCGTCGCCCGTGCCCCAGCGGAAGTAGATCACCCGCGAATGCTCGAGAAAGCGCCCGATCACCGAGCGCACGCGGATACGCTCGGTCAACCCCGGAACCCCCGGCGGCAGCATGCACGCGCCTCGAACGATCAGGTCGATCTGCACACCCGCCTGCCCGGCGGCGACCAGCGCATGGATCAGCGCCGGGTCGGTCAGCGCATTGATCTTGGCGACGATGCGTGCCGGCGCGCCAGCCCTGGCCGCGGTGGCCGTCTGGTGGATGTGGTGCAGCAAGCGCCGGTGCAGCACGAAGGGCGCAGTCACCAGGTGGCGTGGCGCCTTCAACTTGACCTGGCTGGCCAGCTGCAGGAATACCGCGTCGGCGTCCAGCGTCATGCCGGGGTCAGCGGTGAGGTAGCCGACATCGGTGTACAGCTCGGCGGTGCGCGGGTTGTAGTTGCCGGTGGAAAGGTGCACGTAACGGCGCAGCCGCTTGCCTTCGCGGCGTGTCACCAGCAGCAGCTTGGCATGCGTCTTCAGCCCGACGATGCCGTACACCACCTGCGCGCCGACCGCCTCCAGCCGCTCGGCCCAGTTGATGTTGGCCTCCTCGTCGAAGCGGGCCTTCAGCTCGACCACGCACATCACTTCCTTGCCGCGCCGCACCGCCTCGATCAGCAGTTCCATCAGCACCGATTTCGCGCCGGTGCGGTAGATCGTCTGCTTGATCGCCAGCACCTCGGGATCGTTGACCGCCTCGCGCAGGAACTGCACCACCGGGTCGAAGCTCTCGAAGGGGTGGTGCAGCAGCAGGTCGCGCTCGTTCAAGCACTCGAAAATCGACTGGCCCGCCGCCAGGCTCTGCTTCGGCCAGGCCGGCACGAAGGGCGCGAAGCGCAGGCCCGGCGCAGAGGCCTGGTCGATCAACTGGTTCAACCGCCCCAGGTTGACCGGGCCGTTGACGCGAAACAGTGCGCTCTCGGGCAGGCCGAATTGGGTCAGCAGGAACTGTGCAAGCTCGTCCGGGCAGGTGTGCACCACCTCGAGGCGGATCGCCTGACCGTAGTGACGAGTGCTCAGGCCGGTGCGCAGCGCCTGGCGCAGGTTGGTCACTTCCTCCTCGTCCACGTCCAGGTCGGAATCGCGGGTCACGCGGAACTGCGAGAAGAACTCCACCGTGCGCCCCGGAAACAGCTCCGGCAGGTGTGCACGGATCACGCTGTTGAGCAGCACAAAGGCCTGGCGGCCCTGGCACAACGCATCGGGCAGGCGAATCACGCGCGGCAGCGCGCGCGGCATCTTCACGATCGCAATCAGGTTCTCGCGCCCGAAGGCGTCACGCCCGCCCAGCCGGCAGATGAAGTTCAACGACTTGTTGGCCACCTGCGGAAAGGGGTGCGACGGATCCAGCCCCACCGGCACCAGCAGCGGACGCACCTGTTGCTCGAAGAACGCCGCCACCCATTTGCGCTGCGCGGAATCACGCTGCTCGTGGTTGAGCACGACGATGCGCTCTTGCGCCAGCGCCGGCATCACCACTTCATTGAAGATGCGGTACTGCTCGTCGATCAGAGCGTGCGCCTGGGCGGACACGGCTTGCACGTCGGCTTCCGAGACCTTGGTATGCGGCGAGCGTGCAGCCTCCACGTAGTCGGCGAAGCGCACTTCAAAGAACTCGTCCAGGTTGGATGCGACGATGGTCACGTAGCGCAGCCGCTCCAGCGGCGGCACGTCGTCGCGCAGCGCCTGCGCCAGTACGCGGCGATTGAAATCGAGGATCGCGCTTTCCCGGTTCAGCAGCTTCAGCACCGGCGCAGGCTCGGAGTCACGGGCGGCAGGGGTCGCCATGCCGACCGTACGGGGTTGTCTCATACGCCGATTCTAGGTACCGCCGATGACAGTCCCGCGACGCCGCCGACGGCGCGGCGGGCTAGATAAATGAGAAAGCCCGCCAACCCGCGGGCTGCGGATCGGCGGGCGAACTCGCCTTCAGCTTTGACGCAGCGCGCTCGCGCCGCGCCACACCGGGACCCTTAGGCCGAGGCGGCGGTGGCCGAAGCCTTGCGCGCGACGCGGCGCGCGGCGTTCGAAGTCTTGGTGGCGGTCGTGGCCACTGCCTTGCTCGCACGCGTGGTCACGGTACGCTTGGCCTTAGCAGCGGTCTTGGTGACGGTCTTGGCGACGCGCTTGCGCGCGGCCGCGGCTTTCTTCGTCGTGGACTTCAGTGCGCGCGCAGCCACGGCGTTCGCCGGCACGGCCTTGCCCGACACGCGCTGCACCAGCTTGCCGCTGCCCTGCTCGACACGCTCGACCACCTGGACCACGACCTTCGCGGCCGGCATGACGGCGCGGTTCAGCTTTTCCAGCGCGTTCAGCTTCGCGGCCGTGTCGATGCGCTCGGCACCGGCAGCCACCATGTTCACGCCCTTGGACGCCAGGTCGACGGCCATGCCGACGGCACTCTGCGCGCGGTCGCTGCCGTACTGCAGGCCCTTGACGTAGAAGCCGCTGACGCGCTGCTGCGAATCGATCAGGTTCGTGCGGATCTGCTTGCTCAGCGTCGGCGCACCACGGTTCACGGCGTCGGCAAAGCGCTCGTCGACGAAGCTGATCATGCGCTCGCCGCCAAATCGGTAGGCGTTAATGACGTTGATGTTGATGATCCCGTAGGACTCAATGACTTCGTTGGCGACGGTGGACAGGTTCTTGGTGCTCATGAAAGGCTCCTGGGTTGGCTGTGAGGTCCTGAATCCTTGCTCAGGGTTGCCAATACTTTGCCGACGAAGCGTAGGGGGCGCACCCCAATTCCCGGGTTATCCCTAGAGCGGCGCCTCTAAGCCGCGAAGGCGCAGGCCGCGGCGCTGCGGCACCGGCCCGGCACACGATCAGTGCGCCTGGTCCCAGTTCGGTCCCACGCCAACCTCGGCCAGCAGCGGCACCGACAGCTCGGCCACGCCGGACATCAGCCGCGGCACCGCGTCGCGCGCCCAGGGCAGCTCCGCGTCGGGCACCTCGAACACCAGTTCGTCGTGCACCTGCATGACGATGCGCGTGGCCTTGTGCTCACGGTCCAGCGCGTCCTGCACCGCGATCATCGCCAGCTTGATCAGGTCGGCCGCGGTGCCCTGCATCGGCGCGTTGATCGCTTGGCGCTCAGCCGCGGCGCGGCGCGGGCCGCTGCCGCCCTTTATCTCGGGCAGCACTATGCGCCGGCCGAACAGCGTCTCCACATAGCCCAGTTCGGCGGCGCGCGCCTTGGTGTCGTCCATGTAGCGGCGCACACCGGCAAAGCGCTCGAAGTAACGCTCGATGTAGTCGCGCGCCGCCTTCGCCTCGATGCCCAGCGCGCTGGCCAGCCCGAATGCGCCCATGCCGTAGATTAGCCCGAAGTTGATGGTCTTGGCATAACGCCGCTGCTCGCCACTGACCTCGGCCAGCGGCGTGGTGAAGACCTCGCTGGCGGTGGCGCGGTGCACGTCCAGCCCCTCGGCGAAGGCGCGCAGTAGGTGCGGGTCGGCGCTGAGGTGCGCCATGATGCGCAGCTCGATCTGCGAGTAGTCGGCTGACATGATCACGTGGCCCGGAGGCGCGACGAAGGCCTCGCGCACACGCCGGCCCTCGGGCGTGCGGATCGGGATGTTCTGCAGGTTCGGGTCGTTGCTGGCCAGCCGCCCGGTGATCGCCACCGCCTGCGCGTAGTTGGTGTGCACGCGGCCGGTGTCGGGGTTGACCATCAGCGGCAACTTGTCGGTGTAGGTACCCTTCAGCTTGGCCAGGCTGCGGTGCTCGAGCATGCAGCGCGGCAGCGGATGGTCCTCGGCCAGCTTTTCCAGCACCTCCTCGTCGGTGCTGGGTGCACCGCTGGCGGTCTTCTTGACCACGTTCAATCCGAGCTTGCCGAACAGAATCTCGCCGATCTGCTTGGGACTGCCCAGATTGAAAGGCTGCCCGGCCAGTTCGTGGGCCTGCTGCTCCAGTGCGACCAGGCGCTCGCCCAGCTCCTTGCTCTGCAGCGCCAGCTGCGCGGTGTCGATGAGCACGCCCGTGCGCTCGATGCGCTGCAGTAGCTTCGCGGTGGGCATCTCGATGCACTCGTAGACGAAGCGCAGCTTGTCTTCCGCCTCGAGCTGCGGCCACAGCGTGCGATGCACCTGCATCGTCATCTCGCTGTCCTCGCCCGAATAGACGGCCGCGCGCTCGATGTCCACCTGGCCAAAGGGAATCTGGTGCGCGCCCTTGCCGCACAGCTCCTCGTAGCTCAACCCCTTGCGGCCCAGGTGGCGCTCGGCCAGGCTTTCCAAGCCGTGCGGCTTGTGCGCTTCGAGCACGTAGCTCTGCAGCATCGTGTCGTGGCGGTAACCCTGCACTGCGATGCCGTGGTTGGTAAAGACATGCAGGTCATACTTGATGTTCTGGCCCGCCTTGGCGCGGTGCTCGTCCTCCAGCCAGGGCTTGAGCCGGGCCAGCACCTCGTCCAACGGCAGCTGCTCCGGCGCGCCCGGGTAGTCGTGGCGCAGCGGCACATAGGCCGCGACGCCGGGCTCGGTGGCGAAGGAAATGCCGACGATCGACGCGCGCATGCCGTCGAGGGAATCGGTCTCGGTGTCCAGCGCCACCAATTCGGCCGCGCCAATGCGCGCCAGCCATGCATCCAGCTGTTCGTGCGTGAACACGGTCTGGTAGTCGCGCGCCAGCTCCGCCTCGCCGCGCTCCGGTCCCTCGGCCCCCGCTTCGCCGCTTCCGTGCAACCCGTCCTCCAGCTCCTTGCGCCATGAACGGAAGTCGAAGCGCACGAAGAAGTCGAGCAGACCCTGCCGGTCCGCCTCGCGCAGCGCCAGTGCCTCCAGGCCCGGCCAGCCCGGCAGCTGCGCGGACAGGTCGCAGTCGGTGCGTACCGTGACCAGCTTGCGGGCGGTGGGCAGCCAGTCCAGCGCCTGGCGCAGGTTGTCGCCGACGGCGCCCTTGATCCTCGGCGCAGCGGCGATCACGCCGTCGAGCGAGCCGTATTCGGCGATCCACTTCGCCGCCGTCTTCGGGCCGACCTTTGTCACGCCGGGCACGTTGTCCACCGTGTCGCCGGTCAGCGTCAGGAAGTCGACGATGCGCTGCGGCGGCACGCCGAACTTGTCTAGCACGGCCGCCTCGTCGAGCTTCTCGTTGCTCATCGTGTTGATCAATGTGACGCGCGGGTTGACCAGTTGCGCCAGGTCCTTGTCGCCGGTGGAGACGATGACCTGATGGCCGCTGTCGGCGGCGACACGCGCGATCGTGCCGATGGCGTCGTCGGCCTCGATGCCGGGTACCTCCAGCACCGGCCAGCCCAGCAGCCGCACCGCCTCGTGGATCGGCGCGATCTGCTGCGCCAGCGGCTCCGGCATCGGTGCGCGCTGCGCCTTGTACTCGGCATACCAGTCGTCGCGAAAGGTCGGCCCCTTGGCGTCGAACACGCAAGCCGCGTGCGCCGCCGGGTACTGCTCTCGCAGCAGCTTCATCATAGCCACGAAGCCGCGGATCGCCCCGGTGGGGAAACCATCCGGCGCGCGCAGGTCTGGCATGGCGTGATAGGCGCGGTACAGGTAGCTGGAGCCATCGACCAGCAGCATCGTCTTGTCGCTCATGCCGCGATTGTCCGTCCAGCGGGCGCGCGGCAGCCGCTAAGCTGGGCGGTGTCCACCACCCGAGCACGAAGGCCCGCCATGCCCCTGAGACTCAATGCCCTGAAGACCACGCTGATCGGCGGGGCCGTGTTCCTGCTGCCATTGATCGTCGTGGTAGTGGTGCTGGGCCAGGCCATGGCCCTGGTGTCGAAACTGGCGGTGCCGCTGGCCGCGCAGTTCCCGCAGCACACCATCGGCGGGGTGGCAGTGGCCACGCTGGTGGCACTCGCCCTGGTGCTGGTCATTTGCTACGGGGCCGGGCTGCTGGCCCGTGCTGCCTTCGCCCGCGCGCTGAGCGAGCGCTTCGAAGACCGGCTTCACGCGCTGTACCCACGCTACACGGTCATCAAGGCGATGACCCAGAGCCTCGGCACGCAGGCTGGCGACAAGTCGCTGAAGACTGTGCTCGCCACCTTCGACGACCACCAGCTATTGGCGATGGAGATTGAGCGTCTGACCGATGGCCGGGTCGTGCTGTTCCTGCCCGGAGCGCCCGACCCCTGGTCGGGCAGCGTCGTGCTAGTGGAACCGCAACGTGTGCAGCCGATCAGCGAGGACATCACGGCACTGAACATCAGCCTGAAGCGGCTGGGCAGGGGCAGCGCGGCGGTGCTCAACACAGACCGGGGCCGCCTAGAATGACCGGATGAAGACCGTCGTCGCCGTTGCCGCGCTGTGCCTGTGCCTGAACGGCTGGGCGCAGACGGTCGCTCCCGCGGCTTCGGCGCCTGCGGCGCAGGGTGTCGAAGCCGCGCCGGCCGGCCCGCCGCAGCGTGGCGGCGAGCCCAAAGTGCAGCGCAACGTGGACGAGGACGAGTCGGTGCGCGTGGAGGAGTTGCGCGTGCGCGGCGTCACGCGGCGCGTGACCGTGCAGTCCAAGATACCGGGTGCACCGGCCTACGAGATCCGCAGCGACGGCGACGGCCGCGACCACAATCAGGATCGGCGCTCCGAAGGCCGTTCGCTGTGGCAGCTGTTCGCGTTCTAGCGTTGGCATGGCCGTCTATACCGAGCTGAGCTTCGAGCAAGCCGACCGATTCATGCAAGCCCTGGGCCGAGGCCGCCTGACGGCGCTGCAGGGCATTGCCGAGGGCATCGAGAACACCAACTATTTCGCCAGCACCGAGCAGGGCGAGTGGGTGCTGACGCTGTTCGAGCGCCTGCACTTCGAGGAGCTGCCCTTCTACCTGCACTACATGCAGCACGTCGCGCGGCGCGGGCTGCCAGTGGCCGAGCCGCAGGCCGACGCTCAGGGGCGCATCCTGCACCGGCTGCAGGGTCGCCCGGCGGCGCTGCTGAACCGGCTGAACGGCCGGCACATCGAGGCGCCGGATTTGCACCATATCGAGCAGATGGGCGCGATGCTGGCGCGGCTGCACCTGGCCGGGGCCGACTTCGCGATGCACCAGCCCCACCCGCGCGGCCTGGCCTGGTGGACGCGAACCGTGCCCGAAGTGCTGCCCTTCCTGGACGCCCAGCGCGCCACGCTGCTGCGCGACGAACTGGCGTTTCAGCAGGGGCTCGCGGCTTCGGGCGCCGCGGCGGCGCTGCCGCACGGCGTGATCCACGCCGACCTGTTCCGCGACAACGTGGTCTTCGACGACGTGGACGGCGAGGACCGCCTGAGCGGGCTGTTCGACTTCTTCTTCGCGGGCGAGGACTGCCTGCTGTTCGACCTGGCGGTGTGCCTGAACGACTGGTGCATCGATCAGTCCAGCGGCCACCTGGTCGATGAACAGGCGGCCGCATTCTGTGAAGCCTACCAGCGCCTGCGCCCGCTGAGCGGCGGCGAGCTGCGCCTGATGCCGGCCCTGCGGCGCGCCGCCGCCTTCCGCTTCTGGCTGTCGCGGCTATGGGATCTGCACCTTCCGCGCGATGCCGCGCTGCTGACGGCCAAGGACCCGGACCACTTCGACCGCGTGCTGCGCGCATGCATCGCGACGCCCTGGCACCCCCTTCACTGACACCCCTTCATGGCCCTTTCGATCAAACAAGCCGCACCCGCCGCCGGCGTGCAATGGATGCGCGACGCGTTCCGCCTGTTCATGCGCCGGCCCCTGCCCTTTGCCGGCATGTTCGTCAGCTTCCTGCTGGTGGCGCTGCTGGCCACCTTGGTGCCGCTGGTGGGCGGCATCGCAATGCTGATGGCGCTGCCCCTGCTGACGCTGGGTTTCATGCTGGCCAGCCGCGCCGCTCTCGATGACCTGCCCGTGCACCCTGGCCTTTTCATCGAGCCGCTGCGCGGTGACGCGGGCACGCGCAGGGCGCTGCTGACGCTGTGCATGAGCTATGCGGTGGCCACCGTGCTGATCATGAGCCTGAGCGAGTGGATCGACGGCGGCAGCTTCGAGCGACTGCAGCAGCTGATGGCCAAGGGCGACGAGGGCCGTGCCGAGATGGAAGCCATCCTTGCCAACCCGAACTTCACCTGGGGCCTGGTGACGCGCTTCGGGCTGGCAGCGTTGCTGTCGGTGCCGTTCTGGCACGCACCGGCGCTGGTGTATTGGCAGCGCCAGGGTGTCGGGCAGGCCCTCTTTTCCAGCACCCTGGCATTGTGGCGCTGCAAGGGCGCGTTCCTGATGTACTCGCTGGCGTGGGTGGCGGTGATCGCCGTCTTCGGCGCCGTGGCCGGGCTGGTGTTCAGCCTGTTCAATGCGCGCCAGCTGGCCGGGCTGATCGCGATGCCGGCGGGCCTGATGTTCTCGACCGTCTTCTACGTGTCGCTCTGGTACACCTACCAGGGCTGCTTCAGCACCACGCCGGCTTCGCCCACGCCGCTGCCCTCCCCCTGAGGCTCAATCGATCGGCGTCAGCTTGGCAATGCCCAGCGCCAGCCACTTGACGCCGTGGCGACCGAAGTTGATCTGCGCGCGTGCGTCGGGGCCGCGGCCTTCGAGCGTGAGCACCACGCCTTCGCCGAACTTGGCATGGAACACCGACTGCCCCGCGCGCAGCCCCGAGCCGTTGCCGCTGCGCGACGTGGTGGGCCCGGCGCCGAATGCCGGAGCACTGGGCTCGACACGCCCCGCCCCGACGATCGAACCCAGCCCGCTGCCCCGCGCCCAAGCGTCCTGGTAGGCGCGGCCGTGGCCCGAGCGGAAGCCGTCCTGGCGCGGTGACAGCCACTTCAACGCACTGTCGGGCAGCTCGTCGAAGAAGCGGCTCTTGACGTTGTAGCGCGTCTGGCCGTGCAGCAGCCGCGTCTGGCTGAAGCTCAGGTACAGCCGCTGGCGCGCACGCGTGATGGCCACATACATCAGCCGGCGCTCCTCTTCGACGCCGTCGTGGTCTGACAGCGAGTTCTCATGCGGGAACAGGCCTTCCTCGATGCCGGTAATGAACACCGCGTCGAACTCCAGGCCCTTGGCCGAATGCACGGTCATCAGCTGGATCGCGTCCTGGCCGGCCTGCGCCTGGTTGTCGCCGGCTTCGAGCGCGGCATGGGTCAGGAAGGCGGCCAGCGGCGACATGATCTCGCCGGTCTCCGCGTCGGGCGCAAGGTCCACCGCGGCTACCGCCCCGGGCGAGCCCGGCGCGATGCTGCCCGGCACGGATCCCGCGCCCTGCTCGTCCACCGGCAGCGCCACCGCGTCCTTGCCGAAACCCTCCTGCGTGACGAAGGCCTCGGCCGCGTTGATCAGTTCCTCCAGGTTCTCGATGCGGTCCTGGCCCTCCTTGTCGCTGCGGTAGAAGTCGAGCAGCCCCGACGCGTCGAGCATCGCCGCGATGATCTCTCGCAGCGTTTTGCCCGCAGTGGCTTCGCGCATCGCGTCGAGCAAAGCGACGAAGGCGGTCAGGTTCGCCCCACCCTTGCCCGGCACCGCGGCCACGCTTTGCGCCAGGCTGCGGCCGCTGCTGCGGGCTACATCCTGCAGTTGCTCGACGGTGCGCGCGCCGATGCCGCGGGTGGGGAAGTTAACCACGCGAAGGAAGCTGGTGTCGTCGTTCGGGTTCTCGATCAGCCGCAGATACGCCAGCGCGTGTTTGACCTCGGCGCGCTCGAAGAAGCGCAGGCCCCCGTACACGCGATAGGGAATGCCGGCGTTGAACAGCGCGCTTTCCAGCACGCGGCTTTGCGCGTTGGAGCGATAGAGGAGCGCGATCTCGCTGCGCGCCATGCCGCCGCGGTGCAAGGCCTGGATCTCCTCGAGCAGCCACTGCGCCTCGGCAAAGTCGCTGGTCGATTCGAACACACGCACCGGCTCACCGGGGCCGGCCTCGGTGCGCAGGTTCTTGCCCAGCCGGTGCGCGTTGTGCGCGATCAGGGCGTTCGCCGAGTCAAGGATGTTACCGAAGCTGCGGTAGTTCTGCTCTAGCTTGATGATCTTCGGGACGCGGTATTCACGCTCGAAGTCGGCCATGTTGCCGACCTTGGCGCCGCGGAAGGCATAGATGCTCTGGTCGTCGTCACCTACGGCGAACACGCCCTGTTCCCCACGTCCCGGCGGGGCGAACATCTTCAGCCAGGCGTACTGCAGCCGGTTGGTGTCCTGGAACTCGTCGACCAGCACATGGCGAAAGCGCCGCTGGTAATGCTCGCGCAGCGGGTCGTTATCGCGCAACAGCTCATAGGTGCGCAGCATCAGCTCGGCGAAGTCGACCACACCCTCGCGCTGGCACTGGTCTTCGTAGGCCTGGTAGATCTCGACCAGCTTGCGCGAATGCTCGTCGCGGATCTCGATGTCGCGCGGGCGCTTGCCGTCGTCCTTGGCGCCCGAGATGAACCAGCTGACCTGCTTGGCGACGAAACGCTCCTCGTCGAGGTTCATCGCCTTGATGATGCGCTTGATGGCGCTCTGCGAATCCTGCATGTCCAGGATTTGGAAACTCTGCGGCAGCGCGGCCAGTTTCCAGTGCGCGCGCAGGAAGCGGTTGCACAGCCCGTGGAAGGTGCCGATCCACATGCCACGCACGTTCACCGGCAGCATGTTGCCCAGACGCGCCAGCATCTCCTTGGCCGCCTTGTTGGTGAAGGTCACCGCGAGCACGCCGGCGGGCGACACCTGCCCGGTCTGCAGCAGCCAGGCGATGCGCGTAGTCAGCACGCGCGTCTTGCCAGAGCCGGCGCCGGCCAGGATCAGCGCCGGCTGCGGCGGCAGAGTCACGGCGGCCAACTGCTCGGGGTTGAGGTTGTGCAGCAGCTTGCCGGCTGGCGGCGACACGACAGGGATCTCGGGGCTCATCGACCGATTCTAGGAGCCGCGTAGAATGAGCCACCGGGCCCAAATTCGCCGAGCCCGGTGTCGCTTGTGCGCCGCACGAGCGGCCCGGAATCCCGGTCAAGTGCTCGCCCCCTTCAGTGCTGGAGCCGACCGAGATGGAAATCTTCGACTACGACAACATCCTGCTGCTGCCGCGCAAGTGCCGCGTGCAAAGCCGCAGCGAGTGCGACCCTTCGGTGGACTTCGGCCCGCGCCGCTTCAGGCTGCCGGTGGTGCCCGCGAACATGAAGACTGTGCTCGACGAGCCGATCGCCGAGTGGCTGGCGGCCAACGACCACTTCTATGTGATGCACCGCTTCGACATCGACAACCTGCAGTTCGCCAAGCGCATGCGCGACAAGGGGCTGTACGTGTCGATCAGCTCGGGCGTGAAGCAGGCCGACCGCGACGGCATCGACCGGCTGGCCGCGGAAGGCCTGGGCGCCGACTACATCACCATCGACATCGCACATGGCCACGCCGACAGCGTGATGCGCATGATCGAGTACATCAAACACAAGCTGCCCGAGGCCTTCGTCATCGCAGGCAACGTGGCCACGCCCGAGGCGGTGATCGACCTGGAGAACTGGGGGGCCGACGCCACCAAGGTCGGCGTCGGCCCGGGCAAAGTGTGCATCACCAAGCTGAAGACCGGCTTCGGCACCGGCGGCTGGCAGCTAAGTGCGCTGAAGTGGTGCGCGCGCGTGGCGACCAAGCCGATCATCGCTGACGGCGGCATCCGCGACCATGGCGACATCGCCAAGAGCGTGCGCTTCGGCGCGGCGATGGTAATGATCGGCTCGCTCTTTGCCGGGCACGAGGAGTCACCCGGCAAGACGGTCGAGGTCGATGGCGTGCTCTACAAGGAGTACTACGGCTCGGCCAGCGATTTCAACAAGGGCGAGTACAAGCATGTCGAGGGCAAGCGCATCCTCGAGCCGATCAAGGGCCGGTTGGCGGACACGCTGCGCGAAATGCGGGAGGACGTTCAGAGTTCAATCAGCTATGCCGGCGGGCGCGTGCTGGCCGATCTGAAGAAGGTGAACTACGTGGTGCTCGGCGGCGAGAATGCCGGCGAACACCTGTTCATGTAGCCCACAGACCCGACCCATCGACCCGTTGCCCAGCACGACATGATCGAACTCGCCAAGTCCTTCGAACCCGCCGCCATCGAATCGCGCTGGGGCCCGCTGTGGGAAGCCAGCGGCGCCTATGGGCCGACGCTGGACCCGGCGAAGCCCTCGTTCAGCATCCAGCTGCCGCCGCCCAACGTGACCGGCACGCTGCACATGGGCCATGCGTTCAACCAGACGATCATGGACGCGCTGACGCGCTACCACCGAATGCGCGGCTTCAATACGCTGTGGGTGCCAGGCACCGACCATGCCGGCATCGCCACGCAGATCGTCGTCGAGCGCCAGTTGCAGGACGCTGGCAAGACCCGCCACGACCTGGGCCGCGATGCCTTCATCGACAAGGTGTGGCAGTGGAAGGAGCGCAGCGGCTCGACCATCACGCAGCAGATGCGTCGCATGGGCGACAGCGTGAGCTGGGCGCACGAGTACTTCACGATGGATCACAAGCTCTCGCCGTTGGTCACCGAGACCTTCGTGCGGCTGTACGAGGAAGGGCTGATCTACCGCGGCAAACGGCTGGTGAACTGGGACCCGGTGCTGAAGTCCGCCGTCTCCGACCTGGAGGTGGAAAGCGAGGAGGAAGACGGTTTCCTGTGGCACATCCGTTACCCGCTGGCCGATGGCTCGGGCGAGGTGGTCGTGGCCACGACGCGGCCCGAGACCATGCTCGGCGACGTCGCGGTGATGGTGCATCCAGAGGACGGGCGCTACGCCGGGCTGATCGGCAAGAAGGTCAAGCTGCCGCTGTGCGGGCGCGACATCCCGGTGATTGCGGACGCGTACGTGGACCGTGAGTTCGGCACCGGCGTGGTCAAGGTGACGCCCGCGCACGATGCCAACGACTACGCCGTGGGCCAGCGGCACGGCTTGCCGATCATCGGCGTGCTGGCGCTCGATGCGACGGTCAACGACAACGCACCCGCGGCCTATCGCGGCCTGGACCGCTTCGTCGCGCGCAAGCGCATCGTTGCCGACCTGGAAGCCCAGCGGCTGCTGGTCGAAACGAAGAAGCACAGGCTGATGGTGCCGCGCTGCGCGCGCACCGGCCAGGTGGTCGAGCCGATGCTCACCGACCAGTGGTTCGTGGCGACGACGAAGCCCGGCGCGAACGGCAAGAGCATCGCGCAGCAAGCAATCGACGCGGTTGAGTCGGGGCAGGTGAAGTTCGTGCCCGAGCAGTGGGTCAACACCTACAACCAGTGGATGGCCAACATCCAGGACTGGTGCATCAGCCGCCAGCTGTGGTGGGGCCATCAGATCCCGGCCTGGTACGGCGATGGCGGCGAACTCTTCGTCGCACGCGACGAGGACGAGGCACGCGCCAAGGCTACGGCCGCCGGCTACCGCGGTGCGCTGAAGCGCGACCCCGACGTGCTCGACACCTGGTACTCGTCGGCGCTGGTGCCGTTCTCGACGATGGGCTGGCCGGCGAAGACGATAGAGCAGGACCTGTTCCTGCCCAGCAGCGTGCTCGTCACCGGCTTCGACATCATCTTCTTCTGGGTCGCCCGGATGATCATGATGACCACGCACTTCACCGGCAAGGTGCCGTTCCGGCATGTCTACATCCACGGCCTGGTGCGCGACGCGCACGGCCGCAAGATGAGCAAGAGCGACGGCAACGTGCTCGACCCGGTAGACCTGATCGACGGCATCGCGCTACCGGCACTGCTGGACAAGCGCAGCACCGGATTGCGCAAGCCCGAGACCGCGCCGCGCGTGCGCAAGGACACCGAGAAGGAGTTCCCCGACGGCATCCCCGGCTACGGTGCCGATGCGCTGCGCTTCACCTTCGCCGCGCTGGCCAGCCTGGGTCGCAACATCAGCTTCGATAGCAAGCGCTGCGAGGGCTACCGCAACTTCTGCAACAAACTGTGGAACGCCACGCGCTTCGTGCTGATGCAGGTCGAAGGCCTGGACAGCCACGAGCGTGGAATGGTGCAGTGCACGCACGATTGCGGGCCCGAGGGCTACATGCACTTCTCACAGGCCGACCGCTGGATCGTCAGCGAGTTGCAGCGCGTCGAAGCCGCGGTGGAAAAGGGCTTCGCCGAATACCGGCTGGACAACGTGGCGAATGCGATCTATGCCTTCGTCTGGGACGAATACTGCGACTGGTACGTGGAGATCGCCAAGGTGCAGCTGGCGGGCGACAGCGCGGCTTCGAAGCGCGCCACGCGGCGCACGCTGCTGCGCACGCTGGAAACCGTGCTGCGGCTGCTGCACCCGATCGCGCCCTTCATCACCGCCGAGCTGTGGGAGCAGGTGGCGCCGCTGGCCGATCGCAAGCCGGCCGGCGACCGCGCCGGGATCATCACCGCTCCCTACCCCCAGGCCGAGTTGCAGCGCATCGACGTCGCCGCCGACGCCTGGGTGGCCAAGCTCAAGGCCACGGCCGGTGCCTGCCGCCAGCTGCGCTCGGAGATGAACCTCTCACCGGCCGAACGCGTGCCCTTGCTGACGCTGGGGGATGCCGCCTTCGTCAGCGACGCCGCGCCGCTGCTGAAGGCGTTGGCCAAGCTGTCCGAGGTGCGCGTGCTGGGCGACGAGGCGGCCTTCGCTTCTGCAACGGCCGCGGCCCCAGTGGCGGTGCAGGGCGAAGCCCGTCTGGCGCTGCAGGTGACGATCGACGTGGCCGCCGAGCAGGCGCGGCTGGCTAAGGAGATCGTCCGCATCGATGGCGAGCTCGGCAAGGCCGAAGCCAAGCTGGCCAACGACAGCTTCGTCGCGCGAGCGCCAGCCGCGGTGGTGGCGCAGGAGCGCCAGCGGCTCGAGGACTTCAGGCGGACGCTGGACCGGCTTCGAGATCAAGTAAGGCGTCTGCGCTCGTCGCCCTGAACTCGGGGCGCGGCGGCGCCGCACCGAGGATCTCGTCGATGCGCCGCGCCACCGTCCAGGCGCTGCGCAGGCGCGACTCGCGCGTGGTGCTGGCCACGCGCGGCGTCACCTGCAGGTTGCGCACGCGGCGCAGCGGCCGGCCGAAATCGAGCATGCTCGGCTCCATGCTGTCGAACCAGGCAGCGGCCATGCGCCCGGTCTCCAGCGCCGTGGCCAGCGCCTCGTCATCGAAGAGCGTGGAGCTCGACAGGCTGACCAGCACCTGGTTGGTCTTGCATTCGGCAAGGAAGCGCTCGCCGATCAACCCCTTGTAGCGCGTGAAGTCGTGGAGCAGCACGCACAGCACATCGGCCTGCGCGACCAATTCGCGCAGGCCGAGCGGCGCGATCTTCCACAGCGCCCACAGCGGATCGCTCATGTGCACCGCGGGGTCGTAGCCCGTGACCCTGGCGCCAAAGGCGCCCAGAAGTTCGGCCAGCGGCCGCGCGGCCGCCGGCAGGCCCACCAGCCCGACAATGGCGCCGGACAGCTCCCGCCCGACCAGCATGCCGTCGGCGCTGGGCACCGGCACGCGTCGCAGCAGCTGCAGCATCGAGCCGACAGCGAATTCGGCCTCGGCCCCGGCGCTGGCCGTGCCGGGGCGGACAATCTCGATGCCGGCTTGTGCAACAGCATCGGCGTCGATGCTCTCGACGCCCGCACTCAGCCGTCCCACTGCGCGCAGCACCGGTGCGAATCGCAGCGTGGGCGCGTCGAGCACCACCGATGGCGGCGCGATCAGCGCGCCGACGTTGAACAGCGCCTGGCGCAGCCCGAGAGCGTCGCGCGCCAGCTCGGGGGCGAAGCGCAGCGTATGGCGCGCGCCCAACCACTGCAGCACCTCCGGCTCCATCGCTTCGACGATCAGGACATCCACGTGACTTGCGCCTCAGGGCGTGGGCAGCACGCCGAAACCTGCGTGCCAAAATGATTTGTAACTCTGTCAACGATTGTAGGGACGACGATGTCAGTCACCAAAGCCATCTTTCCCGTCGCCGGGCTCGGTACCCGCTTTCTGCCGGCCACCAAGGCGCAGCCCAAGGAAATGCTGCCGGTGGTGGACAAGCCGCTGATCCAGTACGCCGTCGAGGAGGCCTACGCGGCCGGGATCCGCGAGATGATCTTCGTCACTGGCCGCCACAAGCGCCCCATCGAAGACCACTTTGACATGACTTTCGAACTCGAGCTAGCCCTCGAACAGGCGGGCAAGCAGGAGTTGCTGGAGGTGGTTCGCACGGTCAAGCCCGACGACATGGAGTGCATCTACGTGCGCCAGGCGCAGGCCCTGGGCCTGGGTCACGCGGTGCTGTGCGGCAAGCGGCTGGTTGGCAACAACCCCTTCGCGGTGCTGCTGGCCGACGACCTGATGGTCGGCACGCCGCCGGTGCTCAAGCAGATGGTCGATCAGTTCAGCGAGTGGCACGCCTCGATCCTCGCGGTGCAGGAGGTGCCGGCCGAACAGACGCGACGCTACGGCATCGTCGCTGGCACCGCGGTCAACGACCGCCTGGTGGACATCAACCAGATGGTCGAAAAGCCGGCCCCCGAGGATGCACCCTCGCGCCTGGGCGTGGCCGGGCGCTACATCCTCACGCCTGGCGTGTTCCGCGAGATCGAAGCGCAGCCGCGCGGGGTCGGCGGCGAGATCCAGCTGACCGACGGCATCGCCTCGCTGCTGCGGCGCGAGAAGGTCTTTGCCTACCGCTACGAGGGCCGCCGCTACGACTGCGGCAGCAAGGAAGGCTTCCTGCAGGCCAACGTGGAGCTGGCGCTGGCCCACCCGACACTGGGCCCGAGCTTTCGCCAGTTCCTGCGCGGCCTGCAGCTGTGAAACGACCGCGCTACCTGCGCCGCAGGTAGTGCGCGAACTCGCTGTCGTTGCTGCTCTGCTCGAGCAGTTCATTGCCGGTCTGGCGCGCAAAGGCCTGGAAGTCGCGCACCGATCCGGGGTCGGTGGCCACGACCTTCAACACCTGGCCGCTGGCCATGTCGGCCAGCGCCTTCTTCGCCTTCAGGATCGGCAGCGGGCAGTTCAGCCCGCGGGTGTCGATTTCCTTGTTCACTTCCATCTTCGTCCTCGGATGCAGTCAGCCCCGACCGGGCATTTCGATGAATTGCGGCTCGTGGCCGCGCGAGCGCAGCCAGTCGGCCAACGCAAAGCCCGTGCCGGCGCGCCAGCAACGCACCGTCTGCGGCGTGTACAGGCGATAGTCGCTCAGCTCGGGCGACAGCGCCACCTCGCCGTGCGCGCGCGCATGGTAGGCGATGATCACCTGGTTCATGCGCTGAAAGTCGTACACGCCGACCAGTTCCAGCGTGTCCACCTGCAGGGCGGTTTCTTCGGCCACCTCGCGCGCGATGCCTTCCTGCGGCGACTCACCGGCTTCCATGAAGCCAGTGATCAGGCCGTAGAACTTGGCCGGCCAGGCGGCATTGCGGGCCAGCAGCAGCTGGCCGTCGCGGTCGGTGCACTCGATCACCGCGGCCAGCACCGGCGTCGGGTTGTTCCAGTGCGTCCATCCGCAGCCTGGGCAGCGCAGCCGCTCCTTGTGGCCGCCGTCTTCCAGCGCCGGCAGCCATTCCAGCGGAGCCGCGCACTGAGGGCAGAAACGGTAGCTCTGTGCCATGCTCAGGCCGGGAACACGCCGGTGGACAGGTAGCGGTCGCCGCGGTCGCAGACGATGAAGACGATCGTCGCGTCGCGCAGCTTCTGCGCCAATTGCAGCGCCACCCAGCACGCGCCGGCCGCCGAAATGCCGGCGAAAAGGCCTTCCTCGCGCGCAAGTCGCCGCGCCATGTCCTCGGCATCGGCCTGGCTGACGAGCACGATCTCATCCACGTGCTTCGGGTCGTAGATCTTGGGCAGGTAGGCCTCAGGCCACTTGCGGATACCGGGGATGCGCGAGCCTTCGGACGGCTGCGCGCCGACGACGCGCACGGCCGGGTTCTTCTCCTTCAGGAAGCGCGACACGCCGGTGATCGTGCCCGTGGTGCCCATCGCGCTGACGAAATGCGTGATGCGCCCGGCAGTGTCGGCCCAGATCTCGGGGCCGGTGGTCTCGTAATGGATGCGCGGGTTGTCGGCGTTGGCAAACTGGTCGAGCACGCGGCCCTTGCCGTCGGCCACCATCTGTTCGGCCAGGTCGCGCGCGTATTCCATGCCGCCAGAGCGCGGTGTGAGGATCAGCTCCGCACCATAGGCCTTCATGGTCTGCGCGCGCTCGATCGACAGGTCCTCGGGCATCACCAGGATCATTCGGTAGCCGAGCATCGCCGCGGCCATCGCCAGCGCAATGCCAGTGTTGCCGCTGGTGGCCTCGATCAGCGTGTCGCCGGGGCGGATGTCGCCACGCTCCGCCGCACGGCGGATCATGCTGATCGCCGGGCGGTCTTTGACCGAACCGGCCGGGTTGTTGCCTTCGAGCTTGCCGAGGATCAGGTTGCCGTGCGCCGCGTTGTCGGACCCGGACAGGCGCTGCAGGCGCACCAGAGGCGTGGCGCCGATGGTGTCCTGCAGGGTCTTGTAGGTGGGTGCTCTCTTGGAGGCCATCGTCGCGCCGGTTGTCGGGCCGCCATTGTGGCAGCGAGCCAGCGCCCGGGGGGGGTGCATGCGATAATCTGGCGCTGCAGCCGTGCCATTGCACGTACCCATTGCCCGGGTGGCGGAATCGGTAGACGCAGCGGACTCAAAATCCGCCGCCGCAAGGTGTGCCGGTTCGAGTCCGGCCCCGGGCACCAGCGCGGCGCCTGCCGCGACGGCGCGGGTGCTGCCTCCCTTCATCAGCACCCCGTTATGCCGCCGATCTCGCCGCTCACCAAGGCCCTGATGCTGACCTGCACGGCGGTGTTCTGCCTGGAGTTCTTCATCCGGCTGGACATCTGGTTTGCGCTGTGGCCATTGCAAAGTGGGATGTTCCTGCCGTGGCAGGTGGTGAGCTACGGCTTCCTGCACGGCGACCTGACGCACCTGGCCTTCAACATGTTCGGGCTGTGGATGTTCGGCTCGGAACTGGAGCGGCTGTGGGGCCCCCGGCGCTACTGGCAGTTCCTCCTGGCAAGCCTGCTGACGGCCGCTGCGACGCAGTTGCTGATCACCTGGCTGGCGGGCTCCAACGTGCCCACGGTGGGTGCGTCGGGCGCGCTGTACGGCTTGTTGCTGGCCTTCGGCATGCTGTTTCCCAACCGCATCATCGTGCCGCTGATCCCGCCGATCCCAATGAAGGCGCGCACCTTCGTCATCGTCTTCGGCCTGCTCGAGCTGGTGCTCGGCCTGTACGGCCGCAGCGGCGTGGCGCACTTCGCGCACCTGGGAGGCATGCTCGGTGGCTTCCTGATGATCCGCTACTGGCGCGGCCAGGGGCCTTTCGGGCGCTCGCGCCGGCGCTGACGCGGCGCGACAAGGCCTACGCCGCACATGGCCGTGGCGCTCGGCCTATGATGTTTGCGTCATCGTCGCCGCCGGAGGCGCGCCATGTTCCCGACGCCGTTGCGCCCGCTGCTCACCTGCATGGTCCTGGCGATGGCCGCCGTCTTCGGCGTGCAGGCCGCACGGGCCGGCGCCGCCGCACGCTCGGCCGTCGAGGTGCAATCCCTCGCGATGTCCCGCGCGCACGCCGCCGTGGTGGGCCTGCGCAGCGTCGCCGTCGAGGACGCCCGGTCGGCGGCCACGCTGGGCCGGGCGCGCCAGGGCTCGGGCGTCGTCATCGGCAGCGACGACCTGGTGCTGACCATCGGCTACCTGGTGCTCGAAGCGGAGCAACTGCTGCTGGTCACCGCCGACGAGCGCGAGCTGCCGGCACGACTGATCGGCTACGACGTGGCCACCGGCTTCGGCCTGGTGCAGGCCCTGGCGCCGCTGCGCATCGAACCGGCGCCGCTGGGCGTGGCGGCGCGGGTCGCGATCGATGAACCGTTGATGCTGGTCAGCGGCGGCCCCGATGGCGAAGTCAGCGTTGCGCAGTTGCTGTCGCGCCGGCCCTTCGCGGGCTATTGGGAGTACATGGTCGATGGTGCGCTGTTCACCGCGCCGGCCCGCGCCGACCACAGCGGCGCGGGCCTGTTCAACGCCAGCGGCGAACTGGTCGGCATCGGCTCGCTGCTGGTCAAGGACGCGCTGGGCCAGGGCGCACCACCGCACAACGGCAACATGTTCGTGCCCATCGACCTGCTCGTGCCGATCCTGGCCGAACTGCGCGCGCAGGGCCGCAGCCGTCTGAGCCAGCGCGCCTGGATGGGCGTGAATTGCGTCGAGGCTGAAGGCAGCGTGCGCGTAGTGCGCGTCAACAGCGACAGCCCGGCCGAAGTGGCGGGCCTGGAGCCGGGCGATCGCATCGTGCGCATCGACGGCGTCGAGGTCAACGCGCTGGCGGCGCTGTGGCAGGCGTTGTGGTCGGGCGGCGCGCCGGAGCGCGAGGTCACCCTCGAAATCGTGCGTGGCGGCGCTTCTCAGACGGTGAAGCTGCAGTCGGTGGACCGCATGAAGACGCTGAAGAGCGCACAGGGCATTTGAGGCATCTGCCGAGTCAATAGCCGAGTGAACGATCGACGCGGTTCAGCGGAAACTCGCCGCGCTGCATTTGGCGCCAGCCGGCCACGAACTGTTCAGCAATGGTCTGCGGCGACGACTGCGCGGCAATGTGCGGCGTGATCGTGATGCCCGGCTGTGTCCACAGCGGGTCGGCCGGCGCCATCGGTTCATGGGCCTGCACATCGAGCGCCGCACCCCCGAGGTGGCCCGAGCGCAGGGCCGCGATCAGGTCGGCCTCGACCACGTGCGCTCCGCGCGCGATGTTGATCAGATAGCCGCCGCGCGGCATCGAGGCCAGCGCGTCGGCATCGAGGATGCCGGAGGTCTGCGGCGTCAGCGGCAGAGCGCACACGACGATGTCGCCGCTGACGAGCACCGCCTGCAGCGTCGCGCCGCTGCGTCGGCTGTAGCCCGTCACCTCGAAACCCACCGCGCGCAGCAGCCGCGCAATGGCGCTGCCCACCGCGCCCATGCCCAGCACCGTCACGCGCTGGCGCACCGCCCCGGTCGGCCGGCGAGACCACTCGCGGCGGCGCTGCAGTTCTTCGTAGTGCGCCAGCCCGCGCGCATGGCGCAGCGCCATCAGCACGACGAACTGCGCAATGCCGACGGCCTGCTCCGCATCGACGATGCGCGACACCGACACCTGCGGCGGCAGCTCGGGCACCAGCAGCTTGTCCACGCCGGCACCCACCGAGCAGACCCAGCGCAATTGCGGCAGGCGCGCCACCAGTCCGTCGGGAAAGCGCCAGCCGAGCACCGCCTGCACGTCGGACAACGCGGCCGGGTCCATGCGCGGGTGGTACTCGACCAGGGGCAGCGCCGGCTCGATCGCGCGTATCGCCTCGGCAAAGGGCGCGGCGGGCATCGGGTGGGTCAGCATCAGGGTTTTCATCGCGGCGTTCGAGGTGGGTTCACAGCCCGTCGGCAACATTCGGGTAGCGCAGTTGGAGCTTCAACTCGCGCTTTAGGCGGCGGTTGTCCAGGCGGCGCGATTCGCTCATGAAGCTCAACTGCAGAGGTGAGAGCTCGGTGGCCGCCTGTGCGCGGCTGATGCGCGGCGGCCGCGGTAGCCCGCATCGGTCGGCGGCAAGATCGAAGTACTCGCCCATGCGCAGCTCCGTGTCGTCGCAGACATGCACGACACGCTGCGGCAATGCGCGAAACAGCGCCGCCACGCACGCGCGCGCCAGGTCGTCGGCATGTATGTGGTTCGTATAGACGTCGTCGCCGGCCTGCAGCACCGGCGTGCCCCGAGCCAGGCGCTCGCGCGGGTGGCCGCCGGCGCGGTCGCGCGCATAGATGCCGGGGATCCGCAGCACCGACACCGCCACGCCGGCCGAGCGGCCGTACCAGCGCAGCCGCGATTCGGCATCGACGCGGCGCCAGGCGCGCGACGTCGTCGGCTGCGGCGTGCGCGTCTCGTCGAAGCGCGCACCGCCGCAATCGCCATACACACCGCTGGTGCTGGCATAGACGATGCGCTGCACGCTGCCCGCGCGTGCCAGCGCGCGCTGCAGGTGGCGCGTGCGCGTGTCGATGTCGCCCTGGGCCGCTGGTGGCGCCAGGTGCAGCACCAGATCGGCCAACGCGCCCAGGCGACCCAGCGTCGCCGGCTCGTCCAGGTTGCCCAGCAGCGGCAGCGCGCCGGCCTGGCGCAACGCCTCGATGCGCTGCGGCGAACTCGTCAGCACCCGCACCGGCAGGCGGCCGCGCAGCAGCTTCAGCACGCGCAGGCCGATGTCGCCGCAGCCAACGATCAGCAGGCGGGGGCGGCGCAGCGCAGACATCGGTGGACAGTTCATGGTGGGAAAGCTCAGGGGGCAAAATGCCGTGCAAGTCTAAGTGCCGATGCACACACGCCATGAGCTTCAACGTGACCTTGCTGCCGTCCGAGCGCCAATTCCAGGTGCAGCGCGACGAACCGATCCTGTCGGCTGCCATCCGCCAGGGCATCGGCCTGCCCTATGGCTGCCGCGACGGCGCCTGCGGCTCGTGCAAGAGCCGGCTGGTGCAGGGCCGGGTGATCCACGGCGCACACCAGTCGAAGGCGCTGTCCGCCGCCGAGGAAGACGCCGGCTTGATACTGCCGTGTTGCGCGGCGGCGCAGACCGATTGCGTGATCGAAGCGCGCAGCGTGCCCGGCGCCGGCGAATTCCCGGTGCTGAAGATGCCGGCGCGGGTGCTCAGCCTGCAGCGCGCCGCCAGCGACGTGATGCTGATGAAGCTGCAGCTGCCGGCGACGCAGAACCTGCAATACCGCGCCGGGCAGTACATCGAGATCGTGCTGCGCAATGGCGCGCGGCGCAGCTATTCGATGGCCAATGCGCCGCACAACCTTGGCGAGCCGTCGGCGCTGGAACTGCACCTGCGACACATGGCGGGCGGTGTCTTCACCGACCAAGTGTTCACGCAGATGAAGGAGCGCGAGATCCTGCGCATCGAAGGCCCCTACGGCAGCTTCTTCCTGCGCGAGGAGTCGGACAAGCCGATCGTGCTGCTGGCAGCGGGCACGGGCTTCGCGCCGATCAAGGCGCTGATCGAGCATATGCAGCTGAAGAACACGCAGCGTCCGGTGGTGCTGTACTGGGGCAGCCGCGGGCGCGACGGCCTGTACCTGCACACCTGGGTCGAAGGGGCGGTCGCGCTGATGCCGAACCTGCGCTACGTTCCGGTGTTGTCGGAGAACACCGAGCCGGATTGGCCGGGCCGCACGGGTCTAGTCCACCACGCTGTGATGGCCGACCTGCCCGACCTGTCGGAGCACCAGGTCTATGCCTGCGGTGCGCCGGCGATGATCGAGGCCGCGCAGCGCGACTTCGTGGCGCAGTGCGGCCTTCCGGCCGAGGAGTTCTATGCCGACGCTTTTACGTCCGAAGCCGACAAGCACCCACCCTCATAGCCAGCGGATGTTTGCGGGGTGGCCGAAAAAAGCGCGCCACGGCACACCGAGTCGACGGGCGACAGCTACTTCTTCTTCGGCGGCGCCTTGGTGCTGGCAGCGGGCTTGCCTGGCTGGTCGCCGAGCACCGTCTTCAGCGGGCAGACCTTGAAGGCAGGACATTTCTGGCAGCCGACGACGACGGCGATCGGGCAAAGGGTCATGTCCACGCTCCTGGGTTGCGGCGGCGCGAGGACAGCTCCGCCGTAGCTGATCGGGCCGGCGTCACTCGCCCAGGTAGGCGGCGCGCACCTTCGGGTCGTTAAGCAGCGCCTTGGCGTCGCCGCTCATCGTGATCTCACCCGACTCCATCACGTAACCGCGGTCGGCCAGTTGCAGCGCGCGGCTCGCATTCTGTTCGACCAGCAGGATCGTCGTGCCCCGGCCATGGACCTCGGCGACGACCTCGAAGATCTTGTCGACCATGATCGGCGACAGGCCCATCGACGGCTCGTCCATCAGCAGCACCTTGGGGCGCGCCATCAGCGCTCGGCCCATGGCCAGCATCTGCTGCTCGCCGCCACTCATCGTGCCCGACAGCTGCTTCGCACGTTCCTTCAGCCTCGGGAAGATGCCGAAGACCTTGTCGATGTCGGCCTGGATCTCGTCGTCATCGCGAACGAAGGCGCCCATCATCAGGTTCTCGGTGATGGTCATGCGCGTGAAGCAGCCGCGCCCTTCGGGCACCATCACCAGGCCCTGCTTGACCAGATCCCACGGGCCTTGCCCGCGGATGCTTCGCCCCATGAACTCGATGTCGCCGTTGGCCACCGGCTGGATGCCGGTGATGGCCTTCAGCGTGGTGGTCTTGCCGGCGCCGTTGGCGCCGATCAGGCTGACCAGTTCCCCCTGTCGAACCTCGAAATCGACCCCCTTGACCGCCTGGATGCCGCCATAGGCGACCTTCAGCGCACTCACCTTCAACAGCACTGCGTTGCTCATGGTCAGTGCACCTTGTGGTCGGCGCCCAGATAGGCCTCGATGACCTTGGGGTCGCGCTGCACGTCGTAGGGCGTGCCCTCGGCGATCTGCTTGCCGTAGTCGAGCACGGTGACGCGGTCGCACAGGCCCATCACCAGTTTCACGTCGTGCTCGATCAGCAGGATCGTGCGCCCGTCCTTGCGGATGCGGTCGATCAGTTCGCGCAGCACGACCTTCTCGGTGGCGTTCATGCCGGCGGCCGGTTCGTCCAGCGCGATCAGCGTCGGGTCGGTGGCCAGCGCGCGGGCGATCTCCAGCCGGCGCTGGTCGCCGTAGCTCAGTGTGCGCGCTTTGTACTCGGCGAACTGGCCGATGCCGACATAGCTCAGCAGTTCCTGCGCGCGCGCGCTGATGGCGGCCTCCTCGGCCTTGAAGCTGCCGGTGCGGAAGATCGCACCGAGCAGCCCCGAGTTCGTGCGCACGTGGCGGCCGACCATGACGTTCTCCAGTGCCGTCATCTCGGCAAACAGGCGGATGTTCTGGAAGGTGCGCGCGATGCCGGCGCGCGCCACCTCGTGCACCGCGCTCGGCTTGTAGGACTTGCCGCCGAGCTCGAAACTGCCCGAATCGGGGGTGTACAGTCCGGTGAGCACGTTGAAGAAGGTGGTCTT
>Ga0316188_10000089_pt1 | contig 29024 bp, 25 predicted proteins | sample Phiworburrow1_MG_FD_204933 | JGI IMG/M metagenome (GOLD analysis project Ga0316188, IMG submission 204933) | Coastal sediment microbial communities from Maine, United States - Phippsburg worm burrow 1 | ecosystem: Environmental > Aquatic > Marine > Coastal > Sediment | place: USA: Maine... | reverse complement strand
TTTCGACTAAGATTTGAACTACGGTACCTGTAATCTCAGATTCAATCTCATTAAACAGTTTCATTGCTTCGATGATGCAGACTATTTGACCTGTTTTTATTTTGTCTCCTAGAGATATTAACGGCTGTGAATCGGGATTTGAAGCTCTGTAGAATGTTCCTATCATTGGGGATTTAATTTCTATAGTCTTTGGTTTTGAATGTGTTTCCGTGGGTTCAATAACATCCGTTTTTGGTTGCTCAGCGACCCTTTGTTGATGTCCGTTAGAGTCGGAAACTTGAACTACAGGAGGATTGAAAAATTTTGTGTCGGGTTCTCGTATTATTTTAAGTTTCAGTTCTTTAGTCTCAATCTCGACAGAATTCAAATTTGATTTGGAAATGAAGTCAATAAGATTTTGAATTTCAGAAGTGTTCATGGCAATGTTAATTTTATTTTTTGTGCTTTTTTTGGGAGGTACTGTTTTGCTTTTAGTAATTTTTTTCATAGCTCAATTATCTTTCTCTTTCTATGTATTCGCCGTTGCTGGTGTTTATCTTAATTTTGTCTCCTACATTAATGAATAAGGGTACTCTTACCTCTGCCCCAGTATCAATTGTTGCCGGTTTCAAAGTTTTTGTTGACGTGTCACCTTGAATTCCAGGTTCGGTATAGGTTACAACCACAGTCACTTGCAATGGTGCTTCTGCCGTAATTGGGTTTTTGCTATTTTCTACTGCAATTAGCAACGTGACCCCTTCTTTTATATAATTTATGGAATTTCCAAGCAAAGCCTTATCTAAATAGATTTGTTCAAATGTCTTATTGTCCATACAAACTAAGCTGTCAGACTCTTCGAATAGATATTGGTATTCTTTAGTTTCCACATTTAGAATCTCAACGGTGTCGCTAGGCCGAAACCTGTTTTCGGCTACTTTTCCGTTGCGGACATTTCTCATTTTGATTTGATAGAAAGCTCGAAGGTTGCCAGGTGTACGATGTTGAGTTTCCTCTACTTTTACAATTTCGCCATTATACCTAAATAAGTTCCCTTTACTTAGGTCTGATACTGTTGCCATAATAATTACAGATTTATAATTTGATTTTTAAACACAATAGCTAATTTTAATCTTCTACACATAATATATTGATAAGTATATTAATAAGCCCACTTTAAATACATAGATCCCCAAGTGAAACCACCACCAAAAGCCGATAAAATCAAATTATCCCCTTTTTTTAATTGTTTCTCATAATCCCATAATAAAAGAGGGATGGTGCCGGCTGTGGTATTACCATATTTGTGAATATTCATCATTACCTTGTCCTCACCTATACCAAGCCTTTGGGAAGTGGCATCAATTATTCTTTTATTTGCTTGGTGCGGGACCAACCATTTGATGTCAGAAGACTTGAGGTTATTTCTTTCCACGACCTTCGCTGCCACGTCAGCCATTTTGGTAATCGCAGATTTAAAAACCGCACTACCTTCTTGATATACGTAATGGAGTCTTTTATCAACCGTATGATGAGATGAGGGCATACGACTACCGCCGGCTTTCATGTGAAGGTGGGCTTCTCCACTGCCGTCGCTTTGCAGAACAGAATCTATGACTCCCAGATTTTCAGTATTTGGTTCTAACAAAACGCATCCGGCACCGTCGCCGAATATTATACAAGTAGTTCTATCTGTATAATCGATGATTGCCGACATTTTGTCCCCACCAACCACCACCACTTTTTTACACATACCCGATTCTATGAAACTAGAACCTGCGGCCACAGCATAGAGAAAACCGGAACAGGCCGCACTCATATCATAGCTAAAGGCATTTACCGCTCCAACTTCGGTAGCCACAATATTGGCGGTGGCAGGAAAAGTCATATCCGGAGTAACAGTTGCAAAAATGAGGCAGTCGATTTCTTTTGGGTCAATATTGGATTTTCGAAGCATATCTTTAACAGCTGCTATGCCCATCACTGACACTCCTTGATTTTCTCCTTTCAAAATTCTTCTTTCCTTTATTCCGGTTCTTGAGATAATCCACTCATCACTCGTATCTACCATTTTTTCCAATTCTTCGTTTGTAAGAATGTAATCGGGTACATATCCACCTACGCAAGTTATTGCGGCGCTAATTTTTTTATCCATTTTTTGAAATAATCGAATTATAGAAAGTTCAGGAAGTAATAACTTATAAAATTATGCACTTGCTTCTTTTTCCATCACCACATTACCTTTATAATACAGTTTTCCCTCAAGCCAATAGGCTCTGTGAGGGAGGTGGTGTTCGCCTGTGGTTGAGTCAACTACAAATTGTTTCGTTGCTATTTTGTCGTGCGTACGTCGTTTGTCGCGTCGCGTTTTAGAAATCTTTCTTTTAGGATGTGGCATAATTTATTCAGTTTAAATTTTTAAGTTTTTCCCATCGTGGGTCTATCAATTGATTTTTGTTTTCTTTTTTATTTTCTTTAGTTGAGTACACCAAGTTATTGAAACCTCCTTTTACATCTTGCTCAGCATATTTAGGATGAAGTTTTTTAATAGGTATTTGAATACCAATTAGTTCATAAAAATACTGACCAATTTCAATTTGATGTAACCCATAAGAAATCATAATTAAGTCGTCTGTAATTTCCTTAGTCTCTTTCCCATACTTAAATACTAACTTCTTGTCAACGTTGACTAAGTAATCGAACTCTTCAAGGCTACGATCGCATATTAATTTAGTAAAGCCTTTTATTTGGATATGTGCTTCAATCAAAGTTTCTTGCTTAAACAAAGTTACTTTTGCCTTAAAATCACAATTTTGAAATAAAAGGTTGCCATAGGTTTCTATAAAATTTTCTCCCAGGTCATATTCAACCACCGTTGGTTGAGAACTTAGGTTAACAATATTTATAAAATAATCACTCATCTTGCTTAAGGCAGGAAAATAAAACTCAAATTTAGAAATATTTTCGGTATCACTATACAAATTAAATAATCCGATGAAAGAATAGTTTAACAATACTGCTTTTTTTGGAATGAAATATGAGGTTATGCCAATTGTTTTAATTCTACCGGAACTACCTTAGAAATCCCTTTTTCAGCCATTGTAATGCCATAAATCACGTCTGTGGTGGTCATAGTTCTTTTGTTGTGGGTTACAATAATAAATTGAGAATCTTTACTAAAGGTTCTCATTATTTTATTAAACTTCCCAATGTTATCGTCGTCAAGCGGTGCATCAACTTCATCAAAAACGCAAAAAGGTGCAGGTTTAAGTAAATACATTGCAAACAAGAGGGCTGTAGCCGTAAGGGTCTTTTCACCACCGCTTAGCTGATTGATAGAAAGTGGGCGTTTTCCTTTTGGTTTGGCTATAATATCAATCTCGCAATCTAATGGATTTGACGGGTCTCTTAACTTAATATCACAGTCGTCGGTTTCATTAAATAAGGATCTGAATACTTTCAAAAAATGATCTTTAATTTTTTGAAACGAGGCCATGAATGTTTCAACTGCCACTTCTTCTATTTCTTCAATTGTTTCAAGTAAAGACTCCTTGGCCTTAATTAAGTCGTTTTTTTGAGATGCAATGAAATCATTACGTTCTTTAATCTCATTATAGGCCTCCATAGCCATTGGATTGATAGGTCCCATTGAATCTAGCCTATCTTTTAATTTTGTTACTTCAATCCGTAGTTGCTCATCATTGGCATTGGCTAATTCATTATTTTCGTCTTCGGTTAATTGAGATAGAATATCATCTAATTTTACCCCGAACTCAATCGAAAGCCTTTCCTTGAATGAGTTGAGTTCCAACATGGTATCGTTAAGTTGTTTTTGCAATTGGAACAAAATATCATCTGTATTTTCGCGTTGATTTTGAATATTTTTTAGTGTTTTTTCTAACTCATTGATGTCGCCACGGGATGAATAATAATCTTGTTCAACCTTTTGAACCTCTTTTTCCATTTTATCTTTTAGAGAGTACATTTGGCTCAACTCTTGGTCACCGCTTTGAGTGTTGTCAATGACTGTTCTTATATCTTTTTCGCTTTGTACACGTTCAGCGATATTCGCCTCCACCCTTTTATTATATTGTTCCAAAGTATCCGTCTTATACCTTATTTCCTGTTGCAAACTTTTTATTTGGTTGCTTTGATTATGGAAGAGTAGATTTTGCTCATTCACTTCTTTCAATTTGATGCCCAAAAGTTCGTTTTCTTCTTTGACTTTTATAACCTCAGCATTTAGGGTATCCGTAGATAAAGACAAATCTACTGATAGTTGGGTCGATTTTGGCTTCAATTCGGCAAGCTCAGTTTGTAACAAATCAATTTTCTTTACTATGTCTTCAAGTCTCAAATCGGTACTTAAAATCATTTGGCTAAACTGCTCTTTCTTGCTTTTTATTGATATAAATTCCTCTTTTGTTTGTCTCAATTTATTTTGAGCTTCTTCTAACTCGTGTTTAAGGCTTTTGTTGTTATCCTTGAGTTTCACCAATTTCGCTTGCCTCTCTAATAGTGAACTTTTTATCTCAACAAATTTATTATTGAGGTCAATTATCTCAACATTCAACTTCTCAAGGTTTTTTGTACGACCAATTTTCTTCCCTTCAAAGAGTCCAACCGATCCTCCTGAAATACTGAAGCGTCTTTTGGTATATATTCCGTTTTTAGAAATAAACACATCACCGTTGGTTGCGGAGAGGTCTTGCGTATTGCCATCAACTAAGTAGGTTCTGTTTAATATGAAGGACATTAATTTGAGATATTTAGTATCACATTCAATGACTTGGCTAGCCACATAAGCATTGGGGTAAGACTGAAGAGGGTCTGAAATAAAGTGGTCGAATGCATCTAAGATAAAAAAATTGGCCTTTCCCTTAGTTGCATCTTTGAGAATATTGATAGCCTCATAAGCTTGATACAAGTTGTTGACTATAAAGTAGTTGAGATAAGGCTCTAAGTAGTTTTCAATGGCAACTCTATACTCTTCGGGACAAGTAAGAATATCTGAAAGAAGAGGTATGTTCTTTGCCCATTCAACATTTTTCTTCAAAAATTTGGTGGCCTCCGGAAAGCCTTCTAAATTTTCAACCAGCGATTTGGTAAGTTGAAATTCGTTTTGCCTTGAATCTAGTTTTCGGCTTATTTGATCGTACTCTTCTCTGTTTGCCTCAATATCTTTTTCTAAAGAATTAATTTGAGATAATAATTCTGCTTCTTTCGACTTAATAGATTCAACTTCAATTGTCTTTTTGCCAATCTCATTTTCTAAAAGAGTCAATTTATTTTCGAACTCACCCAAACTACTGCTCTTTTGAAGAGTATCGGTTTTTGCTTTTTCAATTTCCTGTTTTAGAGTTGCTACTTGAATCTCACGAACTTCGGTTGCTTTGTTAATTTGAAAATATTCTTCTTGTATGGCACTTTGTTTTTTTCTAAGTTCGTCAAGACTTAATTGAAGTTGAGACTCCTTGACTTTCTTACTTTCATAGTCTGCATTGATTGCTTCAACATTGGATGAAATTTTTGTAAGTTGTTGTTTAGCTGTTGCCTCTTGATTATTCAAATTTTCAATAGCCAATCTCGTATTCTCAATATCGGTCTTATTTTGCTTAATTTGCTCTTCAAGGCTCGATATTTTGGTTTTCAAAGATTGTAATCGCTCATTGTTAATTTGTTTTGTGCTTTCAACTTGCCTGATTTTTCCTATGTGATTGTTAAATTCTTTTTGTTGTTCTAAAAGATTTTTTTCTTTAGAAATTAATAAATTCTTTGCTTTCTCAATATTGGCTTCACTTTTTGCCAGTTCGGCTATAAGCCCTACTTTGACATTGTTTGATTGCTCTATTTGTTTATTGATTTGGTCGTATTTTTCCTTCTTTTTATGAATAATAACCTTTGAAAGATAAATACTTTTGTCCTGATATATTTTTTTTGCTTTTTGGTATATTTCAGTTTGTTTAGCCTGTTTTTCCAGGCTCTTCATATTTTTTTCAATTTCAAAAATAAGATCATCTACTCTTTCCAGATCAGCATCGGTATCTGATAGTTTCTTTAAGGTTTCTTTTTTTCTTTTTTTGAACTTAGAAATTCCGGCGGCTTCTTCAAAAAGCAACCTCCTTGAATTATCCCTGTCGTTTAGAATATTATCAACCATAGACAACTCTATTATAGAGTAACTGTTAGAGGTGATGCCTGTGTCCAAAAACAAGTTCGTAATGTCTTTGAGCCTACAGGCAACTCCATTAAGCAAATACTCACTATCGCCGGAACGGTATAGTTTTCTGCTAATTGTGATTTGAGAATATTCTGTTGGTAATATATTTTTGTTATTGTTAATGGTTAGCGAGACTTCTGCCATTTGGAGCGGAGGGCGATTTTTAGTTCCATTAAAAATAATATTTTCCATCTTTTCTGACCGTAGGATACTAGTTTTTTGCTCCCCCAATACCCACCTTATAGAGTCAACTATGTTCGATTTCCCACAACCATTAGGCCCTACAATGCCTGTAATTCCCTCATCAAAATTGATGACAATCCTATCTGCAAAACTCTTAAATCCCTTAATTTCTAATTTTACTAATTGCATTATCTAAATGGTAACGGTCATATTCAAAAGTTGGCAAAGATAACTGTAATTATTGTTTTGTGTAATTAGTTTCAATTTTCGCATACTTCAAAATGCAAATTGTTTCTCCTCGGTATTTTGAATTCCACACCTTTAATTCATACATTTGGGCTATAATGGAAAAGATAAAGATAATTTTTTGGATAATAGCAGCTCTGATATACTTCTTTTTACAAAGACAAAAGGCTAAATCTCAAAAGCCAATTGATATGCCGGATTTAGAGCCTCAGCCTAAACCACCAAAAAAGGGCAAAACATTTGAAGAATTGCTTCAAGAAATTGAGAATACCAGAAGGAAAACATTTGAATCGGAAGTGGAAACTATTCCCCGTACCGAAATTGAAACTAAAAAGCGCGAAGTGTTGGAAGATACCGACTATGACTATCGGCAACATGATCAAATATACCAAACCTACGAAAACGCAAAAAAAGAAGCCTTTAATAGACCTTCATTAGAGGAGGATGCAGGAAACGCGATTGTTTTTAATAGAACAGATAAATATAAGTTAAAGCGGAAGTCGGTTTTGGCTTCAGAGTATAGGACTTACTTGGCAGATCCAAAAAAAATTAGAAATGCTGTAATATTGAAGGAGATACTTACTACTAAATTTTAAGTGTAAGTTTTTAGAATACAAGTAGTTACAGTTGAATTAGAAATTTCAAAGTATCAACTTTATCGGCATAATCATCAATGTTGGGTTGTTGCGATTTTCCAAATTCGAGACTATTTTCAAACCAACCTTTATTTGAAACTATAATCTGAATTTTTTCCCTATTTTTTTCTATTTCTGACTGTAATGCTTTGATATTTTCATATTCCATAAAATAAATTACCGAAAGGGGGGAGCCTAGTTTATCATTTTTTGAAAACAGAAAAAAAACACCATCAATAAAAGGTCGGTTCGATATTTGTGACACGGCTTTTTGGTATTTGTAATTGTTTTGGTATTTGCTATGACCTAATACATAACTAAATTTTTGCCATCTTTTAATTAGATATTTCAAGTCATATTCTTTTGGTATATATATCATTGAAATATTGCGACATCCCAGTCCGAAGTAGCTAAATACGTCAAATCCTAAGGAAACGATGTCTTCATCAGTCTCTCTGCCGTTAATTATAGCTATTGAAGTTCTATTCTTTCTTATAATTCGGGGAATGGTTCTAAAATAATATTCAAAATAGCGAGCTGTGTTGTCACTTCCCGTCGCTATCAGACCATTTATACCTTCTAATCTATTTTGAATTGAAATAAATGGAGCGAAGCGTGGCTCAATTTCTGCTATCTTATCTAATACAAATTTCATCAAAATACTATCTTGATGACTTGGTTTTGCAATGAGACTGTACCCACATAATAAGACACACATTGCATCGTGGAATCCGACCATAGGGATATTTCCGGCCATTATAACTCCAACCGTCTTGTTTTTGTTGGGAAAGGGTAAGTAATTTTCTAGCCAGATATTTATTTTGGTTGGGTCTAATAAATGGACTATTCCATTGATAGCCAAACTGATACTTTCAAAAGTGAACCAATTATTTTCTAAAATGACTTTCTCGGCAAGGGTATTCAACTCACTTTCAGTAAGTCTCTGAAGTGAAATGCCAAGATTACGAAATGCTTCTATTCGGTCTTTTATCACCATTATGGCCTAAAGATACAATTAGAACTAATTTCATTTTTTTTCAATAATATTAAAAAATTATCCGTAGAAAACTTAGTCGAAAAAAAAGCACTTTTTCACAAGTAAAACATTGAATATCAATATTCTATATCTTTGACCAACGATTCAATTTTTTTTGGAAAGGGAAAGATTTTACTCCCTAGTTTTATTCTAATTGGGAAGGAAAGAATTTAAAAGTCAAATTTCTCAATGTCACTTTTACACTAATGAGTTGGGTGCAAATCCTCATGAGATGCAAAACCAATTTTATTTAAAGGCGTATTATTGCTAATAGTTGCAAAATTATTTTTATACGGAAGCAAAATTTTTCAAGCTAAATCCAACAAATGTTGATTGAGAAAAACTTTAATTACTGCCAAAAGGGGATAAGACCATTATTTATGTTAATTTTGTGCCCAAATAGTTAATTAATTCAGAAATGGCACTTAGGATTACGGATGAATGTATAAACTGTGGGGCATGTGAGCCCGAATGCCCCAATAATGCTATATATGAGGGAGGAAGAGAATGGACTTGGGCGGAAGGGACTAAATTGACGCACCATGTCGGTGAGGATGGTTCCCAAAATGATGTTAATCAACCGCAAAAACCGTTTTCAGACGATTTATATTTTATAGTCACCGGCAAATGTACTGAATGCAACGGTTTTCATGAAGAGCCACAATGTGCGGCTGTTTGTCCTGTTGACTGTTGTATTATCGATACCGACAATATTGAGTCGAAAGAAACACTTGCGCAAAAGAAAGCGCATCTTCACAATGAAGAATTGCAACCATAAGAGATTGTTTTATAAAGAGTTACCGCATTTTAGCCCGCTTTATTAAGTAGGCTTGTAGCACTTCATTGTAGCTCTTAGATGTGTCAACTTCAATAAAATCAATTTTCAATTGATGACATTTCAGCTTTATATTTTGGTGAAATTGTTTTAATGCCGTAGCATATTCCGACCTCACCTCATTAGGATTAAGTCTTATTTTAGCATTATTCTCTAAATCAACAAACTCATGTAGCCTATCATCAAAATTGAACTCTTGCTCAGTAGAATTCTCGCTTATATGAAAAAGTAAGACTTCGTTATTGTAGTGCTTTAGGTGTTGAAGTGATTTGAAAACCTCATTTATATCTTCTGAACTATCAAATAAATCGCTAAACAAAATTACCAGCGACCGTTTATGGATTTTTTCTGCTACCTCATGCAATACATTTGGTATTGAGGTTATGTTTTTATCAAAAGCGGATTGTTCTAGCTTTCTTTCCAAATGAGAAAATAGTTTTTTTAGATGTGTAAAGCTTGATTTTATTGAAGTGAGTTCTTCAACTTTGGATGAGAAAAGGCAAAGACCTACAGCATCTCTTTGCTTATGAAGAAGATAGGCAATAGCCGCCGCGGCTTGAATACTGAATTTGATTTTTGCTTTTGACTCAACAGGATAATACATCGACGATGAGGAATCTATTAGTATAAGGCATCGCAAATTGGTGTCTTCTTCAAATTGTTTGCTATACAACTTATCGGTTCGGGCAAATACTTTCCAATCTATATGTCTTGTGCTTTGCCATTCATTATAAGGCTTATGCTCCGAAAATTCTATCGAAAACCCGTGATAGGGAGATTTATGCAAGCCTGTAATAAAGCCATCTACCAGTTGCTTAGCTAGAATTTCAAGATTAGAAATTTGCTCAATATCCTTAAACTTTATCATCGTATATAGTAAAAAAAAAATTTTTTGAACCCAAATTAAGTATAAATTCTTGGAAATTATGATATTTGTTTCCATAATTAGGGCTTTTATCTTTGATAAAATGAGATAATCTATTATTTTCGGATTTCGAAACGTTAAAATTTTAATCCTTTGGAAGAGAATAAATACCCAGCAGAAGAAATTTTTTCCGAGAAAGTAAGAGCCGGAAAACGCACTTATTATTTTGATGTGAGAGCAACTAGGTCAAAAGACTATTTTCTTACTATTACTGAAATAACAAAGAAATTTCATAACAACGTTGAAGGAGTCACCTTTGAAAAACACAAAATTTTTCTCTATAAAGAGGATTTTCACAAATTTAGAAGTGCTTTAGAGAACTCAATTAACTTTATGAAGGAAAAATTAATGCCAAATATTGATTTCTCGCAGTATGAGGAGGACAGCGATAATACAGGCATTAAGAAAGATAGTACCGATAAGTCAACCAATTCTGATACCGACCTTAAGTGGGACTGATTCCATTATTATTTTAAAAAAAATCTACGGCTATTCAGTTTTTCCACATTTGAGGAGTCAATTAATATTATTTTTGCAAGTTTACTATGAGCCAAACCAAAATGGCTAGGGTTGTAGTGACTAAATAAAATTTTTGATTGTAATTTTTAATAATAACAAAATATGAGTTTAAAATGTGGGATTGTGGGGTTGCCAAATGTAGGAAAATCTACTCTTTTTAATGCTTTGTCTAATAATAAGGCCGAAGTGGCCAATTTTCCCTTTTGCACTATCGAACCAAATGTTGGGGTTATATCCGTCCCAGATAAACGACTTGATATTTTGGTCAATTTAGTCAACCCTCTGCGGGTATTGCCCACAACTTTTGAATTTGTAGATATAGCAGGACTTGTTAAAGGGGCATCAAAAGGGGAAGGATTGGGAAATCAGTTTTTGGCAAATATTAGAGAAGTTGATGCCCTTGTTCACGTGGTTCGTTGCTTTGAAGATGATAATATTGTTCATGTTGCCAATGTAGTAAATCCCGTGGCCGATAAGGAAATAATTGACACGGAATTACAATTGAGAGATTTAGACTCATTAGAAAAAAAAATTGCCAAAGTAGAAAAATCAGCTAAAAGCGGTGACTCAAAAGTTAAAAGTGAGTTGGAGACTCTTCTTCTTTTTCAAGACGCATTGAAAGCGGGAAAAAATATAAGACAAGTAAAGACTGACGAGCAGGAAAGAAAAATAATCGAAGATTTAAAATTACTAACTGACAAGCCGGTAATATATTTAGCTAATGTGAATGAATCCGGACTACATGCCGATAATAAAAAATTGAACGATTTGCGTGATTTGGTTAAAAATGAAAACGCTGAGATTATAGTTATGTGTATTGCCATTGAAGCCCAAATTGCTGAATTAGAGTCAAAAGAGGATCGTGAGACTTTCCTAAAAGAATATGGATTAGAAATTTCCGGGCTCGACCAACTTATCCGCGCTACTTATAGCCTTCTCAATTTGATAACCTATTTTACTGCCGGAGAGAAGGAAGTGCGTGCATGGACAATTCACCGAGGGTGGAAAGCTCCCCAAGCTGCAGGAGTTATTCACGGCGACTTTCAAAAGGGCTTCATTCGGGCAGAGGTAATTAAATTAGAAGATTATCAAAAGTATAAAACTGAATCGGCGATAAAGCAAGCCGGAAAATTACACGTAGAAGGAAAAGATTATGTAGTCGAAGATGGCGACGTGATGCACTTTAGGTTTAATGTGTAATACGAAATTGTATTTCCTTGTATTAATAATTTGAGCCAACTACAAAATATCCTACCAGCAAATCAGAGTAGGGTTGGAAAGAACTGTAGTAAACCATTATCTCATACTTGTTTTCGGTTTGGAAGTGGTTGCCTTCGATAAAATTACCTCCCTCGTTAGGAGTTTTGACATAATATTGATAATTATAAAAACCCTGCTTTAATAAAATTTCGGTACTGTAAAACCCGGAATTGTTGTCATAGTGCATTTGATTTTCTTCATTCAACCCCCAACCGTTGAATGCTCCGATTAAAAATACTTCGTCGGCAAGTAATTCAGACTTTAAATTAAATTCTACCATCATGTAGTCCGAAGAAATCCAAGCTTGTTGATTGTAGTCGTTGTTTTTAATGGTAAAATTTCCATTTATGTCAGGATTTAAACTGTATGCCTCATAGCTACGTGCAACGTCTAAAGCAACCGTTATTTTTACGGGGTCTGCCCGCCTATCTACCGATTTTACGTTTTGCCCTGGAGAATTTATGGAGGTCAAATCTACAAATCTAAACTCGCTACCTCCGTAAAAAGCATCATCGCTGTCAAAGTTTTTAAACAACATAAGTTTTTCGTAATCGTTAGTTGAGGAAGGTTCTAAATTAAATTTTGCGCTCCCCCATCTTTCGTTTTGTCTCATTACCATGTGAAGGTTTACAGACGGATTAACTATTTGTAATCTACTATAATTTATCGAAAAATTTAGAATTTGTTTTTCCGTATCTAAATTGCCTATTCCCTTCATTTGATTGTCGAGGATAAGCATCGCTTTCAAATCATAAACCATTATTCTTCGCGACAGAACTAAGTTGTCTTTGTTGCCATCTCGATAAATTATTAACAGATAGTTTCCCGGGACTTTAACTGTAGGAACAGGAAATCGGTAGTGGACGTAAGGGACCTTGGTGTTCAACGAAAATGATAAATCATTGATTGGAAATTCGTTGTAGTCATTCAAAAATTCAAGGTCTCTCAAGTTTGAAGCAGACCAATCAAAATTGCAAGGCAATATTTTCGCATAAAAATCACTCTTTCTCTCATTCAGCTCATCAAATTCTATAACTAAATATTGGTCTGATAATCTTGAAACGGCAGGAGAAGAAGAATTTTCGGAACCACTTTGAGTGTCAAAAAATCGAACCGTTTTTATTTGAGACTCGTATATTAAGTCATTATATTGAAGTTGTTGTTGGCCAAATGCGTCTAAGCTTAAAACTGCCGATAGCCAATACAAAAAAAATAATCTCATTTTTAAAGTTACCATTGTGATGGATTTAGGAATGAATAATAAACGTAATAGCAGATGACATCTATAATTTCAATTAAAAAAGTTTTTTTTCAAAAGTACCTAGAGCCTTTCTTGTACATAATAGTCTTGCTTTTCATAAGTTCAATACTTGAAATTATGAAGGTTTAAGTTCTTCTACCAATTCCCCCCAACGTTGGGTGCAGGTCTCCATTTTTGAATTAATTTCTTCAATTTTATTCATATATAACTTGAGTTGGTCTTCCTGCAAATTTAATTTGTCATTTAAAAACTTCTCTTCAAGTCGTATTTTCTCTAATCGAAGAGACTCTATTCTTTGTTCCATAAGTTGCAACTCACGATTAACATCCAAACCCCTCTCTTCTTTAGGTTTTCCATTCTCGGTCTGCACTTTTGCTTTGTTGGCAATGCTATTAGACTCGTATTCCTGTTTTTGAGTTTCAACCCAATAGGAATATTCGTCGTAAGTGCCGGGATATTCTTTGATTTGATGATTTTCGATATACCAAATTTTATTGGCCACTTGGCTAACAAAATAACGATTGTGAGAAACCACAACGAAGCTACCTTTATATTGCTGAAGTGCCTGTATCAAAATATTTTCTGAAATAAAATCAAGATGATTGGTAGGTTCATCTAAGAGCAAGAAATTAGCCTCCGAGATGAGTGTTTTGGCTAGTGCCACTCTCGATTTTTCTCCTCCGGAAAGAACTTTAATTTTTTTAAATTGGTCATCATCTGAAAATAAAAAACACCCTAAAATACCTCTGAGCTCTTGCTCTGTTTTGTCACTGCCCTCTTGTTTCAATTCGGTAATAATGTCATTTTCAAGGTGTAAAGCCTCTAATTGATGCTGAGCATAAAATCCATAAATCACATTATATCCTATTTTCCGCTCGCCGTCTATTTGTTCTGAGCCCGATAAAATCCTCAACAATGTGGACTTTCCTTTCCCATTTGCTCCTATCAAAGCTATTTTGTCCCCACGAGCAACAGTTGCATTTGTTTTTTCAAGAATTTTTAAAGAATCAAAATATTTTGAAACTGACTTCAAAGAAATAACCTGAGAACCGGACCGTTGTTTGAATTTGAATTTAAAATTCACAGCCGCCGAGTCGGTTACTACCTCTTCTACCAAGTTCATTCTGTTAATGGCTTTTTCTTTTGATTTAACCTGACGAGCTTTAGAGGCTTTGGCTTTAAATCTCTCAATAAAGCGTTCGGCTTGTCTAATTTTTGCTTGCTGATTGTCAAAAGCATTTTGTTGAATTGTTTCTCTCAATTCTTTTTCTTCAAGGTAGTAACTGTAGTTACCTTCATAGCTAACTAGTTGTTGTTGAGTTACTTCAACGATTTTGGATACTACATTATCAAGAAATTTTCTGTCGTGGGAAACTACAATAACAGCTCCATTATAATTTCTCAAATAACTTTCCACCCATTCTATTGAAGGAATGTCTAGATGGTTTGTAGGCTCATCTAGCATTAGAACAGAAGGTTTTGCGAGTAGCAGTTGAGCCAGCATTACCCGCATACGCCACCCACCCGAAAACTCTTTCAAAGGTCGGTGCAAATCGGCGGTACTAAAACCTATGCCTTCCAATATCTCTTCGGCTTGGGATTGTAGTGAGTAACCGTTGAGGTGCTCAAACTGTTCTTGAAGGTGGGATAGTTTATTTACTAAATCCTCAGAATACTTCTTTTCGAGAGCAATAATAATTTTCTCAATCTTTGATTGAATCTCTACCGCCTCTTTGAAGGCTTTCATCGCTACTGCAATTATAGGCTCCTCACTTTGATAAGAAAGTAAATCTTGGTTTAGAAATCCAATTGTACAATCTTTAGCCATGCTGATACTTCCCTCATCCACCTTTAATTCTCCGCTGATAAGTTTTAATAGTGTTGTTTTGCCCCTGCCGTTCAAACCTATCAATCCAATTTTATCATTGGGTTTGATAAACATAGAAGCGTTTAAATAAATTGACCTCCCACCGACGAAGTAGGAAATATTTGAAATCGATATCATGAATTTGTGATTCTATTAAACACCTCAAAGGTAATATAATGCACTGCCTTTGTAAAATTCACTACTCAATAATCGTCTTTTTCATGTTTGTATTTTGGTATGCTTATCGAAAAACGATTAAGCAAAAGGGCAGTAGAAAAAATTATTCCTTACTTTTGTTGTTATAAACATCTCAATATCAAGACTATAGAAATCTATCATTTTCATTTTTTATATGCTTTTATAAAAAAACTAATTTTTGAATATCTTAAGTTACATTATTGTACTACTTTGCAAACACTTTTTTTTAGATGAGATTGATATTTTTTCTAAGAAATAGTGACCTTGCAAACTAAAACATTTAAACAATGCGTCATCAATTATTAACCGAAGGAGCAGAAGTGCTAAGCTATGAAATAAGGGAAATAGTAATTAAAGCCTTGAAAATAAAAGAATTAGGTCAAGATATATTTTGGGAAAACATCGGCGATCCCATACAAAAAAACCTAAAGTTGCCCAACTGGATTAAGGATATTGTTGTTCAGTTGGCTCTTGAGGACAGTTCATACGGATACTGTGCTAGCAAGGGGGTATTAGAGACTCGCAATTTCATAGCCTCTACTACAAATGCAAAAGGTGGCGTTCAGATTACCGCAGACGATATTTGCTTTTTTAATGGTTTGGGTGATGCAATTGCAAAAGTATATAACCATTTATCTCCTTCCTCACGGGTTATTTTGCCTTCTCCGGTGTATTCGCCTCATTCTACCGCAGAGTCAATTCATGCACACCAACCACCAATAACTTATAAACTAGACTCTGAAAATAAATGGTATCCCGACCTGCAAGATTTGTATAATAAAGTTAAAAACAATCCTCATATTGTTGCTATTCTGGTAGTTAACCCTGATAACCCAACCGGCATGGTTTATCCATTAGACACTATGAAAAAGATTGTTGAAATAGCTAAGGAGTTCAATTTGTTTTTGATTTCAGACGAAATATATGGAGGTATCACCTACAATGGTACTACGGCTATTTCTCTTGCGGAGGTTATCGGTAAAGTACCCGGTATTGCGATGAAAGGAATTTCTAAAGTGGTCCCATGGCCTGGTTCTAGATGCGGTTGGTTAGAATATTATAACCGTCAAGCTGACGCAGATTTTAACAGGTATTGCAGTGTCCTCGATGATGCCAAAATGATTGAAGTCTGTTCAACTAAATTACCACAGTTGTCGATACCAAAAATCTTAGGCGACCCTCGTTTTATGAAATACCGCCAAGAGTTGAACGATAGAATTGGGAAGCGTAGTCAAATTATTGCTGATATTCTTTCTCCCATACCTGAGTTGACATTCAACAAAACCTATGGAGCGTTTTACAACACCATAATATTCAGAAAGGACACCTTGTCTCCCAATCAAACCATGAAAATAGAAAACAATGATATAAGGCAATTAGTTGAAAGTTGGACTAGTAAGAATATCTCAAAAGATAAGAGGTTTGCTTATTACCTTCTTGGTGCAAAGGGTGTTTGTGTTGTTCCTATTTCTTCTTTTTGTTCCGACCTTCTTGGTTTCAGGGTGACACTCTTAGAGGGAGACGACCAATTGTTAAAGAAGACGTTTACTTTAATTAAAGAAGGAATAGTTGAATATTTAAGTAGCTAATTCTAGGTTTAAGCGACTAATAATCAATATTTTATGTGCCTTTAGTTTCTAGTCCTAACTCTTCTAATTTATCTTTTTCTAAGGTTGACGGGCTATCAATCATCACGTCACGGGCTGCGTTGTTTTTTGGAAAAGCTATGAAATCACGGATAGAATCGGCACCGCCGAAGAGTGCGCAAAGACGGTCAAAACCAAAGGCAATACCACCGTGGGGTGGTGCCCCATATTCAAATGCCTCCATTAGAAATCCAAATTGTTTTTTTGCCTCAATATCCGTAAAGCCTAATAATTTCAGCATAAGCTCCTGTGAATCACGATTATATATACGTATAGACCCGCCCCCCACTTCGGTTCCATTTATTACCATATCGTAGGCTTCGGCTCTGACCAAACTTGGGTTCGACTCTAACAGTTTTAAGTCTTCTTTCTTAGGCAATGTAAATGGATGATGCATAGCGTGATAGCATTTCAATTCTTCGTTCCACTCTAGTAAAGGGAAGTCAGTAACCCAAAGTGCCGAGTAATTGCACTTATTTCTTAAGCCTAATAGCTCACCCATTTTCAATCTTAATTCTCCTAAGGCCTTCCTAGTTTTTGATTTCTCACCTGCCATAATTAGAAGCAGGTCACCCGGCTTTGAGTTAGATACTGAAGTCCAGTGAAGCAATTCGGAGGCAGAGTAAAATTTATCTACCGAAGATTTTATTTTTTCATAACTTTCATAGCTGACCCACACTAACCCTTTGGCTCCAATTTGGGGTTGTTGCACAAATTTGGTCAATTCGTCAATTTGTTTGCGAGAGTAAGAAGCACAGCCGGTAGCCGAAATTCCAACCACAATTTCGGCATCGTCAAATACCTTAAACCCCTTTCCGGTCACTGTGGAGGTCAGTTCCGTAAATTTCATTTCAAAACTTATGTCGGGTTTGTCAGTGCCATAGGTTTTTATAGCCTCATTGTAGGTCATCCGTGGAAGAGGTGGTAGTTCAATTCCTTTCACTTTTTTAAAAAGATGGCAGATAAGCCCTTCAAATGTTGAGAGTATGTCTTCTTGCGAAATAAAGGCCATTTCGCAATCAATTTGGGTAAACTCCGGTTGCCGGTCAGCCCTGAGGTCTTCATCACGAAAGCATTTAGCAATTTGATAATATCTATCAAATCCGGCAACCATGAGCAATTGTTTGAAAGTTTGTGGCGACTGCGGTAAAGCATAGAAATCGCCATGATGTATGCGGGAAGGCACCACATAATCACGAGCCCCTTCAGGTGTTGATTTGATTAAGATTGGAGTTTCTACTTCAATGAAATTTAAGTTGTCTAAATATGCTCTCGTTTGTTGTGCAAGTTTATGCCTTAATATTAAATTTTCGCGAACTATAGTCCTTCTCAAATCTAAGTAGCGGTACTTCATGCGCAGGTCGTCGCCACCGTCAGTATTATCCTCAATTGTAAAGGGAGGAGTTTTCGAAATGTTTAAAACTTCCAACGATTCCAATCTTATTTCTATTTCACCCGTAGAAAGTTTATCATTTATTGATTTTCTTTCTATAACGGTTCCGGTGGCACTCACTACAAATTCTCTACCCAACTCTCTTGCCGTTTTCAACACAGAAGGGTCGGATTTTTCCTTTTCCAAAAATAATTGAGTGACTCCATACCGATCACGAAGGTCAATCCACATCAAACTCCCTTTATCTCTAGTTCTCAATACCCAACCTGTCAGGGTTACACTTTTATTTACATCGCAAATGCGTAATTCACCACAATTATGAGTTCTTAACATCTAATTTTATAATTTTGACGCGCAAGTTAATAAACTCAGACCTTAAGTATAAATGAATTTTAGAATTAGAAAATTGTTTTGTAAAAATAGAGATATAATAGTAGTAATATTACTTCTCAATTTAGTTGCCATACCTACGTTTTCACAAAAGTTAATTAAAACTAAAATCGCAAAGGGTGTAATCGTAGAGATTCCGGAAGGATTGATTCCTATGAGCAAAGAAGACATAACTCAGCAGTTTCCGACACAAAGGGATCCATTAGGGGCATACATATCTGAAGACCGATTAGCATATTTTTCTGTCAACTGGGCGTGGTCGAAATGGCCCGATGGTGATGAAATGAAAGCAAAAGGATTTTTGAAGGCGGGTATCTTAAATCTTTTTGATGGAGTTAAAATGATAGATGAAGGGATAAAGATGGTTCACAAGAAAAAGTTTGTATATTTTGAATTTGAATCCCGAATAAGCGGAAAAAAGGAAGGTGATGTTAACCTTGGAACAATTTTGAAATATACCTATATTCAATATTTCATTTCTGCCAAACGCACCTTGGTTTTTACCTTTTCATGTCAACAAAATATAAGTAGTAAATGGCAGGAAGAGACCAAGAGGATGATGAGTTCGGTTAAAATAAGGCAGTAAATTGAAGAAATAATGGACTTTTTATATACTGATGAATATTTTATGGCAGAGGCTTTGAAAGAGGCCACTCTGGCTTTAGAAAAGGGTGAAGTTCCCGTTGGGGCGGTAGTAGTGTGCAACAATAAAATCATAGGGAGAGCTCACAATCAGACTGAAATGTTAGGAGACGCTACCGCCCATGCGGAGATGTTAGCTATTACCTCAGCTTCAAATTACTTAGGCTCCAAATATTTGTCTGATTGTACGCTTTACGTATCTCTTGAGCCTTGTCCCATGTGTGCTGGGGCAATGAATTGGTCTCAATTAAAAAAACTCGTATTCGGAGTTAAAGACCCCGAAAGAGGGTTTCAAAAAGTAAAACCATCGGTATTACATCCAAAAACGGAAGTATTGAAAGGTATAAAAAAAGAAGAGTGCAAGACAATTCTGAATGATTTCTTCGTTCGAATAAGGAATAAGTAAAAACCACCCATATAATTAATCGAATTGACAATCAAAACATGATGTCACCTCAAGATTGCTTCAGAATTTGTTAGTAGTAAAATTTAATCAAACTTTAGCCTTTTTCTTACTTTCTTCTACTCGCTTTCCATTCACATGCTTACCAAGAATGACCACATCTTTTGAGGATTCATATTGTTTGGCAGCTTGCATCATTTCGCGCTCAGTGTCTCTAATTATTACTATACCGGATTTTGCCCCTTTGTTTCTAACTTCGAGATAATATCCATTTTTTTTCTTTTTTGGTAAAATTGGAGGTCTTCCCATTATATATATATATTTATTTTAAAGTAAAACATGGTACAATTCAAAGAAAATGTACCTACAACATCAACTAACAATGAACTTTCTAACGTATCAAATACGAAATAGTTTCACCGTTGAGTCGCAAATGTACAAATAGTGTGGGACAATGAAAAGCCAAAACCAACATTATTTAGGATTATTGACTTAGGTAATCAGGAATTTTGGTGTTAACTTTTAAATTAGGGTCTGAAATTGGGGGCATCCTAACAATTTGAAGGGGCTGAACACCGGCCCAAGTATTTAGATTGTAATCCTCTTCGTCATCTTTTGCATTACCTTCCCTAATTTTTGCCGAAGCTTCAGAAATAGGAAAGCATAATGTCATAGTTTTTTCCCATTCTTTAGAGGTAGGCTTTCGTACATCGGCCCATCTACCGGGACACATTTTATTGGTGAATATTTCAAAAATATTTTCCAATTCATTATTGTCGGTAACTTCGGTTGCTTTACTAAAAAGTACTACAGATCTATAATTCATTGATTGGTGAAAAGCCGATCTTGCCAATACAATACCGTCTAGCAATGTAGCACTGATGCAAACGGATAAGTCGCCTTGAGCTAACTTGCGCATATAACTGCTCCCCACACTGCCATGGATATATAGGTTGTCTTTTATTCTACAAAAGCCGGTGGGAATCTGAAATGGTTCTCCATCGAAAACAAAAGCAACGGTGCAAAATAAGGCTTCATCAAGAATCGCATAAATAGTTTTTTGGTCATAACTACCTCTCTTAGGAAGACGTGTAATTTTAGTTTTTTGAGTAATAGGAAATTCTGATTTCATAATATAAGTATTTTAAAAAGAGAGAGTTAGGCTTTTTATTTTAATGTAAATAATTAAAATCTAAAAAATATAATTCCAATTAAAAGAGTCGGAATCATCGCCTCTAATTATTTTAATCAATTTGTTTTGAAGTTGTGTTTGAATACTGCTTTCTATTATTGGTGGCAATTTATAGTTAACGCCACTGATACTGATTTCGGCAATTGGACTAACGACCGCAGCAGTACCAGTCCCAAAAGCCTCAGTCAAGGTATTACTTGAAAACCCTTTTACAAGTTCATCAACGCTTACCTTTCTTTCTTCTACCTGAATTCCAAGATGTTTTGCCAAAGTCAAAATGGAATCACGTGTAATGCCATCAAGAATTGCCGAAGACAGCATTGGAGTGATGAGTTTGCCATTAATTACAAACATTACGTTCATCATGCCCACTTCGTCAATGTATTTATGCTCTTTGTGGTCTGTCCATAGAAGTTGGTCGAACCCTTCTTGAGTAGCAATTTTTGTAGGATACAATGCGCCACCGTAATTGCCTGCACATTTGGCAAAACCGGGACCACCCTCTGCCGTTCTCGTAAAATGACTTTCTAATTTCAAACGCGATGGCTTACTAAAATACTTACCTGAGGGGCTGGTAATAACAACAAATTTATAAGTGTTGGAAATGGACACACCCAGTTTTTCATCCGTGGCGAATATCAAAGGACGTATGTAAAGAGAGCCTCCTTCTAAAGAGGGGATCCAAGCTTTATCAATTTCAACTAAACTTTGCAAAGATTGAATAAACAAATCAAAAGGGACACTAGGCATGCACATTCTTTCCAGCGATTTATTCAATCTATCATGGTGCTTTTGAGGACGGAAAATGCATATTTTGCCATCTGACCTCTTGAAAGCTTTCATACCTTCAAATATCATTTGTCCATAGTGAAGAGAAACCATGGAAGGGCAAAAACTTATTTGACCATAAGGGACGATAGCCATATTCGACCACTTCCCTTTTTCCCAATCAGAAACGAACATGTGGTCAGAAAGATGTTTTCCAAATACTAAATTTGAGAAATCAATTTCTTTGATTCTAGAATTTTGACTTTTTTTGATGTTAATGTTAATTTTTTCTTCTGCAATCATGGCGCAATTTAAGTGGAATTCCCGAAATAAAGATGCGGTATTCAAGAAATTTGTACAATTTTACTGAAATTGCCAACGGATATTACCACGAATATTTTGAGTATCTTTGAATTTACAATATGAAGATTTTAAAAAGAGGACTTCTATACGCTTCAATTGGATTAATAGTTATTTTAATTACTACAAATTATTGGGTAATACTACACACCAGAGGATTTGTATATTCGGACATTAATAAAATCCCCAAAAATCGCGTTGGCCTCGTGCTTGGAACAAGTAGTCACACTAGCGATGGTGGACCTAATCCATTTTTTGAAAGCCGAATATTAACTTGTGCCGAACTGTTTAAACTTGGTAAAATTTCAAATATTATTGTTAGTGGAGATAACCGCTCAAAATATTACAATGAACCATTAGAAATGAAAAAAGCACTTATAAAAATGAATATTCCGGATTCTTTAATAGTCATGGATTATGGTGGATGGCGGACAATAAACTCAATGTTGAGAGCAAAACTAGTGTTTAACATTGATTCAATAACTGTCATTTCTCAGCTCTTTCACACTTATAGGGCTGTTTTTATTGGTCAATATTACAATATGAAGATAGTAGCAATGGCAACTAAAGAGCCAGAGAGTGGATATTCTTTCAAAATGAGTTTAAGAGAATTGTTTGCCAGACCAAAGGCAATTCTAGATTTGTATGTTTTAGAAATAAAATTACCTAATTATTTGAATAAACGTTCTACAAAGCAATAATTTTGCAAACATGATTAAAATCGGATTATCGTATATTGCAATTTTCCTATTTGCCTTATTGAGTATAGTTTCTAAGGCTCAGCAAACAATCATTAGAGGAAAAGTAACTGATGCGGTAAATGGCAATCCAATCCCGTTTGCTAATGTTGTGCTAAAAAACACTACCATAGGGGAGACCACAGATTTTGATGGCAATTATGTTATCAAAACACTAAACCCCACAGATACAATCGTTGCCTCCTGTGTAGGGTATGTGCCCAGAAGCAAAAGCATTAAGCGAGGAGTAGAGCAGACAATTAATTTCCAAATGACGGAAGACACTGGGACTCTTGAAGCAGTAACCGTATTATCAGGGGAGAATCCGGCTTGGGGAGTGATGGGTAACGTAGTAAAGAACAAAAATAAAAATGATAAGAGAAAGTTAGATGCTTATGAATATGATACATACACAAAAATTGAGGTAGATATCAATAACGTCTCTGAAAAGCTTAGGGGAAGAAAGGTAATGAAAAAAATTTCTGCTGTCTTGGATAGTATTGAACATCTTGCCGGTGAGGACGGAAGGCCAATAATACCATTATTTCTAACAGAAAGTGTCTCAAAAATATTTTATAAATCAGAGCCGGAGCTAAAAAAGGAACTTATCAAAAAGACTAAGATTAGTGGAGTTGGGGTAGAAGATGGAACATTGGTTACGCAACTCATAGGGTCATCTTTTCAGGAATACAACTTTTATAAAAATTGGCTGACAATACTGAATAAAAGTTTTGTTTCTCCAATTTCGGATGGCTGGAAAATATATTACGACTACTATTTGGTTGATAGCCTTAATATTGGTAGCGACTTTTGCTATAAGATGGATTTTAGTCCCAAGAACCCAATCGACTTGGCTTTCAGTGGTACAATGTGGATTACAAAAAATGGGTTTGCGATTAAAAGAATTGACGTTACAGTAGGCGAATCGGCCAATATCAACTTTATAGAAAAGATTAAGATTCAGCAAGAAATGATACAAGTAGATGGAGGATTTTGGCTTCCATTAAAAAATCGGATTCTTATCGACTTGCAGGAATTGTCAAAAAATTCTTCAGGGATGTTAGCTAAATTCTACACCAGCAATAAAAATTTTGAAATTAACAAAGTGAGAGAGAATAAATTTTATCTTAATGCCATTGAAACGGAAGAAACGGCTAGAATGTTCAACGACGAAAAATATTGGGATACCCTTCGGCATGAAAAACTGAGTCCATCAGAAATTAATGTCTACAAAATGATAGACACATTGAAAAATATCCCAATAGTGAAGACATATACCGATATTATCAAGCTATTTGTTGGCGGGTTTTACACCTTGGGAAAAGTTGATATCGGTCCTTACACCGGTATATTGACTTATAACGATAAAGAAGGGATTCACTTGGAAAGCGGGTTTAAAACTAATGACAATTTCAGCCGAAGATGGACTTTTGGAGGTCAATTTGGGTATGGGTTTTATGATAAAAAAATTAAGTATTCTTGGTTCGTCCAAAATATTATGTCTCGTAAACATTGGACAACAGCGTCGTTTCTTTTTAGAAGAGATTTGACTAGAATAGGGGCAGATGTAGATCAAATCGGCAATAGTTCACTTTTTAGCATTGCTTCCAGATGGGGTGTTTATAGAACCGCTTATTACCATGATGATATTCAACTTAGTTTTTTTAGAGAATTATTTCGAGGGTTTTCAATGCAAGAGCGACTGAGATATTGGACATTCAATCCGGCATTTAATTTTGGATATTACCTTGATCCGAGTAGCAAGGTTATAGAAGACAGTTTTTCTACGACGGAATTAATTACTGAAATAGAATATGCTCATAATGAAACCTTTATTCAAAATGGCAATCAAAGGATTAGATTACATTCCAGTAGATGGCCGGTTGTATCATTTCAATATACTCATGGTATAAAGGGGATTTTTGGCAGTAGCTTTAATTATGATAAAGTTCGATTGACATTTAATAAGCAAATAAGAATGGGTATTTTTGGTACGGGTAATTTATTATTAAGTGGCGAATATATTTTTAATACTTTGCCTTATCCTTTACTTACTCTTCATTTAGGCAATCAAACTCCGGTAAACGTGCCGGCAAATTATAATTTGATGAATTTCGGAGAATTTGCCAGTGACCACTATGCCTCAATTCATTATACTCAGAATTTTGAAGGTTTATTCCTAAATCGCATCCCTTTGCTAAAGAAATTGAAATGGCGTGTTTTGGCAACGGGTAAAATGTTAGTAGGAGGAATGAGGATGGAAAATCAAAATTTGGTTTCTGAATTTACAATCAACGGAGAACCAACAATTAGAACAACGTATTTTTCCAACAAACCATACATAGAAGTGGGCTATGGAATTGAAAATATTTTTAAATTTTTGAGAATAGACTTCGTCCACAGATTATCTTATGTCAATAATCCAAATGTACGTACTTTCGGTATTGTGTTTATGGCTCAATTTAAACTGTAAACAGTTTTTTCGGCCGAATCCCTACTTTATATCATTGAGTATGTAAAAATTTGCCTTATTTGGTGCAACCTGAACCCATCGTCTTGTTTGGGTTGATAGTAATTTAATAATGTTATGGACAACAATTTCAGGGTTGTTTTCTGGATGGTACGCGAGTACTAAAAATATTATTATGAAACTAATAACATTTAGTATATTGCGGTATGGATCGCACTATCATACACCTTGATTTAGATACTTTTTTTGTGTCTGTTGAGCGTAAGTATAATCGCAAATTATGTGGAATCCCCTTGATTGTGGGTGGGGGGAGTAACCGTGGTGTGGTTGCTGCTTGTAGTTATGAGGCCCGTAAATTTGGGGTGCATTCGGCAATGCCCATATACTTGGCTAAGCAACTTTGTCCGGATGCCAAATTTTTAACCGGCGATATGGAGTCTTACTGCCGAGAATCTAACTTAGTTACCGATATTATTGCCGAAGTAGCTCCTCTGTTTGAAAAGACATCCATTGATGAGTTCTATGTAGATGCAAGCGGAATGGACAAATTCGTTGGGTCATTTCAATGGGCTAGTCAGTTAAAAAAAACTATTTGTAAAGAGACCAACCTCCCAATTTCTTTGGGTATGTCAGTCAACAAGTTGGTGTCTAAGGTAGCTACAGCCGAATTTAAACCTAACGCAGAAAAATATATTAAAAAGGGTTCAGAGATAGAATTTCTATCGCCACTGTCTGTTGATAAAATTCCTATGATCGGTAAGAGAACCGCTGCTTTTCTTCATGAGATGGGGGTAGATACGGTATCTAAATTGCGTGAGATGCCGGTAAAATTCTTGATTAGCGCATTTGGAAAAAATGGAGAGTCACTTTGGAAAAAAGCACATGGCATTGATAATTCACCGGTTGTGCCTTTTAGCCGGCAAAAATCACTTTCTACCGAAAGCACCTTTTATGAAGACACTATTGATGTTAAGTGGCTGAGGTCTGTTCTCATGGCTATGGTAGAAAAAATTATGTTTCAACTGCGCCAACAAAGAATGATGACTTCTTGTGTGGCCGTCAAAATTCGTTATACTAATTTTGATACAGAGACGCGACAAACGAGCATCCCATATACTTCATCAGATCAAGTGGTTGTACATATAGTTTTAGAATTATTTAATAAATTATACAATCGAAGAATGATGATTAGAATGGTTGGTGTACGCCTTAGTGGCTTGGTACATGGAAATCGTCAGATTAGCCTCTTTGAAGATACCGAACGGGATATTAATCTTTTGCAAGCCACCGACTATATCAAACACAAATACGGTATAGAGAAAATAAAGCGAGCTGTCACTTTGAACCTGAGTCATAAGACCAAAAAATATGGTTGATGATTGCAAATTGGAATGAGAATATAATACACTTTTATTTTTGTATTGTGCAATGCTTCTCTACCATATTGATGCTCTTATTTCTATGAGCCCCAAAATTTAATTGGTAGTTGATTAAATTAGTGTGATATACTACTAGTGCAAGTCTTAATTAGTAACGCACAAAAAGCAATATATTAATGTCTTTAAAAATTAACGATAACGGCACATTTATAGCATTTAATTAAGCCTGTAGTGTACAAAAAAGCTTTCATATATTTTTAGTTTTCAAAAAAAAATTTTTTTATTTAAAAAAAATGTTCTATGTTTGCTTTATAATTAAAAAAAAACATACTGAGAATCATGAAAAAACATCAAACATCAAACATCAAACATCAAACAAGGGTTCATACCTGCCGTTTTCGCATTCTTAATCTTTCTTTCGGGTTGCAGTAATCCATCAGAGACTCCGGTGCCTCTCAACAGTTCCAAATCTCTAGATTCTGCTAAGAGCGCAGTGGTGGTGGGTAAAAAACTTAAAAACCCTTATTCAGTTGAAAATATGAAACGGGCTATGGATACGATACTACATGAAATCAAAAATTTTCAACAATCCGGAGTTTCAACCAGAACGGCTAGAGTATTGGCCAAGACGGAAGAAATTGAGATTAAGGCTACAGATTTATATGTACGCTTTCTGCCTAAAGATTCTTTGGAACTTGACTTAATTGAACAAGATACAACCTTAGTGTTGTATGAATATCCTCTTGATTATGAAATTGAATTAGGTGGGGGGCATTACCATGACCCTAGTTTGCCCGAAAATCAAATAACGTGGCAATATACAGTTGTAAAACCTGATTATAAGTTTCCGGAAGTAGAATATGAGATTTTGTCCGACTTATTTATTCCTGAAAACTATCCGGGTTACAATAAAAAAGAAGGGGGTTCAAAAGGTGAGACTACCCACTCCAAGACTAATAGTCTTGACATGTTGGAGACCGTGGCTCTGTATCTGACTGACAACTTGCCAGAAGAGGAAATGGAACAAATAGAAGAACAGAAAAAAGCAGATGCTGTATCAAGGCGGGTATGTGTATGGTTTGTCTGTTGGGACGAGCCCGACCCTTGGAATCCGTCAGGATATATTGAAATTGAAGACACCGAATTAGGATGGCAACCTATAATGGGTGTAAAGGTAACAGCTAGAAGATGGTTTACTACCCATTAGGCAACAACCAATTATGACGGTTCTTATTTTATGAGTTCTTTTAATAGACCCGCTAACTACCGTTTGATATGGGAATCCTATCAATTTAGTATTCGTGAAAGCTCGTTTTCGGTTTTTGCCAGTCAGGTGGCGATAGATGGACCTAAAATGAGTTCCCCTTGGAATCTGAGTTTTACAAAACATACTGGGAGTTGGTTTAATGGAACTATATTTCAAGCTGCTTATCACTACTATTATGGTAGCATTAAAGGGCTGAAAAGACCACCGGAAAACGCTTGGAATAAACCTCAAATGAAAATCAGGGTTCATCATAGAGAAAATGAAGAGAATAATGGAACACATTGTAAAGATTGTAGATTTATGGGAATATTTGCACCAGTGAGAATTTATAATCCACAAAATAATAGCTCCGAAGTCTATGCAACTACAATTCATGAATTAGCCCATGCTAGTCATTGGGAATTAAGAAAAAATGATTGGCGTGAAACCTCTGATAAAGTTATTGAATCATGGGCTAGAGGTGTTGAAGCGGAACTGACTAGAATGATTTATACTGATTACAGAGCTATAGAAATTAGACCAAATTACACTTTGGTGGTAGCTGATATGATTGATGCTGATGGGGTCAATAATACAAATAATGGAATTGATGACGATAGGGATAAGGTTTCAGGCTATACAATAAAAGAAATCGAAGATGTTTTAAGTTATACTTCATCTTGGAATAATTGGCGTGACAATATAAAAAACAGGTATAGTAATCCAACAAAAGTTAAGTTAGATGTTCTTTTTAAAGCTTATGATTATTAATAAAATTCCTTTTTTGCTAATTGTATTAGCAGTTACTCTATCTTGTTGTAAGGTGATTATTGATTATTCTTATAAGGTTCGTGGGACAGTCTTTTATATTAATGAATCGGCTGATACCGTAGTTTCATTAGATTCACGAGGAGGATGTGAAAAAAAATTAATACCTCCTAATGACACCTTAGTATATGGGTTCAGTGGTATAATTAGGTCAAGACAAGATATAAATACAAATATTGATAATTTTCCGTATTATGTATTTACTTGTGGTGAGATGCTGTATAAAGATGGGAGCGTATTAAGGGTTGAGGAGGAAATAAAGGATTTAAAAAATTATGAAAACCGAAAAGAAATAAGTCCTGGGGTTTTTGAGTTTACCTTTAGGTTTACTGAAGAAAGGAAAGCAAAAGGACCTTATGGATATGCTTATAAGTTGAGGGGGACTGTTTTTTATATTAATGAATCGGCT
>Ga0316188_10000088_pt1 | contig 29251 bp, 19 predicted proteins | sample Phiworburrow1_MG_FD_204933 | JGI IMG/M metagenome (GOLD analysis project Ga0316188, IMG submission 204933) | Coastal sediment microbial communities from Maine, United States - Phippsburg worm burrow 1 | ecosystem: Environmental > Aquatic > Marine > Coastal > Sediment | place: USA: Maine... | reverse complement strand
TGAGTATAATAAAGGCTTTGAATTTTATGATAAAGCGATTGAAATTAACCCGGTTATGGGAGAAGCTTACTACAACAAGGGAATTACGATGATCTATTTGGGAGACACTGATAATGGCTGTTATTATATAGGTAAATCAGGAGAATTAGGTATTGAAGAAGCTTATTCGGTTTTAAAAAGATATTGCAATAAATAGTTGTAGAAAAAGTGCTTTTTTTTGTTCAAAATAGTAAATCAACACATTGATCGTTTTCATTTTACTCTTACTGATCTTTACCATCCTCTTTCGCCGGGGATCGTTTTTTAAAGCGAGCAATATCCATTGGTTGATATTCCTTATTTTATTGCTATTAAAAACGAGTGCCGGCTACCTGTCTTATTATTACCACAATCATTATTTCGCAGGGGGCGATAGTGCTATCTATTTAAATAGCGCGAATGATCTTATAAGCTACAGCGGAAATGATCCGCTAACTTACTTCAGGCTGTTTTTTAATATGAACAGAGGAATTCCCGAATGGGAAGCTGTTTATAGCAAAATTATTTATTGGGACAATGTCTCCACTCTCAGTTTTATCAATGATAATAGAAATGCCATTCGCATTAACTCAATCATTAGTCTTTTCAGCTTTAATAATATCCTTGCCCATTTACTGATCCTTAATTTCCTGACCATCACAGGGCTAACTGCATTTTTTCGTGCAATAAACAAACGCTTTTCAAATATTCCTTCTCCCCTCTTATTTGTCGCCCTGTTTTTAAGTCCCAGCATCTTATTTTGGACCTCAGGAATATTAAAAGAAACAAATACTGTTTTTATACTCGGTCTCTATATTTTCTTTTATGAGAAATCTATAAGCAACTTAAATCTAAAAAATGGGCTACTTCTGTTTCTTTTATCGGTCGGGCTTATATTAGTCAGAAGCTATTTTGCTTGTATTGTGCTTTCCGTAAGTTTTATAAGCCTCCTTATTAACAAGCTTAAAATAACAAAAGTGAGTTATCAGATCCTGATTTTCGCACTGGGATTTTTTATCTTCTTATCTTCTCTTTTCTTATTCAACGTGGATCTTTTTCAACTCATTTTAGAGAAACAAGAAGCATTTATTAGCATTGGTAGATCCGCAAATTCTTATTTTCAAATAGCTGTTTTAGAAAAGCCACTGGATTTGATCACCTATTTTCCACAAGCGATGATCAATGTATTTATTCAGCCTCAACTATACTCTCTGGATAGCTTTCTATACCTATTCCCAATTATTGAAAATATCGATATTCTCTTTTTCTGTGTACTCGCCATATGGTTTAGAAAAAAGCCGTCTAAAGAAAATAGACTGGTCTTGATCTCATTTATCCTTATCTATATTCTTAGCTCTTGGCTTATTGGGATCACAATACCGGTTCAAGGGGCTATATCTCGATACAAAGCGATAAGTCAATTATTCCTTTTGATATTCGTATTTTCCTTTATCGATTGGAAAAGATTGCTTGCTGACTATTTTTCTGAATAGAGAGGAGGATTGTGTTTTCTGAGTCTGAATTCCATATCAGAAATGAGTGTATTGATCTTAATCTTAAAACACTTCCCTTTCTTATAATAATAATGACTTGTAAATCCTCCCGGGAAATCAATTTTATAATTATCTACTCCCTCTTTTTCAATTTTAAAATTATCACAAAAACGCTCTGAAAAAACCCAGGCTTCTTCCGTAGGTTCGTTAAAATACATTTCCATAGTAGTATGATTCAGAGGATTTTCGATCACCTTTTTTATCTTTCCTTCTTCATAAACATTGAATTTATTGCCTTCACGCCGAATCAGGTTAGATTCTTTCTTTTTACTATTCAGATAATAAGAAAATTCGGAAGATTGATACACTCCTCTTGAATCAAAAGAAGTTAAATAAGAAAACTGGATGTGAAACGCAAACAACAATCTATAATCGGCATTGCTAATAGCCAGATAATTATAAGTGGAGTCACTTTTCATGTTTTTCACTATGAACATTTCCCCAATGATCTCATCGTTCACAAAAAGATCATAGCTCAAAGTATCACTCTTTGATTGCCCAAATAATTGAATTGAAAGCAACCAAAAAAGAGTCAAACTCGTATATAAAAACGTCGTGTAAGTTACTTTCATTGGATGCCTCAATTTAGCAATAATTAAAAAATAAAATAATAATTGTCATTCAATCTGAGGGGTTTATCGATTTTTTATATTTTAGCGTGATATTGTAAGTCCATTATGAAAAGACTATTACCATTAGTAGCCCTTATGTTTTTTATGCATTCTGCGAGCAGTCAGTACAACTGGGAAATTGGCGGAAAACTGGGTGTAGCTAACTATCTGGGAGATATCGGAGGCGGAGAAGGCAGTGCAAGAGACTGGATATTAGACATGAAATTGGAAGAGACTAAGTACTCTTTTGGTGGATATACAAGGTATCGTTTTACTCCAAGATGGTCGGCTGTTGCGAATTTAAACTACAATAGAATCAGTGGAGATGATCATAATTCGTTAAATCCGGGAAGAAGAGGCCGAAATTTAAGCTTTCGGAATGATCTTTTTGAACTTACTTTAAGAGGTGATTTTGCTGTTTATAATAATTACGATGTAGGAAATAAAGGTTATTACAATCCTGACTTTAAAATCTATTTATTTGCCGGTGCAGGGGCACTTCTTTCGAATCCAAAAGCGGAATATAATGGCGAGTGGCACAATCTTAGAAAATTAACTACTGAAGGAAAAGAATACTCTCCTGTGCAATTTGTGGTTCCTGCAGGAGTTGGTGCTTTCTTTACTTTTGACCGAGTACATCGTATTGGGATGGAAATTCAATATTCCTTTGCTTTCACTGACTATTTAGATGATGTTTCCGGCACTTATGTTGATCCTGAAACTTTACCAAGTGATATTGCAGTGATACTTGCAAATAGAAGACCTGAGTTCAGTCCGGATAATCCAGATGATATTGTACCTCATCCAAATAATTACACTGCAGGAAATAAAAGAGGTAATGAGGCCAATTACGATGGCTATTTATTGATCAACTTCACTTATGGCTATGTACTTAGAGGGAAGTCTCAATTCTATAAGAGAGGTCATTATAATTTCCTTCACAGGAAAAATGCCAAGCGAAGAAAATCCAGAGCGAAGTTCTAAGGAAGCTCGGAGCGCGGAGACCGAAGTAAAAATGCTTCATGTCACTCTATAATTATCCAATTTGTGCCCTTTGTGCCTATTAAGTGTCTTTGTGGTTAAATAAGATCAAAACTCGAAGCAATTTCATTCATGCATCCTCCTCCGCTCCACTTCGGAGGACAGGTTTATGTATTGAATAATTTTCTTAAAAAAAAAAGGGCTCCTCACCGGAACCCTTTCTAAATTTTATGTCTTTTTTAAATATGAATCACCTCATCGTAAGCAGCTGCTGCAGCTTCCATTATCGCTTCACTCATAGTAGGGTGAGGATGGATCGCTTTAATGATCTCATGACCCGTAGTTTCAAGCTTACGAACCGCTACCAGTTCCGCTACCATCTCTGTTACATTCGCTCCGATCATATGGCCTCCTAAAAGCTCACCATATTTAGCATCGAATACCAATTTAACAAAACCTTCTTTCGCTCCGGCAGCACTCGCTTTTCCTGATGCGCTAAAAGGAAATTTACCGATCTTAACTTCATAACCGGCTTCAATAGCTGCTTTTTCAGTCATACCAACAGAGGCAACTTCAGGAGAACAATAAGTACAACCCGGGATGTTTCCATAATCAATAGGATCAACATGCATTCCTTTGATCTTTTCAATACAGGTGATCCCTTCCGCAGAAGCAACGTGCGCCAATGCAGGTCCCGGAATCACATCTCCGATAGCATAATAACCGGGGATATTCGTTTCATAAAACTCATTTACCGGAATCTTACCCTTATCCACAATAATTCCCACATCCTCTAATCCGATGTTTTCAATATTTGCACTTATTCCTACCGCAGATAAAACAACATCCGCTTCTATAATTTCTTCTCCTTTCTTGGTCTTAACCGTAGCCTTTACCCCTTTACCTGAAATATCCACTTTTTCAACGGAAGAATCGGTCATGATCTTGATCCCTTGTTTTTTCAAAGAGCGACCTAGTTGTTTTGATACCTCTTCATCTTCCAATGGAACGATATTAGGTAAAAACTCTACCACGGTCACTTCTGTTCCAAGCGCATTATACACATAAGCAAACTCGATCCCAATCGCTCCTGATCCAACAACGATCATTTTTTTAGGAAGCTTTTCAAGGGTCATCGCTTTACGATAACCAAAGACTTTTTCGCCATCCATTGGTAAATTTGGAAGTTCTCTTGATCTTGCTCCTGTTGCAATAATGATGTGATCAGCAGAATATTCAGTTGTTTTTCCGTCCTTTCCTTCCACATCGATCTTTTTTCCGGCTTTAAGTTTTCCAAAACCTTCCAATACATCAATCTTATTCTTTTTCATTAAGAACTGTATCCCCTTACTCATCCCATCTGCTACATCCCGACTTCGCTTTACAATATTTGTGAAATTAGGACTGGACTTACCTACTTCAATGCCATAATCTTCGGCATGCTGAATATATTCGAATACGTTAGCACTTTTAATCAGCGCTTTAGTAGGGATGCAACCCCAATTCAAACATACTCCTCCAAGGCTTTCCTTTTCAACAATTGCAGTCTTAAATCCTAATTGAGAAGCGCGAATAGCGGTAACATATCCACCCGGTCCACTTCCTAAAACAATCACGTCGTATTTCATGTCTTTCCTGTTTTTTTATATGGCTACAAAATTAGTAAAAAACATTGCTTTTTAAGCTTGTTCTTTACCTTCATTAAATATCAGTATTATTTGGTGTTATTTATGAAAAAGGAAGATAAACGACCTTCTTCGTTTCAAAGAATTCTTCATCAAACAGATCCTTAATCTCAAAGATCTTCGCCTTCATTTTAATTTCTGATAATTCTTCCTTTAAATCGCCCCCTTTTAAATATAAGATCCCATTTTTCAGCTTGTTCTTTTGGATCTTCGAGATCTTACCCTTCGTCCAGGGTAAAAAATTGACCAAGCGGCTTACCGCTCTTGAGATAATAAAATCGAAATTTCCTGGAATATTCTCAGCTCTTTCGTGAAACCCCTTCACATTCTTCAATTGCAATTGTTCAGCAATATCATTTACTACCTTTATTTTCTTTCCTATCGAATCGACAAGTGTGAATTCTACTTTCGGAAAAAGAATCGCCAGTGGAATTCCGGGGAAACCTCCCCCCGTTCCAATATCCAATATCTTTGTACCTTCAGAAAAAGAAAGCACTTTGGCAATAGCAAGCGAATGCAGAATATGCCTCTCAAATAAGTGGTCCATATCCTTTCTGGAAACAAGATTTACTTTCTCATTCCATTCCTGAAATAATTTCGCGAAAGCGATGAATTTTGCTTCCTGATTTTTTGAAATATTTTTGAAATACTTATTTATAATGGAATGATCCATTGGAACTAAGTTTGACTTTGATCGTCGGTTAGCATCTTTGCCAGAAATTCCCGAGCACGGAAAAGCTGTGCTTTCACCGTACCTAAAGGCATCTCCATTTCATCAGCAATTTCCTCATAACTAAGTTCCTTGAAATAACGAAGCTCAATCAACTGACGGTAATGAGGTTTTAATTTTTTAACGATCTCTTTTAAATACTTATTCTTTTGTTTTTTTATTGCCGTTTCTTCAGGATTAAGCCCGTGAGATTCAACTTGAATATATAATTTCTCTCCATTATCATCATTAAATGCAAGATCGAGCGAAGTAGTAGAAATACGTTGTTTACGAATAAAATCGATGCAATTATTAGTTGCAATTCGATATAGCCAAGTGCTAAATGCGTAGTTAGGCTGGTACTGTTTTAAGTTACTAAAGGCCTTTCCAAATACTTCAATCGTTAAATCTTCAGCATATTCATTTGAATTTACCATCTTAAGAACAAGATAGTAGATCGATTCGCGATAAAGATCTAATAATTGAGAATAAGCCATTTGATCTCCTTTTAGAGCTCGGCTTATTATCTCATAATCGCGTTGTCCTTTCTCAGACAAACGACTTATCAGGTCCACTTTGTCGGTTTCTTTAGCCATGTGCTTATGTAGATCAAAAAGTTTATTAAAAATAATATTAATTCAGTCAAAGGAAAAATTCCGGCATTCTCAATCGCTCCTAATTTCTTTTTTAAAACTATGAAAATAAATGTATGCGCCAAGTATAATATCAAAGCACTTATCAAGAATGATATCTTCAAATCCGCATAATTTAATCCTATGATCAATAAACTATAATAGCTGATGATCCGAAGGGGCTTAATTCCAATTAAAAAGGTTGTTTCCCGGCGGTACCTCGCAGAAGTACTCATATGCCTTCTTTTCTGATTATACCATGCTTTGAAATTATCCTTGCTTATACTATAAGTAGTAGCTTCCGGCTGTACGCAAATAGTGGTGTTATCTCCTGTAGCAACCTGATTTATGAACAGATCATCATCTCCCCATTTAATATGTTGATGCCCTTTAAAGCCGCTTGCTTCGAGAAAAACTTCCTTTGTATAAGCTAAATTTCTTCCAACACCCATGTAGGGTTTACCTCTGGAAGCTAGTCCAAGATATTGAATGGCCGTTTGCACTGTGTCCATTCGGATAAGATAATTTAAAATCCCTTTCGTTTTAAAATACTGTCCAAAAGCTAATACAATTTTCTTTGAATCATCAAATTGAGCATTCATAAAACCCAGCCAATAAGGACTTGCAGGTACACAATCAGCATCCGTAAAAATCAGTCTTTCGAATTGAGCTCCTTTTATTCCTAAAGTGATCGCGTATTTTTTACCTCCTTTAAAAACCTTCGATTCTCTTAAGTTTATTACTTGTAAATGAGGATACTTCCGCTGATATTCCGCTAGAATATATTCTGTATTATCATCAGAACAATCATTTACAACAATCACTTCATAAGAATAATGATGCTGGGAAAGCCATATCTCCAAATGTTCTTTTAAATTCTCTTCTTCATCACGGGCAGCAATAATTACGCTTACCGGTGTTTTAAAATCAGGTTCTTCATTGGAACTATACTGCGCTAAGCCGCCCCATATCCATGCTAATTCGAAAAGATAGAGAATACAAGCAATAATAAAGAATATAACTACAATGTAAGCCTGGGGCATGCAATAAACATTTGCTCGAAAAATACTGACAATGCTTTGATTTAATCGCTTGGATAAATGAAGCTTTTAAACAGTAAATTGTGTGAATAGTTACTGAATAACACCGGATCCGATCATCTCTTCCCCATCATACCAGGCTACAAATTGTCCTGAAGCAATTCCTATTTGAGCTTCTTCAAAAATGACAAATAGAAATTCTTTACCCATATGTAAAGAAGCCTTCTGTAATTCTTGTCGGTAACGAATTCTTGCCAGATAAGAAACGCTTTCACCTGCTTTAAGTGCGAGATCTTCTCTTAACCAATGAATATCTTCAATAGCCACTCTCAATCCTCTTCTTTGCAAACCGGGGTGATGACTCCCCTGCCCGGTATAGATCAGGTTATTTACCGTATCGGTCTCAATAATAAATAAGGGTTCTTTAAAACCTCCAACATTTAATCCCTTGCGTTGACCAATCGTAAAATAATGCGCTCCCCGGTGACTTCCAATCACTTTCCCTTCATCCTCAGCATAGGAATATTTTTCACTCAAAGTCATCAAAACTTCAGGATCATTTAGATTCCCCTCTGTCTTATTTTTCTTAAAAAGGATATTATTCTGATCGACTTCTATAATATTCCCTGTTTTTGCTTTTAATTGTTGTTGTAAAAAGTCGGGGAGTTTAACCTTTCCAATAAAACAAAGTCCTTGCGAATCTTTTTTATCGGCTGTTACCAGATCGAGCTCAGTGGCAATTCTTCTGACTTCAGATTTTTCTAAATGACCGATCGGAAAAAGGGCTTTAGCTAATTGTTCTTGATTTAACTGACATAAAAAATAACTCTGGTCTTTATTTTTATCCTTACCTGCAAGTAATTTATAAATGGTCTTACCCTCTTTTTCGAAGGATTCTTTTTGACAATAATGTCCGGTAGCCACAAAATCAGCATCAAGTTGTTTTGCCGCTTCAAGAAAAACATCAAATTTTATTTCACGATTGCAAAGTATATCAGGATTTGGTGTACGGCCTGCTTCGTATTCTTTAAACATATAATCGACGATCCTTTCCTTATATTCTTCACTAAGATCGATCGTTTGAAAAGGAATTCCCAGTTTCTGGGCGACAAGCATAGCATCATTGCTATCATCGATCCATGGACATTCATCAGAAATAGTAACAGAAGTGTCGTGCCAGTTCTTCATGAACATAGCGATCACTTCATAGCCCTGCTCCTTTAATAAGTAAGCTGCAACCGAAGAATCTACTCCACCTGATAATCCAACAACTACACGTTTCATTTGCTAAAATAAAATGCAAAATTAAAAAAGCATTCTTTCTAATTGTTCATTTACATGATTTAAAGCTCATTAAAAAAAGCCATATTACTATCCATGGCCCCCTGAGCTTGTCGAAGGGCAGTAAACATCCCTTCGAAAAGCTCAGGGGGACATGACAAGTTTACTTTTAAAGGATATCCAAATTCAACATTAAGTTAATATTTTTCCTAACGAGAGCACCCATTGAAGCGCATTCTGAAAAAACTTCACTTTTATGAAAGCGATTTAATTCATTGATCAGCTGTTGTCTTTTTTCAGGGGTAGAAATCAGATCATTCTCCATTACTTTAATTAAATGACGATACTGGTATTCGGCAAGTGAAATTCGTTTAGCCATTAAAGCCCTTTCTTCTGCCTGATATTGCCGGATCGACTCTTTTGAAAGAAAGTCGAGGGTTAATTTTACATATTGAAAATTCTCAGTGAAAAACTGAGGGAAATAAAATCGCAGTCGCCCTTCGTATGCTTGCTGATCAAAATCGATTGTACGAATTCGGTATTGAATCTGATCGAAATCGGGAGTCATATCGATCACGAAATTGTAAGAACGCATATCTCCTAATAAACGAAGAAAGCATCGCTCATTAAATTTCACAAATTCTTTTGATAAACGAACTTTATTATGAGGATTATGCAATAGATCATTCTTCAAAAACTGATCCCCTGGAATTCCCATAATATGCTCTTCTACCAGCGTATTATTAAAAACGAAGTAGTTTATTTTATTGGGAGAAACGATATGTTCTAATTCTAAACCGTAAATTCGAGATGCATCCGCCTGCTTTATATAATAATAGTCGTAATTATCGTTTACTGTATTTTTTATTTTTATTCTAAAAGGATTTGAATTTCCAAATAAGCAATAATCAATACGATCAACCGAAAGGTGTTTGATTTGCTCCATGTTCCCGTCTGAAGCGAGTAAGACATAAGTTTGTAATAGACCGGTATATATCTCATCCTGATTACTTGGAGGATAGGAAACGATCATCCATAAAGTGTCATTTCCATCATTATCCAATAATGGAAACGACATATCATACCTTAATAAGTCTTCATAATTTAGCGGGAGATCCTGACTTCTAAAAAACTTTTTTAAGTAGTTATGTAATTCTGTTTTAACAGGATAACCGGGCTTTTTCCTTAAATTCGAATCCCTCCCCTCTTCAGGATCCTCGATATGCAGGTCGTGTATTGGCATAGAATAAAAATACTATTTCTGGGCTAAACTAGCGAAGCAAATTAACGGTACCGTTTTTTTCAAATAATCGACCTCCGGAATAATAACTCACCATATAAACATATACGATAGGCTGCATAGCTGCACCATTTTTACTATTTCCATCCCATCCAATCGATCGATCGAAACTTTGAAACACCAGGACTCCGCTTCGATCATAAATACGCATTGTAAATCCTTCTTCATCTATAGTTGACCCTTCTACTTTGAAGACATCGTTAATTCCATCCCCATCCGGAGAAAACGAATTAGGGATAAACACTCGATGATCTTCTAAAACGGTAATTGATTTTTCATACTCATCTTCACAGCCAAAGTCACTGCTTACGCTCAACACCGCCATATATACTCCAAAAGACTTATAAGTATGCAAAGGTTCGAGCATCTGGCCATTGGTAAAATCACCTAAAGCTTGATCTCCGGGTAAACCATTTACAACGATCCCGTCTCCAAAATCCCATTCCATAAGAGCAGAATTTCCACTAAGGTCTGTAAAGATCACATCTCCTTCGGCCATAGATACCACATCGTCATTTACTTCAAAAAAGGCTTCGATCACGTTTGGATTTTCAGGCACCATCCATTGCGAAACGAAACACCCATTTGCATCAATAATTTTAAATCGACTGGAAACTTTGTTCAAACCACTAAAAACGCTGGAAGAAACCGGGTCTTCATCATTTAGAGCAAATTGCAGAGGTTCTACACCACCCGAGAGCACCTCAACACTCATCCATAGATCATTTGGATCACAACTGGGAGAAAAGGGGAATAATTCGAATTCGATCTGAGGAGGTTCAGTCGGCGTGATTTCTGCCAATGTAAAACAACTCTCGTCAAGACTATCGGTGACCATTACAGTATAGGTAATCCCGGCCTCTAAATTAGCTTGAGTGCTGGCTGTAACATCTCCTGAACTATTATCCCACTGAAAGAGATATTGTCCTGAACCACCTGAAAACTGTACCGTAGCGATTCCATTATTATCCCCATAGCAATTTAATTCTACAGGGTCGATATAGGCACTCATGTTCTCAACCTGCAGCAATGCAGTATCGAGGAAAGCGATACATCCATTTGTATCCGTGGTAATAATTTGATAGGATCCAATAGGAAGACCAACAAAAGTTACACTAGAACCGGATAGAATTGAATTATTTAAATCACTTAAGTAGGGAGCGCTTCCTCCGTTGATCTCGATATTGATCTCTCCACTATTAGGATCGGAACAGGTAACCGGATGAATTGAAGAAACAGTGCTGATCAGAGAATCCGGTTGAGAGACAACGATAGAAGAATCTTCTATACATCCGTTACTATCTTTTACATACAAAGTATATTCACCCGCGATCAATCCACCAAAAACATCTGAGTTCATCCAGGTAACCTGATCCATCGAAAATGTATATGCAGGATTTCCTCCGGATGCATTCAGTTCAATACTACCGTCTTCGGATCCAAAACAAGATACATCTTCCACGACAGGCTCCAGAAACATCTGCTGAGCAGTAGGTATAAAAACGAATGTTGAATCGCTGCAACCCAAACTATCCACTCCAAAAAACTGAGTCATCCCGGATAAAAGGTTGTGAAATGTATCGCTTGTTTGTAAATCATCAATACTTAATCCATACATCGCTGCACCAGTCCCTCCGCTTGATCCGACGAGAACCGTCGCTGATGAATCTCCAAAACAAATAGGCGGAACGAGCGCCAAAACATCGATGCTAAATAGGACGGGCTGAGTAACGGCAGCGAAATCCATAACATTACATCCATTTTGATCGCTTACAGAGATACTATTCGAAAAATAGTCTAGATTGCTAATTATACTATCAGTAAAAGTTCCCATTCCTGGAAGATAATAGTTAAATGGCGGTGTTCCTCCACTAGCCACAATTACAATACTTCCATTTGTATCTCCAAAACATGTAGGGTCGGAGGTGATAATAGTATCTATAAGCAAGGCCGAAGGTTCGGTGATCTCAAATTCGTATTCGATGGAACAACCCAAAGTATCGCTGATATAGAGCGTGTATAAGGCAGGTGCCAGGTTATTAAAACTCCCACTTGTAGAAATTTCGGAAGTATTAAGTTCATATTCCAGATCACCACTTCCGCCATTTGCATTAAAAAAAGCAATTCCATTATTAAATCCGAAACAACTTACATTTACTATGACGTCATTTTGCACATAAATACTATCAGGTTCCTCTAATGTAAATGAGAATTCTGCCTGACAATTATTAGAATCCAGAACCAGGATCTCGTGCATTCCTGCAGCCAGATTATTTATAAATTGATTTGTTCCATTACTAAGGTTATCGATAAAATAATAGTAGGGTGCAATACCTCCTGAAACGATCACTTCTACAATGGCATTCTCTTCTCCAAAGCAATTGATCGGATTTATTTCATTGATCGAAATTCCCAGTGAAGAAGGTGAATTGATCTCTATGATGGTATCATTCGAACAATTATTAGCATCAGCAATACTGATGGTATAAATACCATCTCCCAATCCGGTAAATAAGCCATTTGTATTTGATACCGCCCCCGGTGATAAGGTATAGTTCACAATTCCGTCGGTATTTTCTACAGATAATGCGATAAAAGCATCGCTCATTCCAAAACAACTTGCCAAACCAATTGAATCTATCAGGATCTGGACCTCAGCAGGATCATTGATCATAAAACTCAAACTATCATTACAACCCTGAGAATCTTCTGCATATACATAATGTGCTCCGGATAGCAATCCCGAAAATGTATTTGATACATCTAGCCCCCCTCCATCTAATCCGTACTCATATGGTCCTATTCCATTCGAAATTGAAAAAGAAACTTCTGCATCATCAAGTCCAAAACAGCTTGGTGGAATAATACCATTTAATTGCAAATTAAGTTGGGTGAGTAATAAGATCTCCACTTCCACATCAGCTATACAACCTGTTGCATCCTGTACATTTACAATATAAGATCCTTCTTCCAAATTTGTAAAAGTATTATCAATAGAGTAATTGAGCCCATCGATAGAGTATTGATAAGGACTTGTACCTGTGGTTCCATTTACAGTAACATTCCCTAAATTACCATTATTGCAAAGTATATTCTGCTGAGAATAAATTGATCCCTGCAGCAAACTTTCTTGCAATACGGCAACTTCGAGCGAATCAGAACAACCATCATCATCAATTACCCAGGTTTGATATACTCCATTATCTAATCCTGTTGCATGGCCACCCGGAATGAATGTTCCATTCACATAAAAATCATAGGAAGGATCACCCCCACTTGCGCTTAACCAAAATTCACCATTGGCAGAATCAACACAATTAATATTTTCCACAGAATCTAATGCGATCTCTAAGGTTTGAACACTATTAAGCAGGCTGGTTATTGTAGCCTGACAGCCATTTGCATCTGTTACTAAAACGGAATAAAAGCCTTCACCCAGGTTTGAAAAAGAGCCACCGGGTTGAGGAGGATTTGAGTTGAGTTGAAATGTAAATGGAAATGATCCCAGAATAACTCCAACACTTAAAAAGCCGTTATTTACTGTTTCACAGGAAGGTGGTGTTTCTGTTGCCCAAACTAATGATATGGAAGAACTTGCAGTTATGGAAAAACTTTCACTGCTTGTACATCCATTTGCATCTCTTACATAAAATATATAATTCCCAATACCCAAATTTGTAAAAGTGCCACCACTTTGAAAAGTGATATTATCCAATGAATACATTTTTGTTCCTACTCCACCTGAACCATACCCTGATACATATCCATTCGTATCACTATTACATGTTACATTAAATATATCCATGATCTCCGCATTTAACACAAAATTTGGTTCTTCAATTTCCACTACTTCAGAAAAAATGCATCCATTTGCATCTATGAAATCTAAATTATATGTCCCGTCGAAAAGTGGAGAGATTGAGCTGTTAGCTACTTGCCATGACCCCCCGTTTATTCTGTAACTATAGGGTGATTGCCCTCCTGAAAATGAAAAATAGATCGCCCCGCTTTCTTCGTTCTTACATTTAATATGCTGAATAGAATCGATAGCAACTGAAAACAAAGGCACTCCAATAATGTTTACATTTTGAACGGTTTCACAAAGATTAGTATCTACTATCGTTACACTATATGAACCTGTGCTTAAACCCGTATAAAAAGGAAAAGCTTGAAATGGATCTGCACCTAAAGCATATTGATAGGGCACGGCATCTCCGGTTGGACTTAGATAAATCGCTCCATCGTTATCTCCAAAACAAGTGGGTGGAAGCAATGAATCCACATTTACAGAAGGTGCCTCTAAAGCTTCAATTGTGAATGTAGAATCAAAAATACAGGCATTTGCATCTTGGATCCAAAAAGTATGGTCCCCCGGAGTTAAACCACTAAAAACGGAAACCGAAGAATATGCATTTCCATCTGAGGAATAGCTATAAGGAGTTACTCCGTTCTGACCTTCAATTTCTAGCGTTCCATTTAGTGAACCCGGACAAAGTGCTGTACTTCCTGAGACCAGCTCAATATAGAGTTGATTCTGTTGGGTCAAACTAATGGTTGTGTCAAAAAGACATCCGTTTTGATCCTGGATAAGAAAAAAGTAAGTAGAATCACTAAGTCCTGTAAACAATCCATTCACTTCCCAATTTGCACCATAATCGATCGAATAATTATAAGGTCCTGTTCCACTATTCCCTAGTAATTCAATAAGCCCGTCCATGCTTTGTTCACATATCGGATCAACAATATTTTGAACTGATGCTCCAAGTGGAGAATCTTCAAAAATATAGACACTTGAAATCACGCTACAACCAAGGTTTGAAAGAAGAGTAATCGTATGTGGACCAATAGAAACATTGTTAAATACATTTGATAATTGTGGAATTCCATTATCTAAAATATATTGATAGGGAGCGACACCACCCGAACCTAGCACTGTTATATCCCCATTACTTGCAGATCCACAGATCGCGTTAGTAACTATGAGATCATCGATCAGAAGATCATTGGTTTCTATTAATTCAACAATAATACTGCCGGCACACAAATTCGCATCTAAAACATCGATCGTATAAGTACCGGAAGTCAAAGAAGTGAAAAGTCCGGTCGACTGATTCGGATTTCCATTGAGGGAATAAGTATAAGGACCTACGCCTCCACTTGCCAATACTTCAATTGAACCATTAGATGAAATATCACAATAGACATCTACTTTATCGATCAGCGAAATGTTTAGTGGATTATGACTTCCCAGAACGTAGGTCATTGTAAATACACAGCCATTCGCATCTTTAACCTTAAAAACGTAAGAACCTGAGGTCAATCCAATAAAGACCCCGGTATTTTGCCATGGATTTGTTCCTTTTCTGTATTGATAGGGTCCTAGCCCCCCAATACCGATCAGTTCAAGACTCCCATTATTTCCTCCTGAGCATAAAGGCAATTGTACATTTTGAATTTGAAAATATAAGCTATCAGGTTCCTCAACAGAAATAAGACTATCGACTTGACAATTATTATCATCGATGGCAGAAATTAAATAATCTCCGGCTTCAAGGCCTCCAAAAAATGGAATATTTACATCATTTGATCCATCGAGTTGAAAGGTATACGGAGGATCTCCACCATTAACCTCAAATTCAATTGAAGCGCCGTTGCCATTAAAACAATTCACGTCGGTGATTGAAAAATCAACCATATTAAAAGGCGGCGGCTCGGTAAATAAAAGGGTAAGGGTATCGGTACATCCATTCAAATCCTCTAACCAGAACTGATATTGACCTGCTGCTAAATTTTCAAACAATCCACTGCTTTGATAAGAAATTCCATCGATGGAAAAGCTGTACGGAGAAGTTCCTAATTCTCCAAGCAGCTCTACTGAGCCAGTAGAAGAGCCAAAACAATCGATATTATTTTGATTGATAGCAAGAATATTTATCTCGGATAATGCAAGGATTTCTGCATTAACAGTATCTGTATGCCCCACCCCATCGACAGCAATGATCTGGTAATTTCCACTTCCTAAATTATTGAAATCTCCATCTGATTGAAAATTCACCCCACCATCGATAGAATATTGAAAAGGAGCACAACCTGAAGATGCCAATACAGAAATAAAACCATCTGTGTTTCCAAAACAAGCTACATGGGCCAGGTCGAAGACACTAATAACCAATTGACTCGCTATTTCAATCGTAAAATTGATTGTAAAAACAGCATCATTTGCATCATTAATAACAATAATATGATTTCCAAGCACCAGATTCGAAAAATCCCCATCCGCCTGAATGATCGATGCATCGAGGGTATAACTATAAGGAGGGAGACCATCTAAACCGTTGACTGATATTGCCCCAATAGAAGGAGGATCACATCCCGGTTGAGTTATGGACAAAATTTCTCCGGACAGGTCTTGACCTGTTACAAACAATGGAAGCCAAAGCATCCATAAGAGATGCCATTTTATCAAACCACTCTTCATAATTCCCGGCATAACCCACTGATTATATGGGTTATAAAATAATATTAATAGTTATGCTACTCAGACGTTGGTTCAGGTACTAAGAGGCTTCCAATAATACGAAATTTTATCCAGTCTGAGGAAAGTTTAAAAGTGAAAAGGCCCGTAAATACGGGCATTTCAACTACTTACAAATAACCTTTTACTTAAGGTGAAGTTTAGTGAAAAGTTTTTATAAAATAAAAAAGCCGTCCCGAAATTCCGGGACGGCTTATAAAAAGAACTAATTATCTTATTTAGAGATCACAACATTAAAGTTACTTACATTACCGTTTTCGTAACGAAGACCAAAGGTATAAACTCCTCTGTCAAGATTAGAAACATTAAATTTAAGTATCTCCCCGGGAGTAACACTTACTGATAAAGTCTCAACTAATTTTCCGCTTACATCAAATACCTGAATAGTAGTCAAACCACTAACATCTTTTAAAGGAATTTGAATAAAATCTTGAGCCGGATTAGGATAAGGAGTAATATCGCTAGCAACATCCGCTTCATTAATACCAATAGCATTTACATCTACCATATTAACTGAAAGACCAGGTACCATATCTGTTCCAAAACCGTTTGTAAACCAATCTTGACCATCTGTATTTGGGTACATTGCTTGTAAATAAACATCCTGAGTTGCAGCGTAATCTACTTTAGAAATATCATAACCATTTCTCACAACCTCACTATCAAAAGCAAGACAGAAAAAATAACGAGCATCATCATCTAAATCAATTGGATCTTCAAAAGGAAGATAAATATTTAAATCAGACATATCATCTCCAACATATTCATAAACAGCTGAGGATAATAGATCTAGATCCGTCTCAACAATTCCAACATCAGAAAATGCAGGGTCGTTCAAATCTTCAAATTGAAGTGTCCATTCGTAGGCATAAATAGAAACAACTTCACCATCTAAACCTTCTCCAAAGGTAGAACAAGCGAATGTCATCCCGAGTGGGGTTACTCTACTTGCATTTGGATCTTGAAATACGATACAAGTTTGAAGTTCTCCTAATGGAGTTCCTGCTGAGGTGAATTGTGCATTTAAAGGACCTGTAGCTTCATCAGGAACTTGAGCATAAGAAAAAGTGGACTCACTCATTCTAAAATCAGCTAAAAATAAATTATCAGAAGGAAAATCATCAACAGCTGCGCTTGTAGTAGAATAAGACATTTCATACATCCCTAATGGATAGTCAGCTTGACTAAAAGTAGGCAAAGCAAAATAAGCACTGTCACCTGATAAAATATCTACCGGATCAGATGTCTCATTATATAAATTATCACCAGCCAAATCGATATTTGCGGTTAAAGTAACACCTGTTTGATCATTGCTACCAAAATTAGTAACCCAAGCGCCAACCTGAACATCAAATTCAGTTTCATCCTGAGATAATAATTGAACATTTGAAGCAAATTGGGCACGTACAACATCTTTATTTTTTAAACCTAGGTCATTTTCATAATAGCCTACTTTATTCCCAATAAAAACGAAAGTACCTCCTGCTTCAATTTCAGGTCGTAAGTTAACACCGGCAGCTCGAGTAATCATAACAACAGGGATTGTTACATCAAGACCAGATGCTCCACCACCCATTTCAACGGGGACTTCACCTTCATAAGTAATAATCATTACAGCGACCGCACCTGCTTCTTGACAAGCCAATGCTTTTGCTCCAAATTCGCATGCACCTCTAAAAAGCACAGCCACTTTTCCATCCACATCGCTGATTACCGGTGGATCACAGATCAATGAATCCGCAGTTGCAGAACCATCATATGCCATTGCCATTTCAGCAAGAACAGCATTTGCCGGATCCAATAAATCCGGAGAACTCCAATCTCCGCCGGCAACATCTGTATAAGTGAAAGCGTAACTACCTTCTAATGGCGAAGGTGCCTGAACATAAACTACGATCTGTGCTTGTGCAAAGGTGTAGCTAATTGCAAAAAATAATAATAGTAAATTTTTTTTCATAGTATAAAATTTTAGTTTAAAGATTCGAGTAGGCTCTAAATATAACAAAAGCTAGGCAATTAACTTCAACTCTAATGTATAAATAAAAAAGCCGTCCCTAAATTTCGGGACGGCTTTTCAAAAAAGTTGATGAGTCTTATTTAGAGATCACCACATTAAAGTTACTCACGTTACCATTTTCGTAACGAAGAGCAAATGTATATATCCCTCTATCAAGATTTGAAACATTTACCTGAAGAATTTCTCCAGAACTAACACTAACAGTTTGTGTTTCAACTAATTTCCCAGTAACATCAAATATATTAATGAGAGTTAGTCCTGAAACATTTTTCAATGGAATTTGAACTAAATTTTGAGCAGGATTAGGATAAGGAGTTACCTCGATCACATTACTTACTTCATTAATAGCATCCGCATTTGCATCGAAAAAATGAACAGCAATTCCAGGACAAATTTCGGTACCATATCCATTAGTAAACCATGCTGATCCACTTGAATTAGGGAAAGCTGGTTGTAAATAATTTTCCTGAGTTGTCAAATAATCCATTTTAGATGAATTATATCCTGTAAAAATATCATCACTTTCGAAGCCAATACAGAATAAGTAACGAGAATCATCATCTAAAAGAATCTCTTCTTCAAAAGCAGCATATACATTTAAGCCACGATTATCCTCTCCAACATATTCATAAACGCCTGAAGTTAAAAGATCAAGATCTATTTCATCAACGCCTGTAAAAGCCTCATCGTTTAAATCATCAAATTGAAGAGTCCATTCATAAGCATAAATTGAAATCACTTCTCCGTCAATAGCTACACCTGTAGTAGAAGTAGCAGCAAAAGTCATCCCTTTTACTCCAACACGACTTGCGTTTGCATCTTTAAAAGCGACACATTGTTGAATTTCTCCATCTACTGTAGACGGTCTGTAAAAAGTGATATTATCAGGACCATCTGCTTCTGTAGGAATATTTGAATAAGAAAATAATGAATCACTCATGTTAAATGGAGCATCGAACATGTCATCACTTGGAAAGTCATCCGGAGAAGACGAACTTACTGTATAAACCAATGAATACTTTCCGGTTTCGTATGAAGTTTGACTGAATACTGGAAGTAAAACTAAAGCACTGTCACCAGATAAGATCTCAACAGGATCTGAACTTTCGTTGTATACACTACTTCCATCAAAAGTAATTTCAGCTGTTAAAACAACATCAGTCTGATCATTACTTCCAAAATTTGTTACCCAAACACCTAAGTCAGGAGAGAATTCAGATGCATCTTGAGAAAGTAATTGAAGGCTTGAAGATTGTGGAGCTCTAATAACATCACTTGGTTTAATCCCTAGGTCATTTTCAAAATAACCCGTTTTATTACCAATAAAAACAAATAATCCACCGGCTTCAATTTCCGGACGTAAACTTTCACCCGCGATTCGGGTAATCATTACAACCGGAATAGTTACATCAACTCCAACTGCTCCTCCACCCATTCCTACAGGCTCTTGATCGGCATAGGTAATGATAACAACTGCAACCGCACCGGCCTCTTGACATGCCAATGCTTTTGCTCCAAATTCGCAAACACCTCTGTAAAGAACAGCTACTTTTCCATCCACATCACTTAATACAGGGGGCACACAAACTAAAGAATCAGCATCAGTAGAGCTATCCAAAGCCATTGCCATTTCAGCAAGAACCGCATTTGCGGGATCCGTTAAATCCGGTGAACTCCAATCTCCACCCGCTGGATCTGTATAAGTAATAGTATAACTCCCTTCAAGTGGAGACGGTGGTTGAATATAAAAAACAACCTGTGCTTGACCAAAGGTGTAGCTTAAAGCAAAAAATAACAATAGTAAATTTCTTTTCATAGTATAAAATTTAAGTTTAAAGTATAGTGTAAAGTATAAATATAATAAAATTATATTTTCATAGTATTAAGTTATCATTTTTTTTAATCCTATATAAAAGGTTAAGGTAAAGGCCTTTGCGGACTAATTAGCAAGACTAAATATCGATAGAGTATGAAACCCCTAAAACATAATTCTTTGCAGGAGCCACCGCATTTAACTGCTGTTGATAACGAAAATAAACACTTATACTTTGCTTTTTTGAAATAGAATAGTCTAAACCCAGGTCCATTCGCTGCTGCGAAAATCTCCGATCCTGATAATTGGTCCTGAAATATAATTCATATGCTATATATGGATCTATAGGGAATTTACGTGTTCGGTATTTCACCTTGATCTTATTTCTCACATTTGCCGGAAGCTCTTTGATCTGATTATTAAAATTATAGTCATAACGAATTCGATATTGAAAACGAAAGCGATCGGCTTCAAAATCAAATTTTGCATAGGCAAACAGTCGATTTACCAATTCCTTTTTATTCCAGCCGCTTAACCGATAACCACCTGATAAAACCAAAAATTTTAATGGATCCGTCTGGGCTTGAACTTCAATATAATTCTCATTTACATCGGTCAGATTATTCTCTCTTCGATGCGCGGCCTCAAATAAAATATCCAACTTCTTATTCACTTTATATTTAAGTCCTGCATCAAGCCACAATTGAAAATCTTTTTGACCCAAAGGACTTGAACCTATTTCTTGCGCATAGAAAGATGACGAAAATAAAAAAGAGATAAAAAGAAGTAAATATTTTTTCATATTACCAACAACTACCAATTTTCAATAACAAGATCCTCAAGTACTTCGACATCTCCATTCTTCGAAATATTTACTTCCATTAAAACGGTTTTAACACCCGAATCACAGGGATCGATCGGACTACATTCGGTGTAAGTATAAAGGGTATATTTTCCTGCATATAAATAAGAGAATTTATACTTTCCCGTATAGTCTGTATCGATCTCATCATCATAAAAATCATTATCACCAAAAACGATAAACACTTTTTGATCCGGTTTATAATATTCAGATTGAAACTGACCTGAGTTATTATAATCCTTCTCCAAGACATAGCCATAAATAGTACTTTTCCCTCCATACCCTTCTTGTTTAGTACAAGCTCCTATTAATAATAAGAGAAACAAACCGATACTAAGTTTTTTAATTTTCATTATTTTCTTCATAAATCTTATCTACAATTGTTGAATATTTTTCTAAGATTGCTTTTCTCTTTAATTTAAGGGTTGGAGTCAATTCTCCTCCGCCTATTGTAAAAGGCTCATTTAAAAATTCGTATTTTTTAATTTGTTCCCAATGACCAAACCCCTCATTATAATGCGCAATAATCTTGTCCATTTTTTTCAAAAGAAGCTCATCGCTTAACACTTCCTTATCTCCAGGGTAAGGTTTATGTTTATGGGAGTAATATTCCTTTATATGAGAGAAATTAGGTACAATTAAAGCAGCAGGATGCTTTCTGTTCTCTCCAATCACCATGATCTGTTCTATAAAAGTGGATGCCTTAAATATGTTTTCCATCACTTGAGGAGCAATATATTTACCCCCTGAAGTTTTAAACATCTCCTTTTTCCGATCGGTGATCTTTAAAAAGCCTTCAGAATCAATTTCTCCAATATCTCCGGTATGAAACCATCCATCTTCTGTAAGCACTTCTCTGGTTTTCTCTTCATTTTTAAAATAGCCCATCATTACATTCGGGCCTTTACATAAAACTTCCCCGTCTTCTGCTATTTTAATTTCCACTTTATCAATGGCTTTTCCAACGGTGCCAATTTTAAAATGTCGATCTGCCATCATATTAACGGTAATTACAGGCGAAGTTTCTGTAAGCCCATAGCCTTCCATTACCGGCACTTGCGCTGCATTATATATTCTTGCCAAACGGGGTTGCAATGCAGCACTTCCCGAAGCAACTACTTTTACATTTCCTCCTAAAGCTTCCCTCCATTTACTAAAGATGAGTTTATTGGCGATCTTTAATTTAAACTCATACCATGCGCCATTCGCTTGATAAGGCTCGTATTTTTTTGCCAGTTCTAATGCCCAGAAAAACAATCCTCTTTTAATTCCTTTTAATTCGCTACCCTTTAATACGATCTTATCATAGATCTTTTCGAGCAAACGCGGTACTGCAGAAAATCCATTTGGCTTTACTTCTTTTAAATTATCGCTGATCGTATCAATGGATTCAGCATAATAAATTGATACGCCAACATAGATATACAGATAAGTTAATATACGTTCGTAAACGTGACATAATGGAAGAAAACTCAACGCTTTGTCACCTGCATCCAGGGGCAATCTTTTTTGACTTGCGAGTACATTGCTCACTAAATTATTATGAGAAAGCATCACTCCCTTTGGCACTCCTGTGGTACCTGATGTATAGATCAAGGTAGCTAAATCCTCATTTTTAACATCATTCTTAAGCATTTCCACTTTCTCCTGATATTCTGCATTACCTAATTCCATTAGATCTGTCCATCTTCTTACTCCCTCCATTTGATCAAAAGAAAAGATCTCCTGAAGTGAGTCAACTTTATCGAAGATGGCATTTACTTTATCGTAAATCTCTTTATCTGATACAAAACAAAATTTTATTTCCGCATTATTAAAGATATACTCATACTCTGAAGAAGAGATTGTTGGATAGATCGGAACATTTACCGCCCCGATCTGAAGAACCCCCAGGTCCACAATATTCCATTCCGGGCGATTATTAGAAACTAAACCTATTTTGTCGCCGGGTTGAACGCCTAATGATAAAAGTGCTCTGCTCAATTTATTCCCCAAACTAATATGTTCCTCTGTTGAATACTTTACCCACTCTCCTTTAATCTTCCCTGCCAAGGAAACATCAAGAGGCGAATATTCTTTTTGATAATGTATAAAATCAAATAACCGTGTAATTTTTTCCATGTACTACAATTGTATTTTAATGCACTAAATATAAGTTTTTAGAATAAATCAAAAAATCATAATTTGAATTTAGGTTTCTGGCTTATTTCTGTCTCCCTCTGATTTACGGGAGATTTGAGAATTTATTTCCTTTTATAAACCACCTCTCCATTCACATAGGTCGCCATAATTTTAATTTCCGGGATTTGGATTTCGTCAATACTCATTAGATCTTGTTCCAAAATAACGAAATCAGCAAATTTTCCGACTTCTAAACTCCCTTTTTCCGTCTCTTCAAAGTTCGCTAAGGCAGCCCAAATAGTCATTCCCTTTAGGGCTTCTTTTCGACTTAACTTTTGTTCCGGTAAAAAAGCTCCTTCGGGATAGCCTTTCAGATCTTTTCGAGCAACCGCAGCATAAAAGGTTTTTAATGGATGAATATCTTCTACCGGGAAATCGGTTCCAAGTGCCACCAAGCCATTTGCTTTTAGTAAGGATTGATAAGGGTAAGCTTCGTCCATACGGTCCTTGCCTAAGCGTTCTTCAGCCCAATACATATCAGAAGTAGCATGGGTTGGTTGTATGGATGGGATGATGGAAAAATCCTTGAATTTCTGAATGTCAATTTCTGAAACGATCTGGGCATGTTCAATTCTCCACCTCTTATCATTTGTTCCTCCTAATACTTTTGCATACACGTCTGTAAGATAACGATTGGCCGAATCGCCGATACAATGTGTGTTAAGTTGGAATCCATTTTCATAACAGGAAGCTGCAATACTATCATAATGATCAAAACTTGCTAAAAGAAAACCCCATTCTTCTGGTTTATCTGAATAAGGTTTTAACAAAGACGCACCTCTGGAACCAAGCGCGCCGTCTGCATAAACTTTTACTGATCTCACATTTAGTCTATCTGTTTTAACAGGTCCGTTCGCAAAATAATAATCGAGATTATCCGGATGATCAGCGATCATAGCATATACTCTCATTTTCAAACTCCCCTCTTTTTGCATCGCATCGATGAGCTCAATGTCTGACCGATCAAGTCCTGCATCATCCAGCGTTGTTAATCCAACTTCAAAGCAATTTTTTTGAGCTTCTAAAAGTCCTTTTCTAATGTCTTTATCATTCTTTAATGGGTATACCTTTGATATTAAATCCACGGCATTATCCACTAAGATCCCGGTTAATTTACCCTCTTTTGTCTCTACGATTCCCCCTTCCACAATCTGACCTGCTTCTATATTTGCCATTTTCAATGCAAAATCATTCGCTATAACTGCATGTCCATCAATTCTCCTCAATACTACAGATCGATCAGGAAATAATTCATTTAACCTGGTGTTATCAGGAAACTCCTCTTCTTCCCAGTCATTTTGATCCCATCCTACACCATACAAAAACGGTTCATCAGTGCCCAGAGAATAAATTTGCATTCTTTCAAGAACATCATTCCATGAGGTTGTCCCTACCAGATCAGCACTGGTTAATCCAAGTCCATAATACAGAAAATGACAATGTGCATCGATAAAACCCGGATAAACAAATTGTTTCTTTGCATCGATCACATTTTCCGATTTATACTTATTCATGATCGCCCTTTCGGCTCCTAATTCGACGATTTTCCCATCTTTTATCGCAAAAGCTTCAACAATACTAAATTGCTCATCCACCGTGTACACTTTCGCATTATGCACGATCATGTCTACTTCAATATTTTTATAGTTACAAGATACCAGACTTAAAAGTACTACCAGGGAAAAGGTCGCTCGAAACATCTTGATCATTTTATATTTTTTAAGGTTACAGCGAAAATGCAAAATTTTGAGGATTTATCCCTCATTAATTTTTAATGTTAAAAATGTCACTTCCAAATAAGGATGCTTACTTACATTTGCTAAAAAAATATTTAATGACAGAAAAGAAAAAATTTCCCACTACTATTCTTGCGTTTTCTATCATTTTCATAATAGGAGTTTTCATCGCTTATTTCATTCAAAAGAAAGATCGATTACCAATCTATAATCCCGCTGATATCAACCCGAGTTTGGTTGATGAATCGATTCGGAATGTGGATCATGATCATCGAATTCAGTCTTTTTCTTTAATAAATCAACTCGGGGATACGATCACTGAAAGTACCTTTGAAGGAAAGATCTATGTCGCTGATTTTTTCTTTACTACCTGTATGAATATTTGTCCGAAGATGTCGAAACAAATGGATCGTGCAGCTAAAGAATTTAAAGATGATAAAGAAGTGATGTTTATTTCTCATTCCGTTACACCGGAATCTGATTCCGTTTCGGTTCTGGCTGCATATGCCGAATTATATGGAGCGGATCCAAGCAAATGGATGCTTGTAACCGGTGATAAAAAAGAAATTTATGACCTGGCCCGAAAGTTTTATTTCGCGGTAACGAGTAATGGCAAAGGAGATAGTACTGACTTTATACATACCGAAAATTTTGTGTTGATCGATAAGGAAAAAAGGATCAGAGGTTTTTATGACGGCACTTCAAGTAAGGAAGTAGATCAGCTTATTGATGATATTCGAATTTTACAAAAGGAGTATTAGTTAATTAGAAGGTCAGCCCTTCGACACACCAGGGCCTTAGCTAAAGCTGCTCAGGGTGACAGGTGCAGGAGGTCAGGAAAATAGACCGACTTGTACTGACAGCGATAGCTCGTTAGTAAGACGGGAGACCGAAAAAAGATTACATTCTCCAGTGGTTAAAGAGGACTTTATGAAAATATACTGAGTTCTAGATAATGAACCGCAAATAACGCTAAGGACCCCAAAAAATATTAGCGCTTTTTCTTCAAAAAAGTTCAAATGTTTTTTTAACCACAGAGGAACGAAGTAGGCCCAGAGCACACAAAGTTGTGTTTCAAAAAATTATTTTGTTTTAATCTTTGAGACCTTTGGGCCTACTTAGAGAGCTTAGTGCTTAGAAAATAAAAAAAAATTCCAGCTAGAAATGAGCTACAATACTCGCTTTTACATTCATTCCGGCTCCGGTGATCCCACTCGAATAAGATCGGTATCTTTCATTTAAAATATTTTCAAGTCCTAAGTCTAAGCGCACCGAACTAGAGATAAACCAGGATCCCTGAAGATTTAAAACGTACCAATTAGGAGAATATGGATCCCCATTTTCATCCTTTGCATAGAGGTATGCTTTTTCTCTTTCCGAAGGTGCCAGCATATCATAATCAATACTTCCGTTATAAATCCCATTTAAGTCGACTCTAAATAATTTGCTTTGATAAACCAAATGAAGGGAAGTCATTAAGGGAGTGACATGACGCAATGGATCTCCATTACCATCTTCTCCTTTTGAGTATACCAGATTCCCGATCACATTAAAGCTATTTCCCAGAGCCCAATTTATCGATGATTCAACCCCATAGACCCAACCATCTCCAAGATTTTGTATCGCCTCTACCTTGCTCAATTCTCCATCATAGATGATCGAATCCTGGCCATTAAATGTGTAATCATCCCTTACCATCACATCATAGATAAGAGAATAAAAACCAGAGACCTCGAGTTGAATTTTATTTGTAGGAAGCCAGGTAAAACCTAAATCGAAGCTCCATACTTTTTCAGCGTCTAAGCTGGTGTTTGGTACTACTACATTGCCCGGGCTTGAATCAAATACTTTTGCCACATCATCCAAATTGGGAGATCGAAATCCTTGTCCGACGTTCGCTTGAATTCTTAAGTTCGATGATTTTCTATAAATAACTCCAATGGAAGGGGTGAGCGCCTGATTATTCTGAACAAAATCCGCTTCAGGATAAGCAAAATAAGTGGTATCGAAAACTCCATCCATGTGAATATAACTATAACGCAGCCCGCCTTTTAAAACCCATTTTTCTGTCAATTTCCAACTCAACATGGCATAGGCTCCTCCATTTAAATAATTAGAATTAGAGGGGTAGCGAGATGAGGTAGCTGTTTTTTCATTTGTTTCAATATTTTCAATTACTCCGGTAGATCCTACTAGATTATACCACAGTTCTGCCCCATAAAAGACTTGTAATTTTTGAGAAATATCTTTATTGAAATCCAGATTAAAATTAAGGCCATCAACCTGCTCCTTCCGATTCGACCTTTCAATATTATTAAACTTACGGTCGATCCTACTCTCTTCATAATATTGATAATCAATACGCAGCTTCCATTGGTCAAAAACACTACTTGATTTTTCGCTATACATCGAAACCCCGGCATTGAACCATACATTTGGTCCATAGTACCATTCGGCATACTTTAATCCATTAGCACTTGGCTGAATTAAACGATCATATCTGGGGACGTCCGTAGTTTGAGCAAATGAAAAATGCAGATCCATATTAAACTGCTCAGAGATCTTCATCCCAAATTTCTGGATTATATTGATCTGACTATAGCCAGATGAAACCTGATCCCGATCATTCGGATTTGTAATGAGAGTATCTTTATTGTTGATCCTATCCTGATAAAAAGGCCTTAAATAATCATCAGGTCCGTTTACTCCCATTCTCAGATCTCCGAATTGTGAAAATGAAAAGGAAGTAAAAGAGCTGAATTTTTCTCCTCCCAAGCCGAAATGTATATGTCCATTTCCTTCTTTTGATGCACTTGCAAAACCTAAACTGGCCACACCACTCAATAATAAGGTAGAGTCACCAGAATAATCCAAGCCGATTGTTCTGAAATCTATCACTCCACCCAGTGCATCGCTTCCATAAATAACGGAACCCGGCCCAAATAATACTTCTGCACTTTCCATCGCTTTCGAATCGAATAAAATAATGTTTTGCAAATTCCCCGACCTAAAAATGGCATTGTTAACACGCATTCCATCATATACCAATAAAATACTATTTGCTGCAAATCCCCTAAACATTGGGCTTCCACCACCCTGTTGACTTTTTTGCACAAAGACCTGACCTGTATTTGCCAGGAGATCAGCACTTGTTCCCGGTTGATAGGATAAACCATCCCGATGAATAGAAGTGATCTTCAAAGGAAGCTCATCTACTTTTTCATTCCAGTCATTTGCTGAAACGGTAAACTCTTTTAATGAAATCGTTTTTCTTTCTAATAGTACCTGATACTTATTTTTAACAATAGTTGAATATGCTAATTTTAGGGTAAAAAAGGAGGAGTGCTGAAAGGTGATGGAATCATTCGGATGGATCTCTTCTTTAAGAAATACTTTTCCATTTGCATTTGAGATGGCTGTTTCATTCTCAGTGATCACAAAAACATCGCTGATGGCTTCATGGCCAATCACGGAAACAACTGAGATACTTTGGGAGAAAACAAAAGGGGAAATTAATAAGAAAAAAAAGAGAAGTAGTTTTGTTTTCATCAAATGCTTAATTTTGTTCAGTTTTTACCAATAATCATGCCTCTTAGCCTAAAAAACAGTTAAAATCAATTAGTCTGTGAAATTATTATTTGCCAGTCAGAATCAGCATAAAATAAAAGAAGTATCCGAAATCATTCCTCCCTATTTTAAGCTTCTGGGTTTGAATGAAATGAACTTTAATGAAGAGATCCCTGAAACGCAAGATTCGATAGAAGGAAACGCACTTCAAAAAGCCCGATTTATTTATGATAAATTCAAGCTTTCATGTTTTGCTGATGACACCGGACTTTTTATTGAGGCTTTAAATGGGGAACCCGGAATTTACTCAGCGCGTTGGAGTAAAATAGATAATCTATTTTCTAATAATATCGAGAAGGCTTTAGTTAAATTGAAAGGCAAAGAAAACCGAAAAGCCTACTTTAAAACAGTGATCGCTTTTATTGATAATGATGAGGAAAAATTATTTGAAGGAGTAATCCATGGTAGAATAATTGAGTCTGAAAAAGGCAAAGATGGATTTGGATACGATCCTATTTTTATTCCCGATACTTATGACCAAACCTTTTCTGAAATGCCGAAAGAAGAAAAAAACAGAATCAGTCATAGAGCACTCGCAATGACTAAGTTTATTGAGTATTTAAAAGAGAAGTATTAGAGATATAGAAGGTTATCTTATATAGTGTTTTTAACCACTAAGTACTCGATGTAGGCTCAAAGCGCACAAAGTTGTTGTTAATAAATTTTGTTC
>Ga0316188_10000087_pt1 | contig 29264 bp, 26 predicted proteins | sample Phiworburrow1_MG_FD_204933 | JGI IMG/M metagenome (GOLD analysis project Ga0316188, IMG submission 204933) | Coastal sediment microbial communities from Maine, United States - Phippsburg worm burrow 1 | ecosystem: Environmental > Aquatic > Marine > Coastal > Sediment | place: USA: Maine... | reverse complement strand
CCGCGAATATCGCGATCAATATGCCGCCCACCGGCAGCATCAGGTTGGTGGTCGTGAAGTCCAGCAGGTCGAACATCGTCTTCCCTTCCAGTGGTGAGAAGGGCAGCGGGTGAAAGTCCGAGAGCAGATTGAAGGAAAAGACCGTTGCCAGGCCTGTTCCCCACGCGGCAAGACCGATGATGGTGGCGGTGACGCTGCGTTTTACCTGGCGGCTTTCCTGGGCCCAGGCTACCACCGGTTCCATCAGGGCGATGGAGGAGGTGAGCGCGGCAAATACCAGTAGCAGGAAGAAGACCGAGCCGAATAGCGAGCCCATGGGCATATTGCCGAAGGCGATGGGCAGGGTGACAAAAATCAGTCCCGGACCTTCGGCCGGATCCAGGCCGTTTCCGAAGACCAGGGGGAAAATGGCCAGCCCGGCCAGTATCGCCACCAGGGTGTCGGCGAACGCGATGATGACGGCTGCCTTGGGGATGTTGACCGTTTCCGGCAGGTAAGCGCCATAGGCAACCAGGATACCCATGGAAACGCTGACCGAGAAGAATGCCTGGCCCACGGCCGAGAGCACCACTTCCGAGGTGATCTTGCTGAAGTCCACCGCGAACAAAAACTTGACGGCGGCCGCCATGTCACCGGCGACGGCGGCATAAAGCACCATCAGCAGAAGCATGATAAACAGGGCCGGCATGAGGAACTTCACTGCTGATTCGATACCGTTTTGCACCCCGCGGGCCACGATGGCCACGCTGAGCCCCATGAATGCACTGTGCCAAAGAATCAGGGTCCACGGGGAAGCCAGCAGTTCTGCGAACTGGCCGCTGGTCAGGTTGGCATCAGCACCGGCGAACACTCCCATGGCGAGCTTGGGAATATAGGCCATCGCCCAGCCCGCAATCACGCTGTAGAAGCTCAGGATCAGGAAGGCGGCGCCCACGTTCAGCCAGGCGGTGATCTGCCAGCCACGGCCGGCTCCGGCGTCGCTGGCGAGTTTCTTGAACGCCTCAACCGGGCTGCGACGTGCTCGCCGGCCGATAAGCAGTTCGGCCATGACGATGGGAATCGCGATAGTCAGTACGGCGCCCATGTAGACGAGGACGAAAGCCCCTCCGCCGCTGACGCCGGCCGTGTAGGGGAATTTCCAGATATTTCCCAGGCCAACGGCAGCACCGACGGCGGCCATCAGGAATACCATGCGCGAGGACCAGTTTTTCTGAACGTCTCCGGTATGCACGGGGGCGCTCCTTATGTTTGGCTTGTTGTAAGCAGAAGCATCCGATTATAACCAGACATTGAAGCAATAGTGGGGCTTGAGTTTCTGTGCATTGACCGCAACACTGTAGGGCGAGGTCGGTTGCGACCCCTGAATTCAGAGGATTACACCACTATGCCTGGCCAATTTGACAAGATATCGATGCCGAAACCCGAGGCTGCCCTGCCTGGACGAGACCAGGCGGTCGCCGTGCCGGAGAGCCATTTTGTTAATGGACACTCCCTTAAGGGTCCGTTTTCCCCTGAATTTCGGAAGGCAATGTTCGGGATGGGGTGTTTCTGGGGTGCCGAGCGCCGTTTCTGGGAGGCTGAGGGGGTTTATAGCACCGCCGTGGGATATGCCGGCGGGTATACCCCCAATCCCAGCTACCAGGAAGTTTGTACCGGTGGCACCGGCCACAATGAGGTGGTCCAGGTGATTTTCGATCCAGAGGTGATTAGCTACCAGGAGCTTCTGAAACTGTTCTGGGAGTCTCACAACCCCACCCAGGGCATGCGCCAGGGCAACGATGTGGGTACCCAGTACCGCTCGGGTATTTACACCTTTGACGAGGACCAGCAGGCGGAGGCACTGGCCTCGCGGCAGGCCTATGACCTGGTCCTGCAGAAAGAGGGCTACCAGCCCGTGACCACCGAGGTGTTGTCCGCGCCGGTGATGTATTACGCAGAGGACTATCACCAGCAATACCTGGCCAAGAATCCTGCCGGCTACTGCGGGCTGGGCGGTACCGGTGTGAGCTGTCCTGTGGGTTTGGCGGTTTCCTGATTGGTTCTAGCCGGCCTCGGAGATTACGACCGGAGCTCCGCGCTCCAGTCCCAGGCCGTCTGCTGCACTACGCTCGGCGCAGGCGATCTCGATGACCCCGAAAGAGTTCACCAGCGCCAGGTACTCTCCCGGCGTCACCTGCCCGTAGGTTTTCAGCATGGGTAACTGGTGTCCTCCGGTGCGCACTACGGGATTGGAAAAAGACTCCAGAAGCGACTGGTCTATATTGCTGATCAGGTTTCCGAAATGATCAACAGTCACCACCACGCCATGTACTGACCCGCCAATTTTTTCCGGCGCTTCCAGAATTGACGGCACAAGCTCCCGGGTGGGTTTACCCACATCCCGGGGTAACAGCCGACCGGCGGCGATTTCCGCGGCCAGCGGGGCGAATATATCCCGCCCATGAAAGGTTGCGCTGACATGGTCCAGTCCCACGTGGGCTACGCTCTGCTCGTTGATTCGCCAGGCCTTCCAAGGCGCCTGGTCGGTGCACAGGGGTTCCAGCAGGCCATTGTCCGGGCCAAGAAACGCATGCCCGTCACGCAGTAGCAATATTAACTCCCGGGAACTTCCAACCCCGGGGTCAACCACGGCGACATGCACCGTTCCGGTTGGAAAGTAGGGATAGGCCCGGGAGATCCAGAATCCCGCCTCGGCGGGCCAATGCACCGAACACTCATGAGTGAGATCCACGATGTTGGCCTGGGGCAGTCGTCGGAGAATCTGGCCCTTCATGGTGCCTATGAAGGGGCCCTTGTGGCCTACGTCGGTGGTTAGCGTCAGGACGCCGCAAGGGCGGAAGTCGTCGGAAAATGTTGCGCCGGACATAGCAAGCTCACCTGGTCTGAATGGGTTACCCCGATGCTAGGGTGCCTGACTGGCGGAGGCAATGGCTGTGAGCGGATAGTTCTATCGAACTGGTTGCGAATGCGTTGTCAGGGCAAAAAAGCCCCGGTCGGCAACGACCGGGGCAGGGACTGGCAGGAGCCTAGTCGTCGTCTCCTCCCCTGACGAAGTTATCCGACAGGGCTTTTTGCACAGGCTGTGGAGCCGCCTCATAGTGGCTGAATTCCATGGTGTAGGAGCCCTCACCGGCGCTGTGAGATTTCAGCTTGGCGTAGTAGCCTTCCATTTCGGCAAGTGGCGCCTGGCCTTCCACGATGGCCTGGTTGCCCGACAGCATTCGTTGATCAGAAATCCTTCCACGCATACTTGAAAGGTCGCCGGTTACGCCGCCGATGCTGTCAGCAGGTACGTTGATATGCAGGTTGACGACGGGTTCAAGGATGATGGCCCCGGCCTTGCTGACCGCGTCCAGAAAGGCTTTGCGCCCAGCTGCCACGAAGGCAATTTCCTTGGAATCCACGGGGTGGTGTTTGCCATCGTGCACCGTGACCCGGATGTCTTGTAGCGGGAAGCCGGCAATGGCGCCGCCCTCAATGGCGCTACGGACACCTTTTTCCACAGCCGGAATGAACTGCCCGGGAATCGTGCCGCCCACTACCTTGCTCTGGAACTCAAACCCTTCTCCGCGCTCAAGGGGCTCGACTGACAGGTAAACCTCGCCAAACTGGCCCGCACCGCCGGTTTGCTTCTTGTGCCGGTGATGCCCCTCGGCCTTGCGGGTAATGGTCTCCCGGTAAGGAACGGTCGGCGGGCTGGTCTCCACCTCTACATTCATCTGGTCTTTCATCCTCTCCAACACGATTCTCAGGTGCAGGTCGCCCATGCCGTACATTACGGTTTCGTTAGCCGAGGCATCGTGCTCCAGTCTCAGGGACGGGTCTTCGGCAATCAGCTTGTGCAGCGCATCGGACAGCTTTTGTTCATCGCCCCGGTTTTTCGGCAGTAATGCCAGGCCCAGCATAGGCGGAGTGAGCTTGATTGACTTGAGGTGGTAGTTATCCTCGTCGTGGGAATCGTGCAGGACGGCGTCGTAGAACAACTCGTCGATCTTGTTGATAGCGCAGATATCGCCAGGAATTCCATGGGGAACTTCCACCATGTCCTTGCCCTGCACATTGTAAAGATGGGCTACCTTGATTGGCTTGCGATGGTCGCCGACAAATAATTGACCACCTGACTTCACTGTACCCTGGTGAATTCGGAAAATGCCCAGTCTTCCCAGGTAGGGATCAATCGCGATCTTGAACACCCGCGCTATGGCGTGGGCATCCGGATCAGTCGATAACTTCACCGGCTTGGCATCGCTGCCGTCGCCCTTAACAAATGCCGGCGGATTTCCTTCCTCGGGGCTGGGGGCCAGCTGGGAAAGCACTTCCAGCAACTTGGTGATACCCACGCCGGTCTCGGCGGAGGTGAAGCAAATCGGAATCAGGTGGCCTTCTCTGAGCGCTTGCTCGAAGGCGTCATGCAGCTTCCCGGGAGAAGGCTCTTTGCCACTTTCCAGGTAGTCTTCCATAAGGGATTCATCGACTTCCACGACCTGGTCGATCACTTGCTGATGAGCTTCTTCGACTGAGCTCACCGCAGTAGGTTGGCCACTATCATTGAAGTAGCAATCTTCGACTGCTTCGCCACCTTCTGTCGGCAGATTCAGCGGCAAGCATTCGGCTCCAAAAACTTCCTGGATTTCGGCCACCAGCTGGTCGATTTTTCCTATGCCCTGGTCGATCTTGTTGACCACGATCATCCGGCATAGCTTGCCGCGCTTGGCGGCTTCCATCATGCGTCGTGTTCCCAGTTCAATGCCTTGCTGGCTGTTTATCACCAGTACCCCGGTTTCAACTGCGGACAGCACGCTTATGGAGCGGCCCAGCAGGTCCGGGTATCCGGGGGTGTCCAGGATATTGATGCGGCGATTCTTGTGATCGAAGTGGCACAGGGCCGGGTTGATGGAATGCTGCATCGCGCGTTCCTGGGGATCGTAATCACAAACAGTCGTTCCCCGACTCAATTCACCGCGGACAGGAATCGTTCCGGCTCGATGCAGCAGAGCTTCCGTTAACGATGTCTTGCCCGCGCCGGCGTGACCGATTAGCGCGATGTTCCGAATATCCTTGGTTTTGTATTGGCTCATAATTAGTGGCCTTCTTCGCTAGGTTTCACCCTGGGCGACACCCGGGGCCGGCTGTGCCGGTTAACATGAATCCGGACCAATCCGGGGCCACGTTGAGTAGCGGGCACAATCCTGCGCAGTTGTCATCCCTCTCTTGTCTTTGAATTTAGACGCTCAATGTTGACGGGTATAGCAGGGTAAACCGAAGTATCCCTGGTTTTTTTGCCAGGCCGGAGAGAGCCGCTGAGCACCGGTCAAGCCAGGCCATGACCCCTGATTGTCCACGGATCGCGAAGCTAACATTATGATTGTAAAAGAGAATGAGGGTTATTCTCGAATGACCTGGCCCATGATTTCGGGGCTTTATGGGGGGTAGGACCCTTGACCTCATTCATTGATGGGAGCCCAATTCAGGCAAGTGCTTCATAAATTGGAAGGGGAATGCTGATTCCGCTTACAGGTCTTTAGGCGGCGGGGTCGAGTCTATCTGGCGAATATTATGGGGCGGCGCGATGGTGTATCCCTGTACAAAGTCGACGCCAATTTCTTTCAAGGCATCCAGGACGCGCTTGCTCTCTACTGACTCGGCGATTACCTCGCGACCCAGCGCGTGACCCACATGGGTTATCGCCTTCACGATTTCGAAATCCCCCTTGTCATCAGCCAGGTCTCGAATGTGGGCGCCATCGATCTTCAGGTAGTCCACGTTGAGGGCTTTCAAGTAGGCGAAAGAGCTTACGCCGGTGCCAAAATCATCCAGGGCGAATCTACAGCCCAGTTCGCGAATAGCATTGATGGTTTGGTTGGCCTTTGTCAGGTTGGACATCGCTGCGGCTTCGGTGATTTCGAAGCACAGCTTGTGGGGAGGCAATCGTCCCTCTCGCAACAAGTCCGCCACGATATCCGGGAAATTACTGTTTTGCAGGCTGTCCCGGGAAATATTGATAAATATCCGGGCGATTTTTGCCAGCAGTTTGGGATTCTCGCTAAATGCTTTCAGCGTATGCTCAATCACCCAGCAATCCAGATTTCCCATCAGGTTGTAACGTTCAACCGTTGGCAGGAATGCTCCCGGGGGAATCTGTCGTCCGTTTTCATCCATCATGCGGACAAGGACTTCCAGGTACTGATGATTTGAGGCTGCCGGCATCACCGGGACGATGGGCTGCACATCCAGTGTGAATTCATCGTTCCGCAGGGCCTTTTTGACCTTGGCGGCCCACTGGATCTCACCCCTGTAGTGTCCCAGTTCCTTGTCATCCGGCTCGTAGATATGCAGCCGGTTGCGCCCTCTGTCCTTGGCGGTATAACAGGCGGCATCGGCAGCGGAAAGCACGTCCGAGACGCTACTGAACGACTCGTCTATCGGTACCAGGCCTATGCTCACCCCCAGGGTGAAATAACGCTGATCCCAGGCAAACTTGAATTCCTTGATGGTACGCAGCAGGTTTTTGCTTACCTGTACCGCATTATCCAGCGAGCAGTGGTTAAGCAGCACGCCGAACTCGTCGCCGCCGAGTCGGGCGATGGTATCGTCCTGGCGAATCCTGGCTTGAAGCACCGCACCCAGCTGTCGCAGCAACTCGTCGCCGGCAACATGACCGCAGTTGTCATTGATGATTTTGAATTTATCCAGGTCGAGATAGCAAACGGCGTACTCTGCGTCGTTAGACTTCGCGGCTTCAAGTACCTGCTCGACCCTTATTTCAAATTCCCTGCGGTTTATCAGTCCGGTGAGTGCGTCGTGACTCGCGTCATACGACAGCTGCTTCGACTGCTCATGGGCCTCGGTAATATCTGTCAGCGCACCCTGGTAATACATGATGTCGCCAGTCTGGCTGCGAACCGCTCGGGCATTTTCCAATACCACGATCTTGGTTCCGTCCCGCTTTCTCAGCACCAGTTCGGAATTGCGGATCTCGCCTTTTTCCTGAATGCTCCTGGCCCAGTTTTCACGTGAGTCCGGGTACATGTAGACATCTTGTGCTATGTCCAGTCCCAGCAATTCCTCTTCAGACTCATATCCCAGAAGTCTCACCATCGCCGGGTTCGCGCTCAGGAACTTGCCGTCTATCGATGTCTGGAATACGCCGGCGGTTACATTCTGGAACAACTCGCGATACTTGGCTTCCGAGGCCTTCAGGGCTATCAGGGTATGGGTTCTGTCGGTGGCGTATCGCAGGGATTTCACGAGCAGGTTGCTTACTACCTGCTGCTTTACCAGATAGTCCAGCGCGCCCTTGTCGACCGCGAGTTGTCCAAGGTCTTCATCTTTCTGATCCACCAGGACAATGATCGGCACATTGCCAGCCTTGGGATATGCCCGCAGAAATGCGGCAATTCCCTGGGTGTCGGGAAGCACCAGGTCCATCAGGATGACGCTTATGCCGCCTAACCGAATACGTTCCAGTGCGTTAGCCAGAGAATCGGCTACCTGGATGTCGTAGTCATCATGCTTTGCAATAGCGAGTTCACCTCTGACGAGGCGGACATCATCCGGATTTGCATCTATAAGCAGTAGAACGGGCGCCGACTGGGACACTCCAATTTACCTTTGTTATAAGTTTTCAACGCGAAATCTATCGCGGCTTTTTTTAATTAAATGCTTTTCCCCAATCGGTAAACTAACCCACTAAGCGTCAATCCGCTAGTAGTTCAAGCGTATTTGCGCTTACCGATTATTCCGGTTGGGCCAACTCCAAATGCACTCTTCGATTGTGGCGTCCTTTCTTCTCTGTTTTGACCACACTGGCGATGCCGATCTCGGATGTATTCAGGACATGGGTTCCAGCGCAGGGCTGGAGGTCCAGTTCAGAGATTTTCAGGAGTCTGATTCTGCCTGCATTCTTTGGTGGTGCTGCAGAAAGAGTTCTCACCAGTTCCGGCTGGGCCGCCAGTTCTTCTCCTGTGATCCACAGGGTGGAAACCGGGTGGCCGGCATGGATGAGTTCGTTTAACTGGCGATTGACCACATCCTTGTCCACCGGATCCTCCATGTCGAAGTCCAGGCGGCTTCTCCGGGCGGTGATATTTCCCCCTGTCACCCCGTGGGGAAGCACTATACCCAGCAGGTGCATGCAGGTGTGCATTCGCATGTGCGTGTATCGAAGATCCCAGTCCAGGATTGCCTGGACCTGGGTACCGGTTTCCGGCCACGGTTGGTCGGGGTTGGCCAAGTGGAGAATTTCGCCATCCTCCCGCCTGCGGGTGCCGGTGAGTTGCAGGCGCTGCCCGTCGCCCCATTGCAGCCATCCGGTGTCGCCAGGCTGTCCGCCACCCACCGGATAGAACACCGTCCTGTCCAGCACGATTCCCTCGGAATCGAGTTCCACTACCTTGGCCAGGCAGTCCTTCTGGTAAGCATCAGTTTCGAAAATGGCCTCGGTCATGCCTGGGTCCTCGCTCGGGCTTGGGGTTTGGCTCAACGCTATCACAGCTTTGCTGTTGGCTGGGAAGGCTTCGCGAGGGTCGGCGATTTTCGTTAAGCCGGGAACGGCAGGTGCCAATCCGCGCGTTCCCGGCCCCTTCACCAGGCTAAATATAAACAGGCCGTGAAGTGGATTGGGAACACCGGATTTGGGAGGTTTTGCGCAAAAGTTATTTTTATTAAATCCGGATTGGATTCAGTCCAGAGCGCGTAGGGTATTGAATTTAGAGGGCTACCGATTGTATGCATACGAAAAAACCGAGAGGCCCCGGTGTGCCTGATTTGACCGTTGGATTTTCCAGTTCTAGTGTTAGAGACGAATTCTAAGGAAACCTTGAGGAGGTTAAAGATGCCAATAGAACACCATCCTCTTGACCAGGAATTTCCAGAGTACGTCCGGTTGATGCGCCAGTTGCATACGATGGACCAGGGATTCCGGGACATGTTCGAGGAGTACACGGTTCTCGACTCGCAAATTTACAATATTGACGAGGACATCACCCCAGCCGCCGATCACTATGCCGAGAATTTAAAAAAGCGCCGTGTCTATCTAAAAGACAGGCTCTACAACATGTTAGTCAGAGCCCACAACGACTAACGATAACTTGATTGGTGCGGCCACCCGGCGACACCAATCGCCGGGGGCCTCATCAGGAGTTACATCCGGTCGCCTGTTTGACCGAGGGTTGCTTTTGATCAACCACACTCATCCTGGAACCAAATCAAGCAAATTCCTGCTGCAGGGGAACCCGGACTTTTTCGTCTGTTTCAGTCCAGGGGTTTGAGCAGGTCGTCCAGGTGTTTTCGCAGTTGATCGGCACGTCGTTCCGGTAAAGCGAATTCCCAGTCCTGGAGTCGCCCTGAGTAGTCCCGGGCCTGTTGCGCCAGCGCGTCATTTTCACCCTGCATGACCTGGGCGAAAGAAAAGCTGGCCCAGCCCGGACTGCCGGGTTGCAGGGACAGGGTAATCAACAGGCCTTCCCGGGTAGTGAATGCAATAGACGTGGATTCTGACGGGTCAGAGTCTTGCTTTCGTCGCACATCCTCAAAGTTGAGTCGTGCCAGGGAACTTCCGATTCCGTTGGCGGCAAATTCGGAGATCGGTTCACGGCCGACCGGCAGGTCCTGGATGATGAAGTTGTCGCTGGAGTCTTCAAGGCTGGCGATGGTCAGGATATCGCCAGTGGCATGCTGAATGTCGATCCGGCTGATCTGCTTCGCGCCAATATCCAGGATTTCGGTTTGCAGCCATTGCATCGGCTTCGCTTCCATGGCGAGACTCTGGTTTACCAGCAGGCTCACCGCCTCGCCGCTGCGACGCACATAGTGACTGTTCCCCATGGCGGATTTGCCTATGATAAGGCCGCGTCGGGCCTCGCCCAGTTCGACGGTCACGCTCAGGTTCTGCGCACCGGGTGTTCCCGGATCCTCAACACCGAGACGGGAATACATGTCCTGCCTGGAGGTTTTCTCCTCGAGGATTTTGGCATCGGCCAGGATTAGCAGGGCGCTTCGTATCTTGCCCCCGTCAACCGGGTAATCCTGCTTTTCCTCCAGTTCCCACCGGCCATTATTCAGGCGGATGCTCACCACCCCGCCTTCAGAATGTTGGATGATCAGTCCCGTGACATCGTTAATTTGCTCCCGAAGACCGGGGAGCATGAGTTCTCCTGAGTGCAGGCCCTCGCTTGCGCTGCGCTGGGCTGCCTGCCACCAGGCCAGGGCCAGTATGCCGAGAGCCAGTCCAAGCAGGACACTGAGTTTTTTGATGTTCATATTGGCTACCGGTCCTTGCGCCGTTTTCCTGCCAGCCCGATCCAGAGGATTAGAGCCAGGGTAAGTAGCAAGGGAATCAGCCCGATGTTGACGAATCTCAGGGTGCTGCCCAGCTGGTCGATTTCCTGGTCGAGTTCCAGTCTTACAACTCGAAGTTCCTTGCGGATACGAACCTTTTCATCAAGAAAGCGTTGCAGTTCCTGGCTCTGTTGTTCGTTTAGAAGCACGGCATTTTGGTCTGCCCGTTGGGACTGGAGTTCGCTCAGGCTTTGTTCGGTGACCTTGAGTTGTTCCTCCAGTTCCTGCTCCTTCGCTTGCAGGTTCGCCTCGGCTTCGCGACGCAGGGATTCCACCCTGCTGAAGGGGCGCGTATAGCCCGCACGGCCCCGGATACTTATCAGGTCCACACTTCCGGAAAGATTGTCCAGGGAATTGATCACCAGGTCGCCGTTGTTGGCAAAGGCCGTGGCCAGTCGCTGGCCCATGAAGCCCTGGACCTGTACCCAGAATCGGTCAGTCAGCAGGTCCGTGTCAGCCACCAGGATCATGGTCGCATCACTGATGGATTCGGCCAGGTGTTCGGCTTTGCCGCTATCACTGGAGTTGTCCGTGCCTTGCAGGCCGCCGGGAAAGGCGCTGGTCAGGTGGCCGCTGAGCCTTGCGGCCACGGTGTATCGCTGGCCGGTGGGAGCGAATCCGTTGCGCAAGGCAGACGGATCGGGCATGAAATCGAAGCGGTCGGCTGTCACTGGCATCGCCCGGGAACTGCTTTGCAGCAGGGGCGTCATTTGCAGTGGTGAATTCTCTTCCAGCTCAAAAAATCCGGGGGTCGCCGCATTCACCAGATCCAGTTGGGAAGTGATGATGTCCTCACGGTTTAACTGTCCTTCGCCGAAGCCCAAAAATGACAGGTGCCTTACGGAGGGACGTCCCGGACCCATGGTGACGCTTAGCGCCAGTTCCTCATCGGCGATCACCTGTCCAGGGTTGTAGCGTATGCCCCAGGCACTGAACAGGGGGCCCAGGTTCGAGCTTGGCCTGACGGTTCTCGGGGACATTGGATTATTGGGATCGATTCCGGATAGATCGGATTCTGCGAAGGGGTCCACGAAAATCAGCATTCGACCGCCGCGCATCACGAACTGGTCTATGACGTACATGGCTTTTTCAGACAGGTCCCGGGGATGAACCAGGAGCAATAACTCTATGTCGCTCGCAATCTCGGTGAGCGGCGGTGACAGCGTACGCAGCTCGAACAATTGCTCCGCCTGGTCGGAGACCACCCATGCCTGGCGCATCTGTCGGCTGATCGGATCGAAGTCCCGCTGCATCGGCAGGCTGCTGAGCAATCCGATTACCGGACGTTCGGGATGATCAAGGGAGTGCACCAGCTTGGCCAGTTCATACTCCAGGAAGTCTTCCTTGTCGGGGTGGAAAAAAGTAATGGTGGCCGCATCGTCCACCATGTTTGTTCCGGCCAGTCCAAAATAGATATTTTCGCCGGCGGTGCCGATGGGCACGCCGGTCAGGCCAAATTCAGTTGCCATGTCCTCTTCCTCGGAGAACGGCAGGGGGTCAATTACCCGAAGCTGAATCTTGTCCGAGGAATTGGCAGCGAATTCCTCCAGTAGCTCTCTTACCCGGTTGGCGTAGGTTCGAACTGACGGGATATCCCTGCTGGCTTCCTCGGAGAAGAAGAAATACAGATTTATCGGCTCCTCAAGCTGGCCGAGGATATTTCGCGTTCCCTCGGACATGGTGTAGAGCTGGTTTTCGGTCAAGTCCCAGCGGATATTCCTGAACAGGCTGTTGCTCGCCATGATGACCGCCAGAAACAGCAGCGCCAGTACCAGCAAGGTCCAGGAGTCATAGGTTTTCTTGTTTCCCTTGGCCATCGCCTATTCCGCCTTCTTCAGGTCGAGCACCACCACATTCGCCGCCAGCCAGACAGCGATTACGGCGGTGAAATACAGCACGTCACGCAGGTCTATCACCCCCTTGGATATGGAGCTGAAGTGGGTGAGAAAGCTGAAGCTGGCGATAGTGTCCACCAGTAACTGTGGTGCCCAGTCCCGGAACAGCTCAAGCACCAGGGGGAAGCCACTTAGCAGGAAGCCGAAGCACACCACCACGGTGAGAATAAATGCCACGACCTGGTTGCGAGTGGTGGCGGAGATGCACGCTCCGATGGCCAGGAATGCCCCCGCCATCAAAAGACTGCCCAGGTAGGCCGCGAGAATCGCGCCGTTGTCCGGGTCTCCAAGGTAGTTTACCGACAACCACATGGGGAAGGTCAGTGCCAGGGCAATGCCGGTGAACGCCCAGGCTGCCAGGAATTTACCCAGTACGGCCTGCAGCAGGGTGACCGGCAGGGTCATCAGCAATTCAACGCTGCCGGACTTTCTTTCCTCGGCCCACAGGCGCATGGACAGGGCGGGAACCAGGAACAGGTAGAGCCACGGATGGAAGCTGAAGAAGGGTGACAGATCGGCTTGCCCGCGTTCGTAAAATCCGCCCAGGAAGAAGGTGAACGAACCTGCAAGCAACAAGAAAATCACGATAAATACATAGGCTACAGGTGTGGCGAAGTAACTGCGCAGTTCACGACGAAACAGGATCATGGCGGCGTTCATGGCCTTGCTCCGGTGGTGACGCTGCGGAAGACGTCATCCAGTTTTCCCCGTTCCACATACAGTTGTGAGGGCACCCAGCCCTTGTCCACCAGAAGTTGCTGGAGTTGCGGGAGAATTTGCCGGCCCGCGTGGGGAATAGCCTTGAGCGACAGTCCATCGTCGAGTCTCTGGACTTTTGCGGGCGGGTCGAGTTGTTCCAGTGCGGTCGCCAACTCGGCGGCCTGGCTGCTATCTCGCATAACCAGGTGCACAGTGTTGTGGCCGGGTGACTGGGCTGCCAGGTTCGCCGGTGTGTCATCAGCCAGCAATTTTCCCTGGGAAATTATCATTGCGCGATTACAGACGGCCTCTACTTCTTCCAGGATATGGGTGGAGATAATAATGATCTTGTCGCTGGACATGTCACGGATCAGGTCCCTGACTTCGTGTTTCTGATTCGGGTCCAGGCCGTCGGTAGGTTCATCCAGGATCAGTACCCGGGGGTCATGAAGCACTGCCTGGGCCAGTCCCACGCGCCGTTTGAATCCCTTGGACAGGGTGTCGATGTTTTGTTTAAGGACCGATCCCAGCGCCAGTCGATCAATCACATAGTCCAGTCGCTGCCGCCTGCGCGCGCCCTGCAGACCGCGCAAGTCGGCGATAAATTCCAGGAATGCCAGGGGATTCATTTCGCCGTAACTTGGCGCACCTTCCGGCAGGTAGCCAATCTGTCGTTTGCATTGGATGGGATCGTTTTCCACGTCGTGACCGTACACCAGTATGCGTCCCTCGCTGGGGGCGATGAAACCGGTGATCATTTTCATGGTGGTGGATTTTCCTGCGCCGTTCGGACCAAGAAAACCCAGCACTTCGCCGGGGTTCACCGAGAAACTCAACTGGTCCACAGCGAGCAGGCTGCCAAAGCGTTTTGAAACAGATTGGGTTTCAATCATGGGTTGAAATTCCGATGGTCAGCCCGTTCAGAGCGTTCCCGTGCAAGTTTTGATATAGCTCTGAATTCTTCATCTGCTGCGAACAAAATTCAACCCGCCGGGCCGGGAAGAGAGTTTTCCAGGCTGTGATGCACAGGTATGCTGGAATCCTCACCAGGTCCGGGTCAAGAGAGCGCAGATATGAATTCAAGAGTACTCCACCTGTCATTGTTAGGCTTGGTTGCGCTTGCCATGGCGATCTCGGCATACCAACCCTTTGATCGGGCGACATGGTACCTGGAGGTCGGGCCTGTGCTGATTGCAGCCCCTGTGCTCTGGTTTACCTACGATCGTTTTCGCCTGACCGATCTCGTCTACATCCTGATCGCCATCCATGCACTCATACTCATTACCGGTGGCCATTACACTTATGCCCGGGTCCCGGTGGGATTCTGGGTGCAGGACTTGCTGGACCTGTCGCGCAACCATTATGACCGCCTGGGGCACGTGGCACAGGGTTTTATTCCCGCGATGATCGCCAGGGAACTGTTGCTGCGTAAGACGCCGCTGCAGCGAGGTGCCTGGTTGTTCTTGCTGGTTACCTGCGTGGCCCTGGCGATTTCCGCCTTTTACGAACTCATCGAGTGGTGGGTCGCGTTGTATATGGGCGGGGAGGCCGATGAGTTCCTGGCCACCCAGGGCGATATCTGGGATACCCAGTGGGACATGTTCCTCGCCCTGTGTGGAGCGATATTGGCCCAGCTGGGTCTGTCACGACTTCATGACAGGCAGATGGCGGCATTGAACGCCAACTGACTCAGGGTGTACCAGGCGATTCTTTGAGTGCCAGCTTGGCGATATTCCGGGTCATTCCCCGGAATATCATCCCGTGCAGGGGAAGCAGGGTGTACCAGTAAAGTAGTCCCGGCAATCCGGCAGGATGGAAATACGCGTTGACGCTAAGGCGCCGCTGGCCGCCGGTTTCTTCAATTTCGAATTCCAGCACTCCGGCTCCGGGCATTCGCATTTCCATTTGCAGGGTAAGGCTCCGGGCTTGCTCCATACCGATCACTCTCCAGGAGTCCACGATGTCTCCGACCTGCAGGTTCCTGGGGTGGCGCCTGGGGCGTCTGAAGCTGGGGCCGCCGACGATCCAGTCCAGGGCGCGCCGCGCGAACCACAGCGCGTCGGCATAGAAATACTGGTTCTTGTCTCCGATCTGGCAAATGGTTGTCCAGAGCTGTTCGCGACTGGCAGTGGTGAGAATATGTCCCGATGCGCGCTTGGCGTAAAAGCTGTACTCGCTATTGAAGCCGCGACAGATAATTGCGCCTTCTACCCATCGCGCGACGATCTTGTTCTCTCTGTCTGCCGCCAGTGCCGCCCGGGCGGACTCGCGAAAATTCATCAGGTACTGGGGAATTACCTCGCGAAGCGTGGGGCCGGTGGAGATAAAGTTGTACTGCAGTCCCTCCATCAGGGCGCGGGCGATGTTGGCAGGAACCGAGGTCACCAGGCGCAACCAGTAGGAGGACAGCTTGGGAGTCAGTACCGGTACCCGGAAAATGTGCGGGTGCTTGTTCACCAATTCCGCATACTGCAGCATCATTTCTTCATAGGTGAGGGTTTCGGGGCCGGGCGCATCGTAAATCAGACCCTCGGTTTCAGGCAGACTGGCAAGGCCCGTCAGATATCCCAGGATATTGTCCAGGGAAATGGGTTGCGAGAGCGAATTTACCCAGCGGGGAGTCACCATGACAGGCAGGTGATTTACCAGGTCCCTGATCACCTCCCAGGCGGCTGAGCCCGGTCCGATGATCATCCCGGCCCGCAGTTCGGTCACCGGGACCGCGCCTTTCCTGAGCAAGCTGCCCGTTCGTTCCCGGGATTCGATGTGCCGCGAAGATTTGGTGGTCTCTGGTACCAGCCCGCCCAGGTAGATAATGCGCTTGAGGCCGCTGCGCTCTGCCGCTGCGGCAAAATTTGTCGCCCCTTGCCGCTCAAGCTCATCGAAGCGACTGCCAGCGGCCATGGAGTGCACCAGGTAGTAGGCGATGTCCATGCCCTTGAGTGCTTCATCCAGTGATTCGGGCTCCAGCACGTCTGCCCGGACGCATTCAACATCCGGCCAGTTGCGGCCTTCCAGGACCTTCACCTGCCGGGCGGCGGCGCGCACCCTGTGCCCCTGTTGTTGCAGTTCAGGCACCAGGTGGGTGCCGATATAGCCGCTTGCGCCTACGACGAGAATGTTGGCCATGTGATCATCTTGTCCGCAGGTGATTGGTACGGATGCATTCTAAACGCTTGCGCACCCATGTACAGCGCGTGGTTGCCATTTTCAATATTTGTTCCGCAGTGATACTTTCGTTTACAACCCTTCTGCATTGGCGAGGTGGATCATGCATCCGGATTTTTGGCACCAGCGCTGGGCCCAGAACCAGATAGGTTTTCACGAGGATGAACCGAACCTCTATTTGAGGAGGTTCTGGCGTGATTTTGCCGGTGAGCCGCCTGGTCGTGTGTTAGTGCCTTTGTGTGGAAAGAGTCTCGATTTGCGCTGGCTGGCGGAGCAGGGCTGGTACGTGCTGGGGGTTGAATTGAGTCAGCTGGCGGTGGAGAACTTCTTCCAGGAGTGGGGCAGGCAGCCTCGCGAACAAGCCTCGGCCGAGTTTCGTTGCTACAGCGCCGAAGGGATCGAAATCCTGTGTGGGGATTTCTTTCACCTGGAACCGGTGCACCTGGAGGGTGTGACGGCGGTGTATGACAGGGCGGCCCTGGTGGCCATGCCTCAGGAACTGCGAGAGAACTATGCCGCGCTACTCAGGTCGCTGCTTCCTCATGTTCCACAGATGGTGGTGTGCATTGATTATGACCAGCAAGCCATGAGCGGACCACCCTTCTCGGTGACTCCCGAACAGGTCGAAGAGCTATACAGCGAAAAATTCCAGATTGATGTGCTGACCAGCAACGATGTCCTTGAGGAGAACCTTCGCTTCAAGGAGCGGGGGCTCACTTACATGCAGGAGAGCGTTTACCAGCTGCGCCCCCGGCAGGACTAGCCGAGTCCGCTTGGTCAGGCTTTTGCGCTGGGTCTTGCCGAAACCTGCTGGTACCAACGGGTCAGGTTTTTGCATTCTTCCGGTATGCCTATCTTTCGCCACCCGGCAAATTCGATGGTTACCTGGGTGGTAATGTCGGCCACGCTGTAGTGATCACCGGCGACGAACGCGTTGTCTGCCAACTGCTGGTCGAAGGCCCTGAAAAACCTGTCCAGGCCGGCCTTGCCCCGCTCGATCAGTGCCTCGATCTGGGGTGATCCGCCCTCGACACCCGGCAGTGCCTTGTCGGCGAAAAACGGTATGGAGTTGCGAACCACTTCGGCTGCGTGCAGCAGGCCGGTGAGTTCGGCCCGTCGGCTCCACATTTCCACCAGGCCCTGTTCCAGCGGGGTGCTGCCAAACAGGGGTGGCTCCGGGTGTAGCGCCTCCAGGTAGCGGCAAATCGCCATGGACTCGCTGATATGAGTACCATCATCGAGTTCCAGCACCGGTACCGTGTGGAATGGATTCCGCCTGCTGAAACCCTCGTCGAACTGGGCGTTGGTCCCCAGGTCTACCGTTTCCAGGGGAATCTGGATTCCTTTTTCTGCCATGAAAATGCGTACCCTGCGCGGGTTGGGGGCTCGGGTGTAGTCATAGAGTTTCATGGTTATGTGGGCTCCTGGGGATCTGTATTGCCGTGCTTGTAGAGATAGGGTCGGGCTCGCAAGAGTCCAGCAAGGGTCTTGCCATCGCGAATTCTGCCGTCCAGGGCCATGGCCCAGGCTTCCTCGAAATCCAGCCAGTGTACTTCCAGTAGTTCGTCTTCTTCGGGTGCTTGCGCAACCTCGGACAGGCCCCGGGCCAGCCACAGGTAAATAACTTCGCAGAATACCCCGGGTGAGGGCAGTACCTGGCCCAGGGAAATCCAGTTCGAAGCGCCTACGCCTGCCTCGTCGGCTAATTCTCGCTGGGCGGTTTCCAGGGGTGGTTCGCGGTTATCGATTTTTCCTGCGGGAAGTTCCCACAACCAAGCTCCTGCGGCGTGCCGGTATTGCCTGAGCAGGCATACCCGATTTTTTTCATCCAGGGCTGTCACGGCTGCGCCGCCGGGGTGGCGAATCAATTCAAGCCGGGTAGTTACGCCGTTGGGAAGGGTCACTTCGCTGATCTCCAGATCAATGACCTTGCCCGAGTAAACCCTGCGAGTAATGTGCCCGGATTTGGGGTCCTGGGTCATTTTTCCTCCATCACCTGGAGCGAGTTGCCGCAGCCCCGGCAATAGGTGGCATCATCGTCATGGCCGGTTAATCCGCAAGCCTTGCACTGCTTGTCGTTGTGCCGGCGACGTACCATGACCTGTCCCAGTTCGGCAGCGAAGATTCCGGTGGGGACGGCGATGATGCCGTAGCCCATGATCATGACCAGGGAGGCGATAAACTGGCCCAAGGGTGTCTGGGGGGAAATATCCCCGTACCCCACCGTGGTCAGCGTGACCACCGCCCAGTAAATGCTCTCGGGGATGCTGGTAAAGCCGTTCTCCTCGCCCTCAACCAGGTACATGATGGAGCCACATACCACCACCAGGGTGAACACCACGTAGATGAAAACCAGGATTTTTCGGCGGCTGCCATGTACCGCCTCCATCAATGCATCGGCTTCACCCACATAGCGGGTGAGTTTGAGAATCCGGAAGATGCGCAGGATTCGAATGATGCGGATGATCAACAAATAGCTTGCACCCTGGACGAGCAATTGCAGGTAAGCCGGCAAGAAGGCCAGCAGGTCCACGATGCCGTAGAAGCTTCGGGAATAGGTGCGCTTGCTCTTCACGCAGGCCAGTCGCAGCACATACTCAATGGTGAACAACACCGTGAATGTCCATTCAAGGTTGTAGAACCATTGTGAATACTGGAAATGGAACCTGCTGACGGTGCTCAGGGCCAGGACCAGTACGCTGACCAGGATAGCCAGGATCAGCAAAACGTCGAAGAGTTTCCCTGTGGGCGTGTCGTGCTTGAAGATAAGCACGAAGAGCCACTGTTGCCAGGCGGCGTTGCCGGCATTGTGCTGACCGTCGGTGAGCAAGTGATCGGGATAAGGTTTCATTTACTGATCTTCCAGAACCGCTTTCCATCCCATGGTAGCGCAGACTGGCCGCAACGGCCGCACGCGCCGGACATTAGCCTGATTTGGGTGGCTGGGCTGTCTCCACGACCGCGGGCACAATCTCCTCTGATCTGGAGTCAGCCTCAAACAGTCGTCGCAGGTCCTCTGCAGCCTCCAGGGAATTCTGGATCAGCATGTGCTCGTCATGATGGATTGCATGCTGTCTCACCAGGTTCTTTTCATCGTGTTCCCGGAATCTGGTCACGGTGTCGGAGGCGATTTCCGGTGAATCACCCAGGCTGACGAGAACTTGCCTGGCCAGGTCCAGGCTGGACAGGAAGGTGTCGCGAATCAGGCCGGCCACACCGATATCCATGAGCAGGTGAGCGTGTTGCCGGTTCCTGGCCCGGGCGAAGATGGCCAGGTTGGGAAAGTGCTTTTTGCACAGTTCGGCAAGTTTCAAGCTAGCGTCGCTGTCGTCCATGGCAATGATGATTAATTTGGCCTTGTCGGCGCCAGCAGAGCGCAATAATTCCAGGCGGGTGGGGTCCCCGTAATACACCTGGTTACCGAAGCGGCGAACGAAGTCCACCTGGGAGGCACTGGATTCCAGGGCGGTGAAATGAATGCCCCGTACCGCCAATATGCGTCCAATGATTTGTCCAAAGCGACCGAAGCCAACCAGGATGACCGGGTTTTCGGCTTCTTCGATTTCGTCGTATTGGGGCGCCGGGGCTTTTTCCAGTAGCCGGGCGAGCGGACCCTCGTTGAAATTTACCAGCAGGGGTGTAAGCACCATGGAAACAGTGACAACCAGGATCAGGATGTTGCCCTGTTCCTGGGGAATCACCCCCAGGATTGTCGATGCGCCGAGTATGACGAAGGCGAATTCCCCGCCCTGGCTCAGAACCACGCCCAGCCGCCGGGCCCTGTGCCAGTCCAGTCCTGAGAGTCGGCCAAGTATTAGCAATACCAGGGTCTTGAGTAGCATCAATCCCACCACCAGGCCCAGTATTTTCAGCGGTGCCTGAACCAGGGCCTGGACTTCAATGGACATGCCTACGGCCAGGAAAAACAAGCCCAGGAGCAGGGCTTTGAACGGTTCAATGGTGACTTCCAGTTCATGACGGTACTCGGAGTCCGCCAGCATCACGCCTGCGATGAATGCGCCCATGGCCATGGAGACGCCCACGTGTTCCATCAGGATGCCCGCCCCCAACACCACCAGCAAGGCTGCTCCGGTAAAGATATCCGACAGGGAGGCCACGGCCCGGAACAGTGGGCGAAGCAGGTAGTGACCAATAACCAGTAACAGGATCACCGCGCCCAGTATCATCAGCAATTCGGTGACCGGACTGCCCCCGGCCTCTGTTGCCGGATTCTCGGCCAGTAGATCAACCAGTGCCAGCATGGGCACAAACGCCAGGTCCTGAAAAAGCAGAATCGCAAATGCCGCCTTGCCGTGCCGGGTTGCCAGTTGCTGGCGTTCGCCCAGCAGTTGCAATACGAAGGCAGTGGAGGACAGGGCCAGTGACAGGCCTATCAATATGGCCGGACCCGGAGCCAGGCCAAACAGCCAGCCGGCGAGGCTGAGTAATGTGCCGGTTATCAGCACCTGGGCGGTGCCCAGGCCAAAAATTGGTCCCCGCAAGACCCACAGGCGGGAGGGCTGTAGTTCCAGTCCGATGATGAACATCAGCAGCACCACGCCGATTTCAGCGAAGTGGAGAATCTGGTCCACGTTGCTTACCAATCCCAGTACCGCTGGACCGATTATCAGGCCGGCGGCCAGGTAGCCTAATACCGAACCCAGTCCCAGGCGATTGAACAGCGGGACACACAGTGTCGCTGCAGCGAGAAAAATTGCGACTTGTTCAAGTGAAGACATGGGGCCCCTTGGGGATCAATTCGTGAATGCCTGTTTAAAGTATATACCGGGCATTCAGAGTATAATTACACTTCTTGATGCACCAACGGGAGACCCGTGTGAGCCAGAATGACATCAGCAATATTGCAGTGTTCTGCGATTTCGAAAACGTTGCGCTGGGTGTGCGTGATGCCAAGTACGACCGCTTTGATATTGGATGCGTTCTGGAAAGGCTGCTGCTCAAGGGTAGCATTGTGGTTAAAAAGGCTTATTGCGACTGGGAGCGCTACAGGGATTTCAAGGTGCCCATGCACGAGGCCGCCTTCGAGTTGATCGATATCCCCCATGTGCGTCAGTCGGGCAAGAATTCGGCAGACATTCGCATGGTGGTGGATGCGCTGGATCTTTGTTACACCAAGTCCCACGTGGATACCTTCGCCATTATCAGCGGTGACTCTGATTTTTCTCCCCTGGTGAGCAAGCTTCGGGAAAACAACAAGATTGTGATTGGGGTGGGAGTAAAGAACTCCACCTCGGATCTGCTCACCGCCAATTGCGACGAGTTCATCTTCTACGACGACCTGGTAAGACCCAGGGCGAAAAAGAAAACCCGCAGTCGGGGTGGCAGGACCGCAAAGGTCGCCAAGGCCGCGCTGACCAAGGAAGAACAACTCAAGCAGGATGGCTTTGACCTGGTGTCCGAGACCATTGCCGCCCTGACCGACGAACGTGGCGGTGACAGCAATATCTGGGGATCCATGGTCAAGCAGACCCTGAAGCGGCGCAAACCGGGTTTCAATGAATCCTATTACGGATTCGGCACGTTCGGTGAGTTGCTGGAGGAGATGCAGACCCGTGGAACCCTCAAACTTGAGCGGGATGAGCGTTCCGGTGGCTACATCGTTAAAGACCCGGGGGCCGCGTAGCAGTGAGTGTGGCGCTACAGTCGAATTTTACTGCCGACTCTAATCGTCGATGTTGACGGAGAGTTCACAGGCATCGGTGCCGGCCACTCCCCGGATAGTTTTTGTACCGGGTCAGAATCCCAAGCCGGAGCCCGGCGTGCATCGACGTTTGTTATGGCGATGCCTGCTGGAAGGAGTCCGCAGGGCGGATGAGAATATCTACCACTGGCTCAGGGCCCAGCCCGAAATTTTTTCCCTGGCTGACTGGAACGCCTTGTTTTACCCGAACCAGATCGCGGCGGTGGATACCCAGGCGACCATCGAGGAATTGATGCGGGCGCAGGACGGAGCAGGTCCGGGTGATGAGGTCCTGCGAAAGCGCCGCCGTATGACGTTGATGTTCATTATGGGCGATATGTTTCCGTTTCTGGCCCAGCGCATACCCGACCCCCAGATCAAAAACACCATGATGGAAGCGCTCAGGTATTTCGAGAATCACGGACGCCAGGCGGACAGGGTTCGTGCCCACGTGCGCGAAACGGTGCTCCAGGCGCTGCAATCGAAAGGTCCGCTGTTGGTGATTGGTCACAGCCTGGGCTCGGTAGTGAGCTTTGATATGCTGTGGGAATCCACGCATTTGTATTCCGATCCCTGGAAAGTGGATCTTTTCATGAGTCTGGGCAGTCCGCTGGGCACACATTTCGTGCGCAGCAGAAGGCTGGGTGCCGGTCACGGCAAGATGGCCCGCTATCCAGAGGGCATACGGCGCTGGGTCAATATTGCGGCTGACGGTGACTGTATCGCCCTTAACCGAAAAATGTCTGAGGACTATCGGCCAATGCTTGAATTAGGTCTGACCCATGGGATTACGGACCACACGAGCGGGGTGCAAAATGCCTTTCGTGACAAGGATGGGTGGAACCCGCATCGCTCTTACGGTTATCTTGCAAACCGTGTTGCCGGCACTGAAATCGCCAACTGGTTGCGCGGCCATAATAAATCGGCCGAATAAGCTGGGCGGGGAAGCGCAATCAGAATTGAACTGGAGGACTGAATGATGATGTCTACAAGAAAAATGACTGGAATTATTTCCTTAGCCACGCTGGTTATGCTGATGTCCATGGGTCTGTCTGCCGCTGAGCAGATGGAGCGCAAGATCGCCGTGGTGCTGGATATGGGCGACAAGGTGGGTGTCCTGGACCTGGATTTTCTGCCGTCGGAATTGCCCGAGGGTGAGAGCCGGACGGTGACGAACACCGCAGGTGACACAATGCAGATGACCAAGCGCGGTGGCGAAGTGGTGATCATTGCCAACGACGGCAGCGAGACAGTGTTACCGGCGATGCCCGCGCCCCGTGAAGGCAATACATGGGTAGAAGAAGGTGCCGGCGAGATGGAGGTTGAGGTGATCATGGGCCAGAGCTCTGACGGCCTGTTTATTTCCAGCGCGGAACCCCTGGACGAGGCAACCCGCGAGACTATTCGCAGCGCCTTGCAGGCGGCGGGAATCACCCGGAAAGTGGAGTTCATGGAGCCTGGTATGCGCAAGGTATTCATTCATGAAGACTCAGAGGAAGGCCCTGCCGGTGAAGTCCGGATGATCAAGAAAGTCCAGGTGATCCAGGACCTCAGCGAAAACTAGTTTCCGCCATGAGGGTAATTCCGGATTAGGCGCAGCCACTACCGGGGTTACATTGTGGCTAGACGTTTATTAATTATGATCCGGGGTTTTTCGAATGAGTGATTTCCCTCACGAATACAAGGTGAGTGCCAGTTCCGGCGAGACAGGTGGCGTGGTGGTGAGTGCGCCGGGTTTACCGGATATAGCCAGCGGACCGCCCCCCCAGTTTGGTGGCAGCGGTGATGTCTGGTCGCCAGAGGACTTTATTACAGCGGCGGTGGCCGATTGCTTTGTCCTGAGTTTCAAGGCCGTGGCCCGGGGTAGCCGATTTGACTGGACTCACCTTGATTGCCATGTGAGTGGTTTTCTGGACAAGGTCGATGGTGTACTGCGTTTTACCCGCTTCGATGTGAAGGCAGTGCTGACAGTGCCTGAGGGAACCGATCCGGAGAAAGCCATCAAGTTGATGGAAAAATCCGAGAAGGCCTGCCTGGTTACCAATTCACTGACTTCAGAATCTCACCTGGAAGCTGAGGTTCAGTTCGGCTGATTGCCAGGGTCTACCGGATGTGGCTCCAGGTCGGAGTGACAGGAGGAGTGCTATGCCTACCGTGTTAATCACCGGGGCCAATCGCGGACTCGGTCTGGAGTTCGCCCTGCAATATGCCTCTGATGGCTGGCGAGTACACGCCTGTTGCCGAAGTCCCTCTGCTGCGTCGGACCTGGCCGAACTGGCCGGGGGTGCAAAAGGCCAGGTGGTGGTGCACCGGCTGGATCCGTGCGACTACTCTGCGGTGGATGCCCTGGCCGATGAGCTTTCCAGTGAGCCCATAGACGTGCTGGTGAATAATGCCGGCAGTTATACAAAGGGTGGATTCGAGGCTGCCCGATTTGATCAGGCGTTTGGCAACAGCGATTTTGAAGACTGGGAAAATGTGTTCCGAATCAACGTATTTGCCCCCATGAAAATGGCCGAGGCTTTTGTGGATCACCTGGCCTCGGCAGAGCAGGGAAAGCTGGTCACCATCAGCAGCAACATGGGGTCCATCGGCTTGAACGACAGTGGTGGCAGTTACGCCTATCGTTCCAGCAAGGCGGCGGTGAATTGCCTGATGCGCTCCCTGTCCCTGGACCTGGCGGACAAAGGCATCATGGTGGCGCTCTTGCACCCGGGCTGGGTCAGAACGGACATGGGTGGACCGGATGCGGACATCACTCCCGAGGTTAGCGTGTCCGGAATGCGCCGGGTAATCGAGTCGCTGCGGCCTGAGCAATCGGGTTGTTTCAAAAGTTACCAGGGGAAGAGCCTGGCCTGGTAGGGGCCTGGACTTTTCCGAGGCTGGCGGCCAGTTCGCAGGCCTGAAAACTTTCGATCAGCCCCGCGCCCCTGGACGCCCAGTCCAACGCGTCCTGGGTGCTTTCAATCTCGTAAACCGCCCACTGCCATGGGCCCTTGAACAAACACTCTCCGGCCGGTACGTCCTGGACATGGGCAAACAGGAAGTCCGCGCAAAGTCTCTCTGCCTCCTGGCGAAATGCCTGGCTGTAGTCACTGAGCACCCAGCCTATGGGGTATCCGTATTCGCTGCGGGCCAGTTCCAGGATTTCCGTGTCGTAGGACAGGATGATGCATTGAGATGCCCGGTCACCCAGGGCCTTGTGGATCGCACGCATTGTCCGGGTCCGGCCCATGAACCGGATACCGTCCACCCGAAGTTCCACGAACATCCGGGCCCGGGGGTAGGGCTGCAAAAGGGCGGCGGCATCCCAAAGAAGGGGAGGCGGTGTCGGGTCAAATGTGCGGCCCAGACGCGCTTGCTCATGCACCGACAGCCGGGCAAGCTCTGGGCTGTGGGTCTTTCTGACCAGTCCCGCTGCTCCAGCCGTGCGCAGCAAGTCTTCGTCGTGAATCACCACCGGAATTCCGTCGGCGCTGAACTGGATATCTATTTCCACCCAGTTCAATCCGCAGTCCAGGGCCGTTTGTATGGCGGGCAGGGTATTTTCCGGACAGCTGGCCGCGGCGCCCCGGTGGGCGACAAATTCGGCTGAGAAAGACTTTGCGGGCATGGTCGCCTAATCTCTGGAGAACGGTCCGACGCCGAGCATAACCCAAGCTGCATCGGCGGTGTGATTGATCACGGGACAGGCTAGAATCAATTCATGCCAAGGACTCAATCATGACGGCCGCGGAACAGCCCATCGAGGCCATATGCCTGGATCTGGATGACACCCTTTGGCCAGTGCTACCGGTCATCCAGCGGGCGGAGCGTGCCATGCTTGACTGGCTTCAGGCCAATTACCCGGATATCTCCCGGCGCTTTCCCCGGAAGACACTGCGCCAGCGCCTGGCGCAAATCCTCGAGCGATTCCCCGAGCAGAAGCACGACATGAGCTTCGTCCGTCGAAATCTGTTGGGTGAGATCACCCGGCAGGCGGGGCACCCACCCGGGGTTGCGGAGCAGGCCTACCAGGTATTTTTTGAGGAACGCAATCGGGTGGACTTGTACCAGGATGTGTTGCCCGCCCTGGAGTGGTTAAGTGCGCGTTTTCCGCTGGTGGCCGTGACCAACGGGAATGCTGACTTGAACAGGGTCGGGCTGGGTCAGTATTTCGTGGCCAGTATCCAGGCCAGGGAGATAGGCGTAGCCAAGCCGGAGCGTGAAATTTTTGATGTAGCGGTGCAGCGCACCGGGGTTGCCCATGCCAGGGTCTTGCACGTGGGAGATGATCCCCACACCGATGTGCATGGCGCCCACCAGGCGGGTATGCAGGCAGCCTGGGTCAATCGAAAGGGTGAGAACTGGCAGCCTGAATCACCGCCGCCGCGAATGATTGTTTCCGACCTGGAGGAACTCTCGATCAAGCTGGGGCGGCCAGGGGAGCGCCGGGATTGATCGCCGAGCGCATTGCCTTCGTGGATGTTGAAACCACCGGCACCAATGCCAACCGCTGCCGGGTAACGGAAATTGGCATCGTGCGAGTGGAAAACGGCCAGGTGGTGGAGCAGTGGAGTTCCCTGGTGAACCCCGAGCAGAGCATTCCACCGGCCATCGAGCGGCTGACCGGCATTACCACTGACATGGTTGAAGCAGCACCCACCTTCGCCCGGCTGGGTGAACAAGTGCTGCAACGCTTGCGTGGTCACTTGTTTGTGGCCCACAACGCACGCTTCGACTACAGCTTTTTGAAAAATGAATTCCGTCGCGCCGGCATGGCCTTCCAGGAAAAAGTTCTGTGTACCGTGAAGCTTTCCCGGGCGCTGTATCCCCATCATCGCCGACACAACCTGGATGCCATCATGAAACGTCATGGCCTGGGCTGCGAAGACCGTCACCGGGCCCTGGCCGACGCCCGGGTGTTGTGGGATTTCCTGCAGCAGATATATCGGGATGTTCCGGCCAGCACAATCGAAAAAACCGTGGCGGACTTGCTCAAGCGACCCGCAACACCGGTGGGTCTGGATCCGCAAACCCTTGACCAGGTGCCGACGCGCCCCGGCGTTTACCTGTTTTACGGGGAAAACGATGTCTTGCTGTATGTGGGCAAGAGCATCAATTTACGCTCCAGGGTGATGTCACATTTTTCATCGGATCACCGTTCCTCGAAAGAGATGCGCATGGCCCAGCAGTTGTCTCGACTGGACTGGCAGGAGACCGCCGGGGAGTTGGGAGCTTTGCTGCTGGAGTCCAGCCTGGTGAAGCAGCGGCAGCCACTATACAACCGCAAGCTCAGGCGCGAGGAAGCCTTGTTCGCCTACCGGGTGGGCGGCGAGGGCCGGGTGCAGGTTGAACTGGTGGAGCTGGGCACTTCCCCGGCCCACCTGGATGAAAGGCTCTACGGGATGTTTCGCAGTCGCAAGGAAGCCCGGTCGCGGCTGGAAGCGACAGCAAAAGAACAGGGCCTGTGTCCACGCCTGCTGGGTCTTGAAGCCCATCGCAGCGGGCCGTGTTTCTCTCGCCAGTTGCATCGTTGCCAGGGCGCCTGCACCGGAGAGGAGTCAGTGCAGGCACACAACATTCGGCTGGTGTCGGCACTGATAAGCCAGAGTATCAGGGCGTGGCCGTTTTCCGGCCCGGTGGGCATTCGTGAACGGGGATGGGGAGGTCGCAACGACATTCACGTCTTCGACAAGTGGTGCTACCTGGGTACTGCAGCCTCGGCAAGCCAGCTCTGGGACATGCTGGAACCGGGGCGGGAAAAAGTTTTTGACCCGGACTGCTACAAGATCCTTGATCGCTTCCTGCGTGCCGGCAAGGACCTGGATGTTCTGGATCTGACCGGTGATGACCGGCCAGATCCAGATCAGCTACTGCTGGAAGTCTGAGTCTCTAGCGAATGTCGGCAGCCGGACGAATCCGGATATCGATACGCCGGTTACGACGCCTGCCTTCCGGGGTTTCGTTGTTTGCCACCGGCTGGGTTTCGCCATAACCCACCGCTGAAATTATCGCCGGGTCCATGCCCATGCTATTCAGCAAATAGCCCCTGACCGCTGTCGCCCGTTCCTGGGAAAGGGTGAGGTTTGTGTCGTTACTGCCATGTGAGTCGGTATGGCCTTCCACCACCATTGAGGCTTCGGGGAATACCCGCAGGGCATCTTGCACCTTGCCCAGCAGGGCGTAGTTGGTCGGCGAGATTTCGGCGCGGCCAATATCGAAGTTCAGACCAACCAGCCGCAGGTAAATATCATTGCCTTCGCGGAACACCAGTGCCTCGGCACGGGTGAACATGCCTTCAACCTGTTTGACCTGCTCGCGGACCCGTTCCTGGCCTGCCAGTTGCTGGGCCAGGGCCATGCGTTCATCCCGGGCGCCACCCAGGCGCTGATCCAGTTCTTCGATTTCCTGGCTCATGGACATTATCTGCTGATCACGCTCAAGCAAGTCCTGTTCCAGCGAATGATTGAGAATACGCATGTCCTCGATGTACTTGATGATATCTGCGGTCGACTTGGCATAGCCCTCGTCCAGCCTGGCGACCAGGTCACCGGCAGCAGCGATCTCATGCAGCGGGCGCTCCCATTCCAGCACCAGGTCTTCGCTTGAGAGGTCGCGGTCGCGGGCGTCGCGTAAATAGCCGGCCAGGTAGATGGCATGCAAGGCTTCGTAACGCGCCTCCCGAACCAGCGAGCGAGGCAGGTCGGCATCGTAGCGATTTTCATCCAGCTCACGTTCAGCCTGTACCAGCAGTACCTGGGCCTTTTGGAAAGTCTTGGGGGCGTAACGATCGGCCCGGCGTTCATCCGCGCGCTGGATCAGCAAACGGGTTTCGCTGAGCATGGACGTCTTGATGGCCTGCAGTTCGGCATCGCGGAAATTGTTCTCTGCGGTCACAGCCCGCTTGCGTGCGGACCGCAGGTCGCCGACTTCCAGTTCAACCGCGGCGCGCTCAAAGTCCCGCTCGGCGCCACTCCACAAGTCGCCGGCGAGCTTGTCTGCGCCAGCGGCCAATGCATCGTTGCGACCCTTGATCATGTTGCCAAAGGTGATTTTTGCCAGCTCAGAGGCGGTGACCGCCTTGCGGTATTCCTGGATGGCGCCATCCAGGTCACGACGAATGCGGTCTACCTTCATGCCTTTTTCCAGCTTCTTCTCGGCGCTTTGGTAGGACTTGGTGGCGCGTTCGAAACTGCGGGGTGCAAGCAGCGCCGCTTCAACGGCGATGGCGGCCTGGCGTGCCTCGTCGGCGTCACCGAAAAGGGTCTGGCGAATAGTGTCATTGGCGCCGTAGCCGGAGAGGCTGGCGACCATCAGAAGCGCTCCGAGTAGGGCGCTGATCCGATTCTTTGTCATGGTTCAATCCTGCGACAGTCAAATAATTCCGGAAGCTTAAGCGAAAGCGCGAATGAATGTGAGCAAATCACGTCTGATTTTCCGGTTAAGACGGTTTCTGTGACGGGTCTGCCTGTTTCAACCGC
>Ga0316188_10000086_pt1 | contig 29267 bp, 25 predicted proteins | sample Phiworburrow1_MG_FD_204933 | JGI IMG/M metagenome (GOLD analysis project Ga0316188, IMG submission 204933) | Coastal sediment microbial communities from Maine, United States - Phippsburg worm burrow 1 | ecosystem: Environmental > Aquatic > Marine > Coastal > Sediment | place: USA: Maine... | reverse complement strand
GGCAGGCGAGCCGGCGGCGTTCGATGCCAGCGTGACCGTGGCGAGGCGGGTTCCGGTCGCGGTCGGAGTGAAGCGGACCGAGACGTCGCAGGTGGCCCCAGGGTTGAGGGTCGATCCCGGTGGGCAGGTGCTGGACTGCGCGAAATCTCCGGTATTCGCCCCGGACAGGTTCCACCCGGTGACGCTCAAAGGCGCATTGCCGGAGTTGGTCAGTTTCACCGTGCGTGTCGTGCTCGTCGTGTTCAACGACAGCGATCCGAAGTCGACCGCGACCGGCGACAACGTGGCGACCGGAGCCGTCGGCGTCGGCGCGATGCCGCTGCCGGTGAGACTCACGCTGTGCGGGCTGCCGGCGGCGCCCGAAGCAATGGCGACGGACCCCGTGTACGCCGCGACGGCGGCGGGCGCGAACGTGACGCTGATCGTGCAACTCGCGTTCGCGGCGAGCGTGGCCGGGCAGTTGTGCGAGGCGGCGAAGCCCGCGCCGCTGGCGGCGATCGAGGCGATGGCGAGCCCGGCATTTCCTGAATTGGTCAGCGCAATCGTCTTCGCCGCGCTCGTCGCGCCCGTCGCCTGATTGCCGAAGGCGAGGTTGGTCGGGTTCAGCGCGATGGCCGGCGTGGGCGCGGCTGTCCCCGTGCCCGACAGCGCGACGCCGTGCGGGCTGCCGGCGGCGTTCGACGGGATGCTGAGCGTGGCGCTGCGCGTGGTCAGCGCTGCTGGCGTGAACGTCACATTGATCGTGCAGCCGGAACCCGGGGCGAGCGAAACGCCGCTGCAATTGCTGCTGGGCGCGAACTCGCCGGCGTTGGTGCCCGTCGTAGTGACCGTGCCGAGCGTCAGCGCCGCGCTGCCGGTGTTGGTGATCGTCACCGGGCGCGCCGCGCTGGTCGTGCCGACGGTCTGGTTGCCGAATGCCAGTGCCGTCGCCGAAAGACCCGCCGCCGGGGTCGGCGCCGCGAGCCCGCTGCCGGTGAGGCTCAACGTAGTGGACGACGGCGACGCGTTGTGGCTGACCGTGACCGTTGCAGTGCGCGTGCCGGCGGCGGACGGCTTGAACGAGACGTTGATCGAACACGACTGCGAGGGCGTCAGCGTCAGCGCCTGGGCACAGGTTCCGCTACGCGTGAAGTCGACGGCGTTGTTTCCTGTGAGTGATACGGTCGACAGCACGAGGTTGGCCGTGCCGCTGTTCTTCAGCGTCGCGCTCATCGTCGCGGATGCCGTGCCTATCACCTGCCCGGCGAAGCTCAGCGTGGTCGGAGACAGGCTGGCTGCGGGCGTCGGCGTGCCGGCCGCCGGATTGGCGATGTACGCGGCGATGTCGGCGGCGTCCAGGTCGGTGACCTTACCCTTGTAGAAGGTGCCCATCGACCCCGTGTTGTTGTTGATGGCGTTCATGATCACCGCCGGGTCTTTCCCCTTCAGGATGTTGTTGGCGTTCCTTGTGGGATCCAGTTCGTGGCACCCCGAAGTCGAGCACGACAGCGGAGCACCGAGCGTGGTCGTGTCCATGTAGAGCGCCTTCCCCCGTACTGCATCGGCCGCCGACGCCGGCGCAGCGAGAATCGCTCCCGTCAGCGCTGCGGCGGCCCACTTCGTCAACACGTTCATCTTGTTCCCCCTGGTTCATGCCGCGCGTCAGCGGCCGCGGTTTGCATCGGGCTGGACAACTCGTCGCCAGCCGCAGGGGCAAGATAGGTTGCGAATCGAGCTTGCAGGCGATCCGAGTTCGCGGGTTCGCGTTAAGACCGTCAGTCGAAACAGGCGGATCGGATTACGCAATGCGTGGGATGGGTGCGGTATGGCGATCGCGCGATCGCGCGATCAATCGCACGTCAAGCGCGCAAGGCGCTTGCGCATCGACGCGTAGTTCGTGTACGGCCGCGCGCAGGTGACAGGCAGCCGACCGGACCGTCCCGCTACACTGTTCATCGTCACGGGGGCGAGCACCGCCACCGCCCTCGATCCCAAATGAGCACACTCGGCTACATCGTCCTCGCCAACCTGCTGTCCACGCTGCTGTCGATCTCGCTCGCCGCCTGGCTCGGCTTCACGTATCTGGCGCGCGTCATCGACAAGCTGGTGCCGGTCTCGGCGGGGCTGCTTCTGGCCACGGCGGTCACGCACCTGCTGCCCGAGTCGTTTCACAGTGGCGCCGATCCGTTCACCCTTGGCTGGGTGATCCTGGCCGGCATCCTCGGCTTCTTCCTGCTCGAGAAGCTGTCGCTGCTGCATCACACCCACCATCACGAAGGCGACCTGCACCACCACGCGCACGGGCATGACCGTCACGAGGCGGGCCGCGGCGGCGTCCCGATCCTGGTCGGCGATGCATTCCACAATTTCGCCGATGGTGTCGTGATCGCCGGCGCCTTCCTGACGGACACGCATCTCGGCGTGATCGCGACGCTGGCGGTGATGGCGCACGAGATCCCGCACGAGATCGGCGACTTCATGATCCTGCTGAACGCTGGCTTCACGCGCCGCCGTGCCTTCCTGTTCAACCTGCTGTCCGGCCTGTCGGCGGTCGTCGGCGGAGTCGTCGGCTACTTCGTGCTCGAAGCGTCGCAGTCGCTGCTGCCCTATGCGCTGGCGGTCGCCGCGGCGAGCTTCATCTACATCGCGTTGTCGGACCTGCTGCCGGAGATGATGCGGCGCTCGTCGCTCGCCAAGTCACTGCCGGAAGTCGGACTCGTCCTGCTCGGGGTCGTGATCGCGGCGGTCGCCACCGGCGGACTGCAGGGTCACTAGGCTCAGTTACCTGCTCCGGTCGCGACCGGACGCACCGGGTCGGCGATCCACTCGCTCCACGAACCTGCGTACAGGGCCGACCCGGTCAGGCCCGCGACTTCCATCGCCAGCATGTTGTGGCACGCCGTGATGCCCGAACCACACTGGTGGGTGACGCCAGCCGCCTTGCGGCCCTCCAGCGCGGCGGCGAATTCCTCGCGCAGCACCGCCGGGGACTTGAAGGTCTGGTCAGGGTTCAGGTTGCTCTGCCATGGCCGATTGCGCGCGCCCGGAATGTGGCCGGCGACCGGGTCGATCGGGTCCTGTTCGCCCCGGTAGCGCTCCGGCGTGCGCGCGTCGAGGATCAGGCGAGCGCCGGTGTTCAGCGATTTCATGACTTCGTCGGCAGTGACGAGTGGCACCAGCGAGGGGCGCTCGCTGAAACGGCCCGGCGCGAACGCCGGAGACTCCGTGCTCGACCGGTTCGTCTTCGCCAGCCAGCCTGTCCATCCGCCTTCGAGGACCGCCACCCTGCCGTGGCCCATCCAGCGCGCCAGCCACCACAGCCGCGACGCGAACTGTCCGCCCTGGGTGTCGTACGCCACGATCTGGGTATCGTCGTCGACACCCCAGCGGCGGAACGCCTGGAGCAGGGCGCTGCGCTGCGGCAGCGGATGACGCCCGTTGCGGCCCGTCTTCGCGCCAGAGAGATCCTCGTCGGTGCTGGCGAAGACTGCGCCGGGAATGTGTCCCTCGGCGTACGAGCGCCGGCCGGCGGCCGGGTCCATCAGGTCGTGTCGCACGTCGATCACGCGCCAGTCCGGCCGGAGCAGGTGATCGTTCAGCTGGTCGACGGTGACCAGCGTTGTGCTGAAGAAGGGTTCGGACATGGTTCAGCCCTGGTTGACGGAGTCCTGAGTGTGCACGCTGCGCAGCGCACGGCGGCGGGCGGTGAGGGCGGTGGAGGCGATGCCGCTCGCGATGATCACGGCGATGCCGGCCCAGCCGATCAGAGGAATGCGGTCATCGAACAAGGTGACGCCGAGCACCGAGGCGAACACGACGGCCGAGAATTGCAGGTTCGCGGCCGTCAGCGTCCGTCCGCGACCGTAGGCGCGGGTCATGGCCAGCTGGGCGAGCAGTGTCGATATGCCGATGAAGACGAGCAGCAACGCACTCGATGGCGTGTGTCGCGTGAAGCCGGTCAGCAGGGTGCCCAGGAGTCCGAGCACCGCTCCGATGAGCGAAAAGTAGAACACGATGCGCCACTCCGGCTCGCCGCGCTCGCCGAGTTCCTTGACCTGCCAGTAGGCGGCGGCGGACAGCACACCCGAGACCAGCCCGCCCAGCGCCGCCGTGGCTTGCTCGGGCGCGAAGTTGGGCTGCAGCACGAGGATGACGCCGACGAAGCCGATGGCCACCGTGCCGATCAGCACCCAGTCGATGCGCCCGCCAGCGCGCAGTGCGATGCCGACCACGAGCAGTGCGAGGAACAGCGGCGAGGTGTAGTTGAGCGTGAGCGCAGTGCCCAGCGGAAGCACGGTCGTGGCATGGAACCACAGGGCGACCGCCATGGTTCCGACCACCCCGCGTCCGATGTGCATGCGCGCGTACGGGGTGCTCAGCGAAACGCCCCGGGCCCGCACGAACGCGTACAGGCAGACGGCGCCGATCAGCGATCGGTAGAACAGGATCTCCGTTACGGCGTAGTGGCGGCCCGCGACCTTCACGCCGGCGCCCATCACGGCGAACAACAGGGACGCCACCACCATCCACAATGCGTTCATCGCCCGGATTCTAGTGGCCCGGCCCGGCGGGACCGCGCCCGGGACGTCGCCCTCACTGCACTAGAATCCGGGTCTGCAATCCGCCAATGCTCGAATGACCAAGAAATCCGCGGCACCCGTCGACAGCCTCTCGTTCGAGCAGGCGATGGACGAACTCGATCGGCTCGTGCGCAAGATGGAGTCGGGCGAGCTGGCGCTCGACGAGTCCATCGCGGCCTACAGACGGGGCGCCGAGCTCGCGCGCTTCTGCCAGGGCCGGCTGGCCCAGGCAGAGCAGGAGATCCGTCAACTCGAAGGCGACCTGCTCAAGCCGCTGAATGCGGGCGAACTGAAAGGCGGCGCCGAATGAGCTGCGCGGCCGTTGTGACCACGACGAACGCCGGCACGGAGCCGTTCGACGCTTGGGCGGCCGCACGTGCTGCCCGGGTGGAGGAAGCGGCCCAGCAGATGCTCCCCGTGCCAGGGGCGGTCCCGGAGCGGCTGCACCAGGCGATGCGCTACGCGGTCCTCGATGGCGGCAAGCGGGTGCGGCCGCTGCTTGTCTACGCGGCTGGCGAAGTGACCGGGGCCGAGGACGAGGCCCTCGATCGCGCCGCGCTCGCCGTCGAATACGTGCATGCGTACTCGCTGGTGCACGACGACATGCCCTGCATGGACAACGACGTGCTGAGACGGGGCAAGCCGACGGTTCACGTCGCGTTCGACGAAGCCACCGCGATGCTCGCCGGCGACGCGCTGCAGGCGGAAGCCTTCAAGATTCTGGCGGAGGGCCACCTGCCTGCGCCGCAGACGGCGTCGCTGATGCGCGAGCTTGCCCACGCATCCGGTACCGGAGGCATGTGCGGCGGCCAGGCGCTGGACCTGTTCGCGGTCGGCAACAGGAACCTGTCGCTGGCGGAGCTCGAGCGGATGCACCGCATGAAGACAGGCGCGTTGCTGAAGGCCTCCGTCCTGATGGGCGCCCTGTCGGGGCAGGCGCCGCTGCTGACCGAGTCCACGCGCGAGGCCCTCGGGCGGTACGGCGAGGCGGTCGGGTTGGCGTTCCAGGTCGTCGACGACATCCTGGACGTCGAGTCGAGCAGCGTCGAACTTGGCAAGACCGCGGGCAAGGACGCGGCACAGGGCAAGCCGACCTACGTGTCCCTGCTTGGCGTCGAGGCGGCGCGCGCATGGTCGCTGCGCCTGCGCGCGCAGGCGCTCGAGGCGCTCAATGGGCTGGGAGGGCGCGCCGCGCGCCTGCGCGAGATGGCTGACTTCATGGTGTGCCGGACCCACTGAACCGACGGAACCACGCGCATGTATCCACTGCTCGACACCGTCTCGTCCCCGGCCGACCTGCGGCGCCTGGATCGCACCCAGTTGCAGCAGCTGGCCGTCGAGCTGCGCGGCTTCCTGCTCGACGCGGTGGCGAAGACGGGCGGGCACCTCAGCTCCAATCTCGGCACCGTCGAACTGACCGTCGCGCTGCACTACGTGTTCGACACGCCGGACGACCGCCTGATCTGGGACGTCGGTCACCAGACGTACGCGCACAAGATCCTGACCGGGCGGCGGGAAGGCATGGCCCGCCTGCGTCAGCGCGGCGGCATTTCCGGCTTTCCGCGCCGTTCCGAAAGCGAGTACGACACCTTCGGGACTGCCCACTCGTCGACCTCGATTTCGGCCGCGCTCGGCATGGCGGTCGCCGCCCGCAACCAGGGGTCGAAACGCCATTCGATCGCGGTGATCGGCGACGGCGCGATGAGCGCCGGCATGGCGTTCGAGGCGCTGAACAACGCCGGAGTCACCGAGAACATCCGCCTGCTGGTGATCCTCAACGACAACGACATGTCGATCTCGCCGGCCGTGGGCGGGCTCAACCGGTATCTCGCGCGCCTGCTGAGCGGCAGGTTCTATGCCGCGGCCAAGCATGCCGGCAAGCAGGTCCTGAAGGCCTTCCCGCCCGTGTTCGAACTCGCGCGCAAGTTCGAGGAGCACGCGAAGGGCATGGTCGTGCCTGGCACGCTGTTCGAGGAGTTCGGCTTCAACTACATCGGTCCGATCGACGGCCACGACCTGGAATCGCTGATTCCCACGCTGCAGAACATCAAGCAGCTGGACGGCCCCCAGTTCCTGCATGTGGTGACGAAGAAGGGGCAGGGCTACAAGCTGGCCGAAGCCGATCCCGTGCTCTATCACGGGCCCGGCAAGTTCGATCCGAGCGTCGGCGTCAAGAAGGCCGCGGCCGGCAAGCCGAGCTACACGCAGATCTTCGGCGACTGGCTGTGCGACATGGCCGCTCTCGACGCGCGGCTGGTCGGGATCACGCCGGCGATGCGCGAAGGCTCGGGCCTGGTGCGCTTCGAGCAGGAGTATCCGGACCGCTACTTCGACGTCGGCATCGCCGAACAGCACGCGGTGACCTTTGCGGCCGGACTCGCGTGCGACGGCATGAAGCCGGTGGTCGCCATCTACTCGACGTTCCTGCAACGTGCCTACGACCAGCTGATACACGACGTGGCCCTGCAGAACCTGCCGGTCGTGTTCGCGCTGGACCGCGGTGGCCTGGTGGGCGCCGACGGGGCCACCCATCACGGTGCCTTTGACCTGTCCTTCCTGCGCTGCATTCCGAACATGACCGTGATGGCACCGGCGGACGAGGACGAGTGCCGGCAGATGCTGTTCACCGCCTTCCAGCAGAACGGTCCGTCCGCGGTGCGCTACCCGCGCGGCGCGGGACCCGGCGTCGCGATCGAGCAGCAGATGACGGCGCTGCCGGTGGGCAAGGGCGTGGTACGGCGCGAGTCGGCGGCGCCTGCCGGTCGCCGCATCGCTGTGCTGGCGTTCGGCTCCATGGTGTCGCCAGCGCTGGCGGCCGCCGAAGCGCTCGACCTGACGGTGGCCAACATGCGCTTCGTGAAACCGCTGGACGTCGACCTCGTTCGGCGGCTCGCAGCAACGCACGATGCGCTCGTCACGGTCGAGGAAAACGCCCTGGAAGGCGGCGCGGGCAGCGCGTGCCTGGAGGCTCTTGCCGCCGAAGGGCTCGAGCGCCCGCTGCTGCAGATCGGGCTGCCCGATCACTTCGTCGACCATGGCGACCCGGCGGTGCTGCTGCGCGAATGCGGGCTCGATGCGGACGGCATCGGCTCCGCGATCCGCCGCCGCTTCCCCGAACTGGTGCGCGAAGCGCGCGTGAAGTCGGTCGCCTGAGGCGACGACACGGCGGGCTCGTTCGCCGATGAGGCCGATCGTCATCGTCGAGCATGAGGCGGGCGTATCCGCCGGTCACTTCTCCGCCTGGCTCGCGGCCCGCGCGCTGCCGCACCTGCTGGTGGCCGTGCATCAAGGCGACGCGATGCCGGCGTCCGCCGAGCCCTTTTCGGGGCTGTGTTCGCTCGGCGGGAACATGAGCGTCAACGACGACCTGCGATGGATCGATGAAGAACTGGCTCTGATGCGCGATGCCGTGGCACGCGGCGTCCCGATCATCGGCCACTGCCTGGGTGGACAACTGCTGGCACGGGCCCTCGGCGCTGGCGTCCGGCGCAACGCGTACAAGGAAATGGGCTGGCTTCCGGTGCGGGTCGAGGATTCAACGCTGGTCAGGGAATGGGCCGGCACCGAGGCGCTCGGCGAGCTCTTTCACTGGCATGGCGACGTATTCGACCTGCCGGAGGGAGCGACGCGGCTGCTGTCGAGCCCTTTGGCGCCGAACCAGGCGTTCATCGCCGTCCGGCACGGTGTCGAGCACCTGGGGATGCAGTTTCACGTCGAAATGACGGAGGAGCTGGTGCGGGCCTGGGCGGGCGATCCGGCGGCAGCGGTCGAAGTCGCGGAGGAACGGGCGGGGACTGGCGGACCCGGGGTGCAGTCGCCCGACGGGATGTGCGTCGACCTGGCGCGCCGGACATCCGCGATGAGGACCGTGGCCTGGCACCTCTACGACCGCTGGGCGCGGGCGCTCAGGCTGCATTGAGGCGCTTCCAAGGCAACGGGTGCCCGCCGGTCGCGGCCCGTACCTTTGCCGGGCGCGCTCCCTAGCGGAAGCGATCGCCTTCCGATCGCCAGGGGCCGCCCCGGCGGCCGGCCCCGTGCTCATCCTGGACCTTCCGCGTCGGTCGGTGAGGGCACACTCCTTGATGTACTGCGCTCAGCAGCATCAACTCGGACATGGCGGCCGGTTCGAGACCGTTCAGGCGGGTATCCAGGCCGCTCGCGATGTTGTCGAAGTACTGGTTGAGTTCCGGGTAACCCCACAGCAGGGTCAGAGTGCGGACGACCTGCGGGTACCGCTGTTCAAGGACCGACAGCTGCCCCGGCAACTTGCGGGGCTGATCGAGCGTGGCTGGCCGCGCCTCGAGGTTGGGATCGATGGCGAGGACGAAGCTGCTGAAGCGAGATGGTGTCGCGCGCATACCGTATATAGGGTACTTCTGATCCATCCAGCTGACAAACACAGGCCGACAACCGGCCGGCCAATCGTCCCCGAGCGGGCGGCCGAACGCTGATTCTGGGCCCGGGAGGGGGCGGTCGCGCGTGTCGAGCGACTCTGCGGCGGGCACGCGGCGCCGGGCGGCGTTGCGCTCGTTGCCAAGTGGAACGAGCGGCTCAGGGCGCCCGACGAGGGGGTTAGTCGCGGAAGTTATCGAACGTCAGCGGCACGTCGGTGACCTCCCGGCGCAGGAGCGCGATCGTCTCCTGCAGGAGGTCCTTCTTCGCTCCGGTCACCCGAACCGCGTCGCCCTGGATGCTGGCGGACACCTTGAGCCGCGACTCCTTCACCAGCGCGACGATCTTCTTCGCCAGCACCGAGTCGATGCCGCTGCGCACCTTGATGATCTGCTTCAGCTTGTCGCCGCCGATCTTCTCGGCCTTGCCGAAGTCGAGCAGGCGCGGGTCGACGCCGCGCTTGGCGAGCTTGCCCATCAGCACGTCACGCACCTGGCCCAGCTTGAAGTCGTCGTCCGCGAACGCCGTCAACTCGAGCTCCTTCAGCTCGAAGCGCGCGTCCGAGCCCTTGAAGTCGAAGCGGTTCGAGATCTCCTTGTTGGCCTGATCGACCGCGTTGCGCAGCTCGACCAGGTTGGGCTTGCAGACGGCATCGAAAGACGGCATCGGACACTCCAGTGAGTACCGGCGAAGTGTAACGAGCGCCCACCTACAATCGCAGCATGGAGTCACAGATCCAGTGCGCCGTCTCCCTGCGCTCGTTCAACACCTTCGGCGTGGAGGCCAGGGCTGCTTTCTTCGCCGCCGTTCGCAGCGTCGATCAACTGCGCGATGTGCTGATGGACGCGCGCGTGCGCGACCTGCCGCGCCTGGTACTGGGCGGTGGCAGCAACGTGCTGTTCACGAAGGACTTCGACGGCCTGGTCGTCAAGATCGACATTCCCGGGTACACGCGGGCGGGAGAAGACGATGGTCGTCACCTGGTGCACGTGGGCGCGGGCGAGGCATGGCATGCGACAGTCGACCGGCTGCTCGGCGACGGGCTGCCGGGCGTCGAGAACCTCGCCCTGATTCCCGGTTCGGTCGGCGCAGCCCCGATCCAGAACATCGGTGCCTACGGCATCGAGCTCGCCGAGCGGCTGCACTCGGTGCAGGTATTCGAGCCGGCGAGCGGATCCGTGAGCTCGCTCGATGTCGAGGCGTGCCGCTTCGGCTATCGCGACAGCATCTTCAAGCAGCGTCCGGCAGACGGGCGCATCGTGGTCGGCGTGACGCTGGCGCTGCCGACGCACTGGGTGCCCGTGGTTGGCTATGCCGACGTCGAGCACGAACTGAAGAGGCGCGATGTCTCCCATCCCTCGGCCCGCGACGTGTTCGACGCGGTCGTGGCGATCCGCAGCCGGAAGCTGCCCGACCCGCAGCAGGTCGGCAATGCAGGCAGCTTCTTCAAGAATCCGGTCGTGTCGCGCGCCCGGCGCCAGGAACTGGTCGACCGCTTCCCGTCGATCGTGAATTACGACATCGGCGGCGGGCGCGACAAGCTCGCTGCCGGCTGGCTGATCGAGGCCTGCGGCCTGAAGGGCGCAGTGCGGGGCCGCGCGGGCGTCTATCCGCGCCAGGCGCTGGTGCTCGTCAATCTCGGCGGAGCGACAGGCGCTGAAATCCTCGCGCTGGCGCGCGAAGTGCAGGACGCGGTGCGCGCACGGTTCGGTGTGGAACTCGAGCCCGAGCCGACAGTGCTCTGACGGAAAAAAGCGGGCCCGCCTGGACGGGCCCGTGTCTGCGAGCGAGCAGCTGTCAGAACGCGCCGGCTGGAGAGCCTGGATCCGGGGAGGAGAACCGCGGAAGAGCTCCGGCGCAGATGACGGTTCGACTATTGCAGACGATGCACGAGCGCGCACTCATCCGGATGCATTGTCGCCCGGCATCCCCCCGCGACAACGCGTCGCATCACTTCGCGCGCTTCGCACCCTTGCCGCTCGACTCGTCGGTCAGGCCGGGCAGGGCAGAGCCGCTGCCGGCCGACAGCAAGCCGATCCGCGTGTACGTCATCAGCTTTTCGCGGGTGTCGGTGATGTCGAGGTTGCGCATCGTCAGCTGGCCGATGCGGTCCGCCGGCGAGAAGACGGAATCGCCCTTCTCCATCGTCAGGCGTTCGGGCTTGTAGGTGAGGTTCGGCGACGCCGTGTCGAGGATCGAGTAGTCGTTGCCGCGGCGCAGTTCGAGCGTCACTTCGCCGGTGATCGCACGCGCGACCCAGCGTTGCGCGCTTTCGCGCAGCATGATCGACTGCGGGTCGAACCAGCGGCCCTGGTAGAGCAGACGGCCGAGACGCCGGCCGTTGTCGCGGTACTGCTCGATCGTGTCCTCGTTGTGGATGCCCGTGACGAGCCGCTCATAGGCGATGAACAGCAGCGCCAGCCCGGGCGCCTCGTAGATGCCGCGGCTCTTGGCCTCGATGATGCGGTTCTCGATCTGGTCGCTGACGCCGAGCCCATGGCGCCCGCCGATGCGGTTCGCTTCGGCGAGTAGTTCCACCGGGTCGCCGAACTCGATCCCGTTCAGGGCGACCGGCAGGCCCTCCTCGAAACGGACGCTGGCTTCCTCGGGCCGGATCGCCACGTCGTCGCGCCACGAGGCGACGCCCATGATCGGCTGCACGATCCGCACGTTGCTCGACAGCTGCTCGAGGTCCTTCGCCTCGTGCGTCGCGCCGAGCATGTTGGAGTCGGTCGAATACGCTTTCTCGGCCGACATCTTGTAGGCGAACCCGGCCTGCCGCATGAATTCCGACATCTCGGCACGGCCGCCGAGTTCGTCGATGAAGGCCTGGTCCAGCCACGGCTTGTAGATCTTCAGCGCGGGGTTCGCGAGCAATCCGTAGCGATAGAAGCGCTCGATGTCGTTGCCCTTGAACGTGCTGCCGTCGCCCCAGACGTTGACCTCGTCTTCCTTCATCGCCGCGACGAGCATGGTCCCCGTGACGGCGCGGCCGATGGGCGTCGTGTTGAAGTAGGTGACGCCCGCGGTCGAGATGTGGAAGGCGCCGCACTGCAGGGCGGACAGTCCTTCGGCGACGAGTTGCGCCCTGCAGTCGATCAGGCGCGCCTTCTCCGCGCCGTACTGCAGTGCGCGACGCGGTATGTCGTCGTAATCGGGTTCGTCGGGCTGGCCGAGGTTGGCCGTGTAGGAGTACGGAACCGCGCCCTTCTTCCTCATCCACAGAAGCGCAGCGCTGGTATCGAGGCCGCCGGAGAACGCGATGCCGACCTTCTGGCCGGTGGGAAGCTGCTGGAGAATGGTCGACATTGGAGTGCCAGGTTGCCCGTGTTGCGGGCATTCAGAGGATCGGTACGGCCGGGGACGGCGCGAACCATGCAGCGCGGATTATCCCCGATTGGCCTTGCGCCCCGGGGACGCGCCGCGCTGGCCGCGGCCGTCATTGAGGCCGGTCAATGCACGGCGCGTCCGAGCAGGAGGTACTCCATCAGCGCCTTCTGTACGTGCAGGCGGTTCTCCGCCTCGTCCCAGACCACGGACTGGGGCCCGTCCAGGACCTCGGCCGTCACCTCTTCCTCGCGGTGGGCGGGCAGGCAGTGCATGAACAGCGCGTCGCGCGCGGCCACCCGCATCATGTCGGCGTCGACCTGCCAGTCGGCGAAGGCCGACGCGCGCTGTTCGTTCTCGGCCTCGAATCCCATGCTGGTCCAGACGTCGGTCGTCACGAGATGGGCGCCGCGGGCGGCGTCCATCGGGTCGGGAAACACGCTGAAGTGGGGACCGGGCGGCGCCAGCGCCGGATCGAGCGGGTAGCCGGGCGGTGTCGACACGCGTACGTGGAAGCCGAGGCACTCCGCGGCCTGCAGCCACGTGTAGAGCATGTTGTTCGCATCCCCGATCCAGGCGACCGCACGCCCCGCGATCGGGCCGCGGTGCTCGAAGAAGGTGAAGATGTCGGCAAGGATCTGGCAGGGGTGGTATTCGTTCGTCAGGCCGTTGATCACCGGCACGCGCGAGTACTCGGCGAAACGCTCGATCTTCGTCTGGCCGTAGGTGCGGATCATCACGATGTCGACCATCCGGGAGATGACGCGCGCGGTGTCCTCGATCGGCTCCGCCCGTCCCAGTTGCGAATCGCCCGTCGTGATGTGGATGACCGATCCGCCCATCTGGTACATGCCGGCCTCGAACGAAACCCGGGTGCGGGTCGATGCCTTCTCGAACACCATCGCAAGCGTCCGGTCGGCCAGCGGCTGGTAGAACTCGTAGCGCTTGAAGCGGTCCTTGATCACGCGCGAGCGCTCGAACACCCACTCGAGCTCGTCCCGCGAGAGGTCGCTGAACTGGAGGAAGTGGCGAATTGCGGCGCTCATGCTCGCACCCTCACGCGGCCCTGGCCGGGGCGGCCAGGAAGCTCTTCACCAGTGGCGCGAGCCGGTCGACGATCAGGTCGGCCTCGACGCTGTCGATCACGAGCGGGGGCAGCATGCGGATCACGTTGTCGTGCGTGACGTTGATCAGCAGGCACGCGTCGAGCGCGGCCCTGACGAGCTCGCCGCACGGGCGGTCGAGCTCGACCCCGATCATGAGGCCGCGCCCGCGGATCTCGCGCACGCCCGCCAGGTTCGCGAGCTCCCGCTCGAGTCCCCTGCGGATCCGGTCGCCCTGCTCGACGGCGTTCGTCATCAGGCCCTCCGCTTCGATGATCGCCAGTGTCTCGAGCCCCGCGCGCATCGCCAGCGGTCCGCCGCCGAAGGTGGTGCCGTGATTGCCGGGGCCGAACACCCCTGCCGCGCGGCCGGCAGCCACGCACGCTCCGATCGGCACGCCGGAGCCGAGTCCCTTGGCGAGCGTCATCACGTCGGGCCTGATGCCCGCCCACTGGTGGGCGAACCACTTGCCCGTCCTGCCGATGCCGCTCTGCACCTCGTCGATCATCAGCAGCCAGCCGCGTTCATCCGCGAGACGCCGCAGGCCGCGGATGAAATCCAGATCCGCGACCTGGATGCCGCCTTCGCCCTGCAGCACCTCGATCCACACCGCGCGCACGCGCGGATCGGCGTCGGCCGCCCGCCGGACCGCAGCGAGATCGTTGTAGGGAACACGGATGAAACCGGACGGCAGCGGCTCGAACCCCTTGCGTGCCTTGTCGCTTCCGGTCGCGGCAAGGGTTGCGAGGGTGCGGCCGTGCCACGCGTTCTCCATCACGATCGTCTGGGCGGCGGGCTCGCCGTTCTTGTGTCCATACAGGCGCACGAGTTTCAGCGCGCCTTCGTTGGCCTCGGATCCGGAGTTGCCAAAGAACACCTCCTGCATGCCGGACAGCGCGCAGATGCGATCCGCCAGCTGCTCCTGTTCGGTGACGCGGTAGATGTTCGACGTGTGTATCAGTCGCGCCACCTGGTCCTGCAACGCGGCCACCAGCTTCGGATGTGCGTGTCCGAGCCCGTTCACGGCGATTCCCGCCAGTGCGTCCAGGTACTCGCGGCCCTGGGCGTCGTACAGGCGCGCGCCCTTGCCGTGTGTGAACGCGACGGGAAGCCGGTTGTAGGTGTTCATCAGGTGCGTCATGGCGATCTCGCAAATGAAAAAACGCGGCGCCGTCGCATGACTCACATGGACAGGCCGGCGGCCGCGTTCGAACGATTATAGGGAAAAGGACCGCCGCGCTCGCTGCGGCACGTCCTCGGGCCAGCCGTGGTCAGGTGGATCGTCGTCGGGTCCGACGCACGGGTGCGAGCCCCGCCAGGAGCCGTTCCTCCTGCTTCGACAGCACCCGCACCGATGGCACGTAGCCCTGGTAGACCACTCCGTGCAGTTCGACCTTGTTCTGCACACGCAGGTAGCGGACGAGGTATTCCACGATGTTGTCGGTGATGTGCTGGCCCGGAACGAGCACCGGAATGCCCGGAGGATACGGCACGATCTGGTCGCAGCTGGTCCGTCCCGCGAGGTCGTGGTTGATGCGGTCGGTGTCGTCGAGAAGCGGAACGAGTTCTCCGGTGCAGTAGTAGGCGTCGCGCGGCAGGCAGGCGAGGTGGGTGAACGGCGGCAGCTCGGGCGAGCGGTACAGGCGGCGCGGCGCGCGCTGCTCGCGCGAGATCCGCATCAGCGCGTCGTACAGCCGCGAGCACTTGGAGCGCGTGGTGCCGATCGTCAGCAGCAGCGTCAGGGTGTTGAACGTGGACTTCTCGACCGTGATGTTGAACCGGGTGAAGAGTTCGTTCTGAAGCTCGTCGACGGTCATGCCGCAGGATGAAACGTCGACCGTGATCTTGGTCGGATCGAGCCGGATGCCGTCGCTCTTCACCTCGTCCGGCAGCAGGTCCGGGAGCTCGAGAACGCGGAACACGCCGGTGGAGTTGATCTGTTCGCGCAGTTCGTCGGCCAGCATCAGCGTCCGCTGCAGCAGCTTGTATCCCTCCATCACCGCCTGCTTGCGACTCACGTCCAGGCTCGCGATCATGCTGTACATCGGACTTGTCGATGTATGCATGTTGAAGTTCTCGCGGAAGATGTGCTCGTTGAACGTCGGGTCGTTGACGTGGATGTAGGCGGCCTGCGACAGGGCCGACAGCGTCTTGTGTGCCGACTGCGTGGCGTAGTCGGCGCCCGACTCCAGCGCCGTGGGCCGCAGGGCAGGGTGGAAGCGCGCGTGCGCGTACCAGGCCTCGTCGATCAGGACCTTGATGCCGCGTGCATGGGCCGCATCGATGATCGGCTTCAGGTCGTAGCGCAGGCCGTCGTACGTGCACGAAGTCAGCACGAGCAGCTGCGAGTCGGGATGCTCTTCGATCGCGGCGAGGATCGTCTTCTTTGGCACCGGCCCGAACACGCCGTACTTCCGGTTCACGGAGGAGTCGAGGTACACGGGCCGGGCGCCGGACAGGACGACGCCGTGGTGCACGGACTTGTGGCAGTTGCGATCGAGCAGCAGCTTCTCGCCCGGTGCGATCATCGTCTGCAGGATCACCTTGTTGGCGGTTGACGTTCCGTTGGTTGCGAAGAACGTCCGCCGCGCGCCGAACGCCGCCGCCGCCATCTGCTGCGCTTCGGCGATCACGCCGGTGGGCTCCATCAGGGAGTCGAGCGCCTTGACCGAAACGGACAGGTCGGCGTCGAACACGTGTTCGCCCATGAAGTCGTAGAACTCGTTGACCCAAGGGCTGCCGCGCATCGAGTCGCCGCTCGAGTGCCCCGGCGTGTGCCAGGCGTCCTTGGCGGCCATCACGTAGGCCTTCAGCGCATCGTAGAACGGCGTGCGCGCGCGTTCGGCGATCTGCGCGTTCAGGATCCGGTACATGCCGCGGTAGTCGCGCTCCTCGCGGTAGAAGTAGCCGTCGACGGCCTCGGCGAACAGCGCGTCGACCACCTGGTCTTCCTTTTCCTTCTCGATCAGGATGTAGATGTCGATTTCGGGACGCAGCGCGGTGATCTTCTGCACCAGCTTGATCGCCGACACCTGGAGGCTGCGCTTGCCGTCGACCTTCCGGCCGTTGCCGGCCTTGGCGTCTGGTGCGGCATAAAGCCGGTCGTCGACCACCGCGATCTGCACGTCGCCGTCGCGCTCGATCAGCGCCAGGCCTTCCCTTGCGGTCAGCGCGCCGACGAAGGAGATCCCGAACGGGTTCTCGAGCGAACGCGCCGCGGCGTTGAGCCCCTTCAGGAGTTCCCTGAGGATCAACGGTTCGTCGTTGATGACGAGCACCTTGGAGGTCGGCTTGGCCATGCAGGCGGATCGGATCGGCGTCGGGACGGGTGGCGTGGTGGAGGCCGCTGTTATGCGGCAAGTGAGTTGCGAAAGCAAGCCGGGTGGCCGGCAGTGGTTCTTCCGCGGCCGGCGGCCGAAATGCCAGACGACGCAGCTGACCCGCTCAGGCTCCGGCCCTCGGATAACATCGCGCTTTCCAGCGCACTCGATCACCGCAGTCGCGCGCACGGCGTGCGCCGGCCGTGGCGGCTTCCAGCGCACGGAGCCCGGCGTGTCAGAAGTCCAGCGGTCTGAATCCGATCCTCGCCAGTTCTTTGTCCACGGCATCACGACCGAGGGGCGTCCGTTCCGCCCGAGCGACTGGGCCGAGCGGCTGGCCGGCGTGCTGTCGTGTTACCGGCCGGGGGGTATCGCGTCGGGCCGCGACGCATTCATCGGCTACTCGCCCTACGTGCGTCCGATGGTGGTCGACGGCGTGAAGTGCGTGCTGGTGGATGAACGACTGCGCGCGGTTGAGCGCATGGCATTCGACTTCGTGATGAACTTCGCAAGGGACAACGGGCTGCCGGTGTACGAGGCACGCGCCCTGCCCGACGGATCGTCGGTGCCGGATCCCGGGCGGCCCCGGGCAACTTGAGGAGCGGCGCCCGAAAAAGCAAAACGCGGGACGGTGCCCCGCGTTGCTGGAACCACTGTGGCGACGCCGCCATGGAGCGCGGCCGTCGCGTCAAGTCGCTGCCTTCAGGCCATCGACTTGATGGCTGCCGCCAGGCGGCTCTTGTTGCGGGCCGCCGTGTTCTTGTGGACGACCTTCTTGTCGGCGATCGAGTCGATCACGCTGGTTGCCGATTGCAGGGTGGTTGCCGCTGCCTTCTTGTCGCCGGCCGCGATCGCCTTGCGGACAGACTTGATTGCCGTGCGCAGGCGCGAGCGCAAGGCGGCGTTGTGCGCGTTGCTCTCGGTCGACTGGCGTGCCCGCTTGCGGGCCTGTTTGCTGTTTGCCATTGTTCTCGATCGTCCTGGTGTCGATCGCCCGGTGTGTTAAGTGACGCGATGTGGAGCCGACGAAACTGCGTTTGATCGCCCGCGGGCGGGCGATCCGATCCGCCCATGCCAGCCAGAAATCGATGGGTCAGGGGCGGAAAAGCCCTAAACTATATCAAATCAAGCCCTTATCCACAATGCCGGGTCCGCATTTGCCTACCGTCCGCCCCCCGGCCCCGAAACGACCGGTTTGAACCTCTTCCGCGCCCTCGCCACTGTCAGCAGCCTGACCCTGCTGTCCCGCATCACCGGTCTCGCGCGCGACATGCTGATTTCACGCCTGTTCGGCGCAAGCGCCGAGACCGACGCCTTCAACGTCGCCTTTCGCCTTCCCAACCTGCTGCGCCGCATGTTCGCCGAGGGTGCGTTCCAGCAGGCGTTCGTGCCGATGCTGGCCGACGTGCGCGCCCACCAGGACGACACGCGGACGGGCCTGTTCGTCGGGCATGTTGCGTCCGCCCTGTTCTGGGTCCTGCTGGTCGTTTCCGTGCTCGGCGTGGTGGCGGCCCCCGTGCTCGTGTGGCTGGTGGCATCGGGACTCGCGCGCGATCCGTCGGCCTTCGACCTCGCAGCCACGATGACGCGATGGATGTTCCCGTACATCCTGTTCATGTCACTCGTCGCGCTTGCGGCTGGCGTCCTGAATACCTGGAAGCGGTTTGCGGTTCCGGCCTTCACGCCGGTGCTGCTGAACGTCTCCTTCATCGCCTGCGCGCTGTGGCTGGCGCCGCGCCTCGAGCATCCCATCATGGCGCTCGCTTTCGCCGTGGTCATCGGCGGGGTTCTGCAGCTGGCTCTGCAGTGGACGGCGCTGCTGCGGACGGGAATCGCCGTTCGCTTCGCCGGTCCGCGCGAGGCCTTCCGCGATCCGCGGGTCGGTCAGGTCGCGCGGCTGATGCTGCCGGCGATCTTTGCCGTCTCGGTGGCGCAGATCAGCATCATCATCAATACGAACATCGCGTCGCACCTGGTTTCAGGCAGCGTGACCTGGCTGGCGTTCGCCGACCGTCTGATGGAATTTCCCACGGCACTGCTTGGCGTCGCCCTGGGCACCGTGCTGCTCCCGAACCTGTCGGCGGCCTTCGCCGAGAAGCGGGCGGACGACTATGCGCGGCTGCTCGACTGGGGTCTGCGACTGGCCTTCCTGCTGGCGCTGCCGGCGGCCGTCGGGCTGGGGCTCACCGCGGAGGGCATCGTCACCGTCCTGTTCCAGGGACGAGAGTTCAGCGCATTCGACGTGAAACAGACGTCGGTGGCGGTGGTCGGGTACGCGATCGGCCTGATCGGGCTGATCGGCGTGAAGATCCTCGCTCCCGGGTTCTATGCCCAGAAGGACATCCGCACGCCGGTGAAGATTGCGGTGGCAGTGCTGATCGCCACGCAGCTCGCCAACCTTGCGCTGGTGCCGTGGCTGGCGCATGCAGGGCTGGCAGTGTCGGTGAGTCTCGGCGCGTGCGCCAACGCTGCAGCGCTGTTCATCGGGCTGAAGCGGCGCGGCCTGTATCGGCCGCAGGCGCAGTGGGGCACTTTCCTGCTGCGTCTGCTGGTGGCGCTGGCCGTCCTGGCGACGGTTCTGTGGGCCGCGCAGCGACCGCTCGACTGGAGCGCGCTGCAGGCAGCGCCATGGCAGCGGGCAGGCTGGCTCGCGCTCGTCATCGGCGCCGGGACGGCTGCGTATTTCACTGCTCTGGCGCTGCTCGGCTTTCGTCCCCGCGACTTCCGGCACCGGGCCTAGCGCTGCGCTGCGCCGGGCTACGACACGCGCTCTGCCTGCAGGGCGAGCTGCTCGACGCGTTCAGCGACCTCCCGCTTGTAGCCCAGCGCGAAGAACACTTCGGCCATCAGGAAGATCGGCGCGATGAAGATCTGGAAGGAGTTGTCCAGCAGCGCCGGGCGGCGGCCTTCGAAGGCGTGGCCGACAAGCTGCAGGATCCAGCCCGCGACGAACGCGATGCCGAACACCGCCAGTGCGACCGTCGGGCCAAGGGTGCAGATGCGGTTCGCAGCGATGAGCAGCACGGCCGTGAACAGCGTCATCGCCACCGCGAGCACCGCGTCCAGGCGAAAGTAGTACGCGAGCACGACGAGCGCGAGCACGCTGGAGGCCGAGATGGACACGTCGCCGAGCGGCACGCGCACGAGCCCGAGCAGCACGAACAGCGAGAACATGATCAACGGCACGCCGAAGAAATGCGTCAGCTTGTTCTTCGGGTTCCGGTGGTACCGCAGGTAGAACGACATCTGTTCTTCGAGCGTCTTCATCGCGGCACCTCGGCAGGTGATGGCCGGATTCTAGGAGCGCCGGGCCGGAGGTCAATCGCCGTCCGGCGGGCTGCGGCGCCAATGAAAACGCCGCCCGCGGGCGGCGTCGGTACCGGTCCCTGCCGTCGCTAGCCGAGCTGCTTCAGCATCGTGTCGGCATCGCTGACCTCGAACTTGCCCGGCCCCTCCACGTTGATGGACTTGACCACGCCATTGTCGACGAGCATCGAGAAGCGCTGCGACCGGATGCCCATTCCGCGCGCCGTCAGGTCGAGTTCGAGCCCCAGTTTCTTCGTGTATTCCGCCGACCCGTCGGCCATCATCCGAACCTTGCTGCCGGACTTCTGGTCGCGCCCCCAGGCGCCCATGACGAAGGGGTCGTTGACCGACAGGCACCAGATCTCGTCGACGCCCTTGGCCTTCAGGGCGCCGTACTTCTCCACGTAGCCGGGGACGTGCTTCGCCGAGCATGTCGGCGTGAAGGCGCCGGGAAGGCCGAAGATCACGATCTTCCTGCCCTTTGCGAGGTCGCCGACGTTGAAGGTGTTGGGGCCGAGCGCGCAACCTTCCGTTTCGACGTCGATGAATTCCTGCAGTTGGCCCTCGGGCAGGCGGTCGCCGACCTTGATCGTCATGACGTTCCTCTTTTTCTTGCGATGGAAAGCAAAAAGTCTAGCAAGCCGCAGGCGCTCGACGCGCCTTCCCCTTGCGGGGCGAAGGGACGGTGCCGCATCAGGGTGTTCCCTCAGTCGCCCAGCGCGACGCCTTCGCGCCGCGGGTCGGCTCCCCCGGCCCAGCCGGGGCGGCCGTCGGGCAGGCGCACGCGCACGATCCCCTGCAGGCCGCTGCCCATGTCGATCTCGCGTACGTTGTGGCCGCGTGCCTTCAGGCCGTCGACGAGTGCGCTGCTCACGCGGCCTTTCTCGACTTCCGTCGGGCCGTTGCGCGAGCCGAAGTTCGGCAGCGAAATCGCCTGCTGCACGTCGAGGTTCCAGTCCATGATGCCGACCAGAGTTTTCGCGACGTAGCCGATGATCTGCGAGCCGCCCGGTGAACCAACCGTCGCCAGCAGTTGCCCCGAAACCTTGTCGAATACGAGCGTGGGTGCCATCGAACTGCGCGGACGCTTGCCGGGCTGCACCCGGTTCGCCACCGGCAGTCCGTCAGCCTGCGGCACGAAGGAGAAGTCGGTCAGCTGGTTGTTCAGCAGGAAGCCGCGCACCATCAGGCGGGAGCCGAACACGTCCTCGATCGTGGTCGTCATCGACAACGCATTGCCGAAACCGTCGACCACCGAGATGTGCGAGGTCGATGTCTTGGGCGGCGACAAGTCCGGCGCGAAGGCGGTCTTCGTCCCGGGCGGTTCGCCGGGCCTGGCGGTGCCCATGCTGCGGTCGCCGATCAGCTGGGCACGCTGCCTCAGGTAGGCCGGGTCGATCAGGCCGGCGACGTTGACGGGAACGAAGTCGCTGTCGGCCAGGTACAGCGCGCGGTCGGCGAATGCCAGTCGACCGGCCTCGGCGAAGAGGTGGACCGCATCCGGCTGCGGCTCCAGCGTGCCGTTCAGGGTGACCGGTGGCGTGACGCTGATGTTGCGCACCGAGAAGATGCCGAGCATCTGCGCCACGGCGACGCCGCCGGACGACGGCGGCGGCATGCCGCACACGCGCCACTGCTTGTAGTCGCTGCAGATCGCCTCGCGGGCCTTGACCTCGTACGCCGCGAAGTCGGTTTCCGCCAGTCCACCGGCGTTCCCGTGCGAGCGCACTGCCTTGACGATGTCCGCGGCGATCGGGCCCTTGTAGAAGGCATCGGCACCGCCGGCCTGGATCGCCCGCAGCGTCGCCGCATACGCCGGATTGCGCATGACCGTGCCGACCGCCTTCGGCGTGCCGTCGGGCTGATAGAAATAATCGGCCGCCGCTGCATCCGACTTCAGATACTTCTCCGCGGCAAGCTGCATGTTGAGCCGCGGCGACATCGCGAAACCGTTGTCGGCCAGCCGGAGCGCGGGCTCGAACAGGCGTGCCCACGGCAGCTTGCCGTGCTGCCTGTGCGCGACCTCCAGCAGGCGCACTGCGCCGGGAGTCCCGACCGAGCGGCCGCCGACCACCGCGTCGTAGAACGGCATCGCCTTGCCGTCCGGCAGGAGGAAGAGCTTCTCGTCCGCCGCCATGGGTGCGGTCTCGCGCGCGTCATACGCGGCCACGCGCTTGCCGTCCCAGTGCATCAGGAACGCGCCGCCGCCGAGCCCCGAACTCTGCGGCTCGACCAGGCCGAGGACCAGCTGGATCGCGATGGCGGCGTCTACCGCGCTGCCCCCGGCGCGCAGGATCTCGCGCCCCGCTTCGGTCGCGAGAGGGTTCGCGGAGGCCGCCATGTGTCGCGCTGCCGTGACCGTCGAGAGCCCGGCGCGGAACGCGGACGATGCTTCCGGCTGGGAAGGTCGATCGGTCGGTGGCGTGGAGCAGCCCGCGAGGAGGGCGGCGACGGATGCCGCGGCAGTGCAGCAGCGAAGGACATGGGCGGTCATGAGCGAAGCCTCCTGAGGGCGCAAGCGGGCAACCGCGACTGCGACTCCCGCTCGAGCCGGTTACCTGATCACTTGGGCTGCAGGCGAATGGCGCCGTCGAGCCGGATCGTTTCGCCGTTGAGCATCACGTTCTCGATGATGTGCCGGGCGAGCGCCGCGTACTCCTCGGGTCTGCCGAGTCTTGAGGGGAAGGGCACCTGCTTGCCGAGCGAGTCCTGCACCTCCTGTGGCATCCCCAGCAGCATCGGGGTGGCGAAGATGCCCGGCGCAATGGTGCAGCAACGGATGCCGCTGCGCGACAGGTCACGCGCGATCGGCAGCGTCATGCCGACGATGCCGCCCTTCGAGGCGGAGTAGGCTGCCTGACCGATCTGCCCGTCGAAGGCCGCGACCGACGCAGTGTTGACGAGGACGCCGCGCTCGCCGTCGGCCGTGGGATCGAGTTTCGACATCGCCGCGGCCGCCAGGCGGATCATGTTGAACGATCCGATCAGGTTGATCGTGATGACGCGGGCGAACGAGGCCAGCGCGTGGGGACCGTCCTTGCCCACGGTCTTCTCGCCGATCGCGATGCCGGCGCAGTTGACGAGGCCGCGCAGCGTGCCGAGCGCGCCTGCCGCGCCGACCGCGGACTGCGCGTCCGCTTCGCTCGTGACGTCGCACTTGACGAAGCGGGCGGCGGTGCCGAGTTCGCGCGCCAGGGCCTCGCCCTTGTCGGCCTGGACATCCGCGATGACGACCTTGCCCCCGTGCTCCGCGAGCATGCGCGTGGTCGCGCCGCCGAGGCCGGACGCGCCGCCCGTGACGATGAAGACGTTGTCCTTGATCTGCATGGAATCCCTCCCTGGTAGGGGAAGGATTCTAGAGGAGCAGCGGCGGGAAGCCCTTCAGCGGAACGTGCAGCGGGCGGAGACTGCCATGCTGACGCCGGTGTTGCCCGTGATCGCTGCCTGCCGGGCGCGCAGCCGGACTATTGGCGCGATGCAGGACTCGGCGTCGAGGCCGGTGAGCGACAGCGCATCGCGCATCAGGTCCGAGTGCAGGCCGAACGCGTAGTGCGGCCTGGAGTACCTGCCATCCACGTTCTCGGCTGGCTTGTATTCGTAGAGACCGAGGGACTTGAACAGCCCGCGCTTGTAGGCGTAGGGATCGATCGGCTTCTCTGCCGTCGTGTGCAGGTCGACCGCTTCGTCCGGGTGCCGCTTGATGCCGTCATGGGTAGCCGACCACGCGGACGGGTCGACGTTCAGCTGCGCGGCGGCTGGGGCAGCGCCCAGCAGGACCGCGAGCACGCCAAGGCAGAACTTCGTCGACCTGCGCAGCATCGGGGACTCGACACGTAAATCTCCATTTACAGTACGGTCGTATGAGGTAAGCGGCAAGCAGCCAATTGGACGATCTTCGGGGGATACGACCCCGGGGGACGTCCCGGCGCCCGGGCGGAGGGGACATGAGTCAGCAGGGTCGTGAATTGCTCCACGGCTTGAAAAGCTTCGAAAAGGGCAAGATCGTCAGCGCTCGCGAAGCGGTTCAACTCGTCCATGACGGCGACACCGTGGCGACGACCGGTTTCGTCGGCATCGGGTTTCCGGAGAACATCGCGGTGGCCCTCGAGCAGCGCTTCCTCGAGTCGAGCGAAAAGGACCCGGACGGCATCGGCAGACCGGAGGGGCTGACGCTGGTGTACGCGGCGGGGCAGGGCGACGGCAAGGAACGCGGGCTCAACCATCTCGGCCACGAGGGGCTGGTCCGGCGCGTGATCGGCGGGCACTGGGGACTCGTCCCCAAGCTGCAGGCGCTCGCGGTCGCCAACCGGATCGAGGCCTACAACCTCCCGCAGGGCGTGATCACGCACCTGTTTCGCGACATCGCGGCGGGCAAGCCCGGGCACCTGACCCGCATCGGGCTCGGCACTTTCGTCGACCCGCGCCATGGCGGCGGCAGGATCAACCAGCGCACCACCGCGGACATCGTCGAACTGATGACGATCGGTGGCGAGGAGTACCTCTTCTACAAGACGTTCCCGATCAACATCGGCATCGTGCGCGGCACGACCGCGGACCCCGACGGCAACATCACCATGGAGCGCGAGGCGCTGACGCTCGAAGGGCTGGCGATCGCCATGGCGGCGCGCAATTCCGGGGGCATCGTGATCGTGCAGGTGGAGCGGATCGCGGACCGCGGCTCCCTCAACCCGCGCCACGTGAAGATCCCCGGGGTGCTGGTGGATTGCATCGTGGTGGCGGAAAGGCCCGAGTACCACATGCAGACCTTCGTCGAACAGTACAACCCGGGGTTTTCGGGCGAGATACGCGTGCCGGTCAGCTCGATCGCGCCAATGGCGATGAGCGAGCGCAAGATCATCGCCCGGCGGGCGGCGCTCGAGCTGAAGGCCAACAGCGTCGTGAACCTCGGCATCGGCATGCCGGAAGGCGTGGCCGGCGTGGCCACCGAGGAGAAGGTCATCGACCTGCTGACCTTGACGGCCGAGCCGGGCGTGGTCGGCGGGATACCGGCCTCGGGCCTGAACTTCGGCGCGGCGGTGAACACCCAGGCGATCATCGACCAGCCCTACCAGTTCGACTTCTACGATGGCGGCGGTCTGGACCTCGCGTTTCTCGGGCTGGCGCAGGCCGATCGCGAGGGCAACCTCAACGTCAGCAAGTTCGGGCCGCGCCTGGCCGGGGCAGGCGGCTTCATCAACATCTCGCAGTCGGCGAAGAGCGTGGTCTTCGTCGGTACCTTCACGGCCGGCGACCTGCAGGTGGTCGTGGACGACGGCCGCCTGAAGCTGCTCAACGACATCGGCCCGAAGAAGTTCGTGCGGGCAGTAGAGCATCGGACCTTCGCCGCCAGCGAGGCGGTGCGGCGCGGGCAACCGGTGCTGTACGTCACCGAGCGCTGCGTGTTCCGCCTTGTCCCGGACGGTCTCGAGCTGATCGAGGTCGCGCCCGGAATAGACATCGAGCGGGACATCCTCGCGCGGATGGAATTCGCCCCCCTGGTGCGCGGCGAGCCGGACCTGATGGACGCGGCGATCTTCCGGCCGGAGCCGATGAACCTGCGCGAGCGAATGATTGCCGTTCCCCTCGGGAGCCGGTTCGCGTACGACGAGGAGCACAACATCCTGTTCCTGAACTTCGAGCGGCTTTCGGTGAAGACCAGCGCCGACGTGGAGGCGATCCAGGCGGAGATCGAGCGCCGGCTGCAGGCGATCGGCCACAAGGTGTACGGGATCGTGAACTACGACCACTTCGATCTCGACCACCAGGTCGAGGACGAGTACGCGGCGATGGTGAAGTCACTCGTCGAAAGGCACTACTTCGGCGTGAGCCGGTACACCACGTCGGGCTTCCTGCGCGCGAAGCTGGGCAAGGCCCTCGACGAACGCGGCGTGGCGCCGCACATCTACGAGTCTGCGTCCGAGGCGCTCGCGCACGTGCGCGAGGCCGGGCCGCGCTGAACGAGCAGGAGGCAGCGGCCCGGGCGAGGATGGCTAGGCCGGCGGCGTGCTGGAGCCCGGACCCAGCGCACGCTGCATCACGACCACATCGACCCAGCGATCGGCCTTGCGCCCGACGGCCTGCATCACGCCGGTGAGCGCGAAGCCGCAACTGCGATGGACGCCGATCGACCCGGCATTTCCCGAGTCGCCGATCAACGCGAGCATCTGGCGCAGGCCGAGCGCGGCGCAGCGATCGATCAGGTCGCTCAGCAGGGCTTTCCCGACCCCGCGACCCGTGGCCGTCGGGGTCACGTAGATCGAATCCTCGACCGTGTGCCGGTACGCGGCACGGGCGCGGAAGTGATTGGCATAGGCATAGCCCAGCACGCGCCCGTCGGCCACCGCGACCAGATAAGGGAAGCCGGCACCGGTGACCTGGGAGTGCCTGGTCCGCATTTCGTGCTGGTCCGGCGGCTCCGTTTCGAAGGTCCCCAGCCCGTGCATGACGTGATGCGCGTAGATCGCCTGGACTTCGGCGATGTCGTCGAGCGTCGCGGGCCGGACCTGCATCAACGTCTCCTGCAATGAAAAAGGGGCGGCACGGCAGCACGCCGACCGCCCCGGACTTCGGTCTTCCTACTGCAGCGTCACTTCGACGCGGCGCGCCTCCTGCGGGTCGCCGTCGCCGGTCGTGAGCACCGGCTTGCGCAGTTCGATGCGATCGCGCGGGACCCCGGCATTGAGTAGCAGGTCGCGCACGGCGAAAGCGCGCTGCTTGGCGAGTTCCGCGTTCGCGGCCGGATCGCCGCTCGCGTCGTGAAATCCCGAAATGGCAACGCGGGTGTGGCCTGCACCCGCCGACTTCACGATCGGCTCGAGCCGCGCCAGCGCATCCGCCGGCAGGTCGGCCTTGCCGACTTCGAAGTACAGCCGCGTCGCCTCCGCCTTGCTCATGGCCGCGACCGGCTTGCCGCCGATCCCGCCGATCACGGTGCCGGCCGCGATGCCCATCGTGAAGATGGACACCACGATCGCCAGCGCGATCACCAGGAACAGGGCAAAGCCGGTTTCGCGATCGTCTTCTTCGAACATGGCGACCTACCGCAGGATGATCTCGACCCGGCGCGCTTCCGCGTCCGTGCCGGAACCGGTGATGACTTCGCTCGGCTTCAGCAGACCCACCCGGTCTTCGGGAACGCCCGCCGATACCAGGGCGTCGCGTACGACGATCGCGCGCTGCTTGGCGAGTTCCAGGTTCCTGGCGGTGTCACCGGTCGGGTCGGCAAAGCCGGAAATCTCCACCTTCGCGTCCGGCGAGGCCTTCAGCGCGGCTGCGTACCCGTTCACGATCTGCTGGCTGGCTGCGGTCAGGCGGTCGGCCCCGGTCTCGAAGTGGACGCGATTCGGCACGCCGACCGCGACGACGATCGGCAGCACGAGCAGTTCGGCCGGCTTGGTGGCGGTTGCGGCCGGCGTGGCCGCCGCAGCCGGCGCCGGCTTGCCGCCGTGGACCGACGCGATGATCGGCACGATCAGCAGCGCCACGATGTTGATGATCTTGATCAGCGGGTTGACTGCCGGCCCGGCCGTGTCCTTGTACGGATCGCCCACGGTGTCGCCAGTGACCGCCGCCTTGTGCGCGTCGGAGCCCTTGCCGCCGTGGTGGCCTTCCTCGATGTACTTCTTGGCGTTGTCCCACGCGCCGCCGCCGGTCGTCATCGAGATGGCCACGAACAGGCCAGTGACGATGGTGCCCATCAGCACGCCGCCCAGCGCCGCGGGGCCGAGCAGGAGGCCGACGACGATCGGGACGATCACCGGCAGGATCGACGGGATCATCATTTCCTTGATCGCCGCCGTGGTCAGCATGTCGACGGCCTTGCTGTAGTCCGGCTTGGCCTTGTACTCCATGATCCCGGGGATCTCGCGGAACTGTCGGCGCACCTCTTCAACCACGGAACCGGCCGCCCGGCCGACGGCTTCCATCGCCATCGCGCCGAACAGGAACGGGATCAGGCCGCCGATGAACAGGCCGATGATGACCATGTGGTTCGACAGGTCGAACGTGACCTCGACGCCAGCCTGCTGCAGGCCGCCGGTGTAGTCCGCGAACAGCACGAGCGCCGCAAGGCCGGCCGAGCCGATCGCGTAACCCTTGGTGACGGCCTTGGTCGTGTTGCCGACGGCGTCCAGCGGGTCAGTGATGTTGCGGACTTCCTTCGGCAGTTCCGCCATCTCGGCGATGCCCCCGGCGTTGTCCGTGATCGGTCCGTAGGCGTCGAGCGCGACGATGATGCCCGTCATCGACAGCATCGACGTCGCGGCGACTGCAATGCCGTACAGGCCGGCCAGCCAGTGCGACGCCAGGATGGCCGCCGAGATCGCGAGCACTGGCCACGCGCACGCCTTCAGGGACACGGCGATGCCGGCGATGATGTTCGTCGCATGCCCGGTCGTGGACGCCTGGGCGACGTACTTGACGGGCGCGAACTGCGTGCCGGTGTAGTACTCGGTGATGTAGACCAGCGCGGCCGTCAGCACCAGGCCGACCACGGCCGCCAGGTACAGGTTCATCACGGTCACGCCGCCCGATGCGGCAACCGGGCCGAGTATCCAGCTGGTCACCGGATAGAACAGCACGAGCGAGATGGCGCCGGCGACGAGCAGGCCCCGGTACAGCGCATTCATGATCTTGCCGCCTTCGCGCGCCTTCACGAAGAAGCAGCCGACGATCGAGGCGATGATCGACACGCCGGAGATCACGAGCGGGTAGATGATGCCGGCGTCGGTCGCGCCCTTGAACACGATGCCGCCGATCAGCATGGTGGCGATCACGGTCACGGCGAAGGTCTCGAACAGGTCCGCGGCCATGCCGGCGCAGTCGCCGACGTTGTCGCCGACGTTGTCGGCGATGACCGCCGGGTTGCGCGGGTCATCTTCAGGAATTCCGGCTTCCACCTTGCCCACCAGGTCCGCGCCGACGTCGGCTCCCTTGGTGAAGATGCCGCCGCCGAGTCGGGCGAAGATCGAGATCAGCGAGGCGCCGAACGCGAAGCCGATCATCGGGTGCAGCAGCTCGCGCGTCGAGACGCCGACGTGCGTGGCCTTGAGCAGCATGTAGAAGCCGGTGACGCCGAGCAGGCCCAGGCCGACCACCAGCAGGCCGGTGATCGCGCCGCCGCGGAAGGCGATGTTGAGCGCCGGGTTCAGTCCCTGCGTGGCCGCCTGTGCCGTGCGCACGTTGGCTCGCACCGAAACGTTCATGCCGACGTAGCCCGCGGCACCGGACAGCACGGCGCCGAGGACGAAACCGATCGCGGT
>Ga0316188_10000085_pt1 | contig 29457 bp, 25 predicted proteins | sample Phiworburrow1_MG_FD_204933 | JGI IMG/M metagenome (GOLD analysis project Ga0316188, IMG submission 204933) | Coastal sediment microbial communities from Maine, United States - Phippsburg worm burrow 1 | ecosystem: Environmental > Aquatic > Marine > Coastal > Sediment | place: USA: Maine... | reverse complement strand
AGTCTTAATTTGTGACTGTTCACTAACAGTCGGGTTCGCCCCCCCTTAGCGAACCAAGGTATCGGTTATTTCCCCCAAGCCGGCACCATATTTAACCTCGCCAGGCAACTGGCGGGGTTTTTTTATGCTCAGGAGAAGGTGAGAACGGGAACTGCTTTTGCGGCTGGGCTGCCTTTGCCATGCCTCAACATTGATTTCCTTCCTATGCATGGCCTCAGCGGCCCCACCACCCTGCAAATGAGAGAAAGCAAACCCGCGAACTGGTCGCGAGGCTGATCTGCGCGGCGCAGTCGTGTCAGCTTTGCGCAGCCTCCGCCAACCAGTCCCGCGGCTCCAGATAATCTTCGAGCTCCGCCTCGGCAGAACCGGCCTCAGGCCGATAGTTATAACGCCAGTTAACCACCGGCGGAAGCGACATCAGGATCGATTCGGTCCGTCCGCCGGATTGCAGGCCAAAAAGCGTGCCGCGGTCGTACACCAGGTTGAATTCGACGTAACGGCCGCGCCGGTAGAGCTGGAAAGCCCGTTCACGGTCGCCGTAGGGCGTATGTTTGCGACGTTCGACGATGGGCAGATAGGCAGGCAGGTAGCTGTTTCCGATGGTTTGCATGAACTCAAAGCTGCGCTCGAACCCCCATTGATTCAGGTCATCGAAAAACAGGCCACCGACCCCACGGGTTTCGTTGCGGTGTTTGAGGTAGAAATAGTCATCGCACCATTTTTTGTAGCGGGGATAAACGTCGTCACCAAATGGCTGGCAGGTCTGCTTTGCTGTACTGTGCCAGTGCAGGACATCTTCCATATTCGGATAATACGGGGTCAGGTCGTAGCCACCGCCAAACCACCAGACCGGACCATCTTCATCGCCCATGGCATCGGGCTTGTTAGCAATAAAGAACCGTATATTGGCATGACTGGTGGGTACATAGGGGTTACGCGGATGAATGACCAGGGAAATCCCCAGGGCCTGGAAATCACGGCCCTCGAGTTCAGGTCTTGCGGCGGTTGCTGAAGGCGGCAGGCGATTACCAAAAACATGTGAGAAATTGACCCCCGCCTGCTCAAAGACGTCGCCCTGCGCGAGAACCCGGGTGCGGCCGCCGCCACCGGCCTCGCGTTGCCACAGGTCCTCTTCGAAACGGCCCTTGCCGTCTTCCTTCTCAAGGCCTCGGCAGATACTGTCCTGCAGACCGAGCAAATATGATTTAACCCTTTCAATTGACATAACAAATTCCAATCTTGTGAGGCATGCGGCTTAGCCCTGCCTGATGATATTCCCGCTAACAAGATCCCGGATTTCGCTGGGTTTTTCACCACCGCCGAGTTCGCCGGCGAGAATACCGGCGAGATCAGTACCAAAATAGTTGCGTACCTCTGAAGGGCTGCGGGCGGGTTGGGCCGTCGTGTGATTTGCGCTGGTGGATATCAGTGCAGAGCCAAACGCCTCGCAGAGGACCCGGCTCGGTTCGTGCGCGGTGATACGAACCGCGACCGTGTCATGTCTGCCGGCGACATAGTCCGGTACGCCGGCAGCCCGCGGAAACAACCAGGTGACCGGACCCGGCCAGGTCTGCATGGCTTTATCTGTCAGCGATTGGTCGACGTTGGCAATCCAGGGTTTTAGCTGTGAAAACTCACTTGCAATCAGCACCAGGCCGGCCGATTCGTGCCGGCCTTTCATTAACAGCAACTTGCGTACTGCCGCTTCATTGGCTGGATCACAACCCAGTCCATAAACGGCTTCCGTGGGATAGGCAATAACGTGACCGGCATGCAGGTGTTCAACTGCAGCAGCAGTATCGAGCAAAGTTTGAACTTTCATGATTCAGCTGATAGGTTTGCGACCGTTGATCATTTCTTTGCAACCTTCTTCTTTGTCGCTTTCTTCTTCGCGGTTTTCTTTTTGCCGGCCTTCTTTTTACCGCTCGTCTTTTTGCGTGCGGTTTTCTTCTTGGCTACCTTCTTCTTGGTAGTTTTCTTCTTGCCGCGCTTGCGATCGGGTGCCGCTGCGATAAGTTCCTCGCATTCGGCCAGGGTCAGGGACTCCGGCTCGCGGTCTTTTGGCATGCGTGCATTTTTGTGACCATCGGTAATATAAGGGCCATAGCGACCGTGCAAAACCTGGATATCACTGCCTTCAAAAGTCTGGATGATGCGGTTAGCTTCGAATTCCTTCTTCTCCGCGATAAGTTTTAAAGCCTGTTTCAAAGTGACTTCGTGTGGATCGATGTCTTTCAATGAGACAAATTTGCTGTCAAAGCGGATATAGGGCCCAAAACGCCCGATTGCGGCAAAAACCGCTTCGCCTTCCGGTGTTTTACCCAGTTCGCGTGGCAATTTGAACAGTTCAAGCGCTTCTTCCAGCGTAATCGTTTCCAGAATCTGCCCGGGTCTGAAACCCGCAAAAACCGGTTTGTCCTCATCTTCCATGGTGCCGATCTGTGCGTGCGGACCATAGCGGCCGAGGCGCACTGATAATGGTTTGCCGGATTTCGGATCAGTGCCCAGGATGCGCGTACCCTTGGCCTCGCGTGGATCTACGTCTTCACCTTTCCTGAGCACCCTTTCGTGGAAAGGCTTCCAGAACGTTCTCAGCAGGGGTATCCAGTCCAACTCGCCGCGCGAAACTTCATCCAGTTCGTCTTCCAGGCGGGCGGTAAATTCGTAGTCGACGTATTCGGTGAAATGATTTTCAAGGAAACGTTCAACAACCCGGCCGGTATTCGTGGGTTTGAAACGGCGGTTTTCCAGCTCGGCATAATGCCTTCTGACCAGTGTGGACATGATGCTGGCGTAGGTCGATGGCCGGCCGATACCATAATCTTCCATGGCCTTGACGAGGCTGGCTTCCGAGTACCGTGGCGGCGGCTCGGTGAAATGTTGTTCGGAACGAATCCCGTGCAGTTTGAGCACATCACCCACTTGCATGTCCGGGAGCTGGCTTTCCGATTTTTGCTTGTTTTCCGGTTTTGAAACCTCGTAAACCGCGAGGAAACCGGGGAAAGTAATGACGGAACCATTGGCGCGGAAAACGGCTTTTGGTCCACAATCAAATTCAACTGCCACCGTATCCATTTTTGCCGGTCTCATCTGGCAGGCCAGTGTGCGTCTCCAGATCAGCTCATAGAGGCGGAACTGGTCATCGGTCAGAAACCGCTTGATCTTTGCGGGAATCAGCCTGGCGGATGTCGGGCGGATGGCCTCGTGCGCCTCCTGGGCATTTTTCGACTTGGTCTTGAATGACTTGGGCTCTTCCGGCAGGTATTCCGGGCCGAACTGCTCCTCAATCTGTCTGCGGATATCCGCAAGCGCATCATTCGACAATGTGACCGAGTCGGTACGCATATAGGTGATCAGGCCCTCTATATTGCCGTTGATCTCAACACCTTCATACAGGGTCTGGGCCGTGCGCATGGTTTTTTGGGCCGAAAACCTGAGTTTTCGTGACGCATCCTGCTGCAGCGTAGAGGTGATGAAGGGCGGTGATGGCTGCCGCTGGCGCTCCTTGCGCTTGATCCTGTCCGCTTTCAGTGAGCCGTTGGCATTTGCGAGCAGTTGATTGCGTACTTCGCTCGCACGTTTCTCGTCCTGGATATCGAACTGGCGGAATTTGTCACCGTCCAGACGTACCAGGTTAGCGGTAAATGCCTGTTCAGATTTTTCCAGGTCGGCCTCGATCGTCCAGTATTCCTGTGCCTTGAACGCTTCGATCTCGCGCTCTCGCTCAACGATCATACGCAGGGCCGGGCTTTGAACCCTGCCCGCTGACAGTCCGGGTTTGATTTTTTTCCACAATAGTGGCGACAGGTTAAATCCGACCAGGTGATCCAGTGCACGTCTTGCCTGTTGTGCATTGACGAGATCCATGGAAAGTTCGCGTGGATTGGCCACTGCTGCCTGGATTGCATGCTTCGTGATTTCGGAAAATTCGACCCGGTAAAAGGGGATTTTCTCGGTCAGTTTCTTTTCTTTTAGAATCTCATAGATGTGCCAGGAAATGGCTTCACCTTCGCGGTCGAGATCGGTTGCGAGGTAAACCACCTCGGCTTTTCGGGCCGCTTTTACGATCGCATCAACGTGTTTTTTGCTGCCCTCGCTGAGTTCATATTGCATCTTGAAATTGTCGTCTGGATCGACGGCGCCATCCTTGGATGGCAGGTCGCGAATATGACCATAGGACGCCAGCACCTCGAAATCGCTACCGAGATACCGGTTGATAGTTTTCGCCTTGGCCGGCGATTCAACAATAAGTAGGTTTTTTGCCATTTTTAGATTCAAACAAACACCATCTGCCTGAAAGACAGGATAGATTTAGATGGTTAATTTCTCCAGTTGGTATAGCTTTTCAGTACAAGTCGGACCGGATGCCCCGGTCGAACCCCCAATAATATTAGTGCCGATATTCCTGCTCGGTGTCAAACATCAAATCTTCCATCCAGGCAAAATTTGCCTCCTGGCCAGGTTGGTTGAACAACACCATCAGCACCACCCATTTGACATCTTCCAGGCTGATTTCATCGGTTTCCAGCGCGAGTACACGGTCGAGTACCAGTTCACGGCGCTGCGCATCCAGGATACCGATATTTTCGAGGTACATCAGGAAATCCCTGCACTCGGTATCCAACCGCCTGATCTCTGATTCGACATAAACGCGTACGGGTTGATGATTATTCTTGAACAAATCCGGTTGGTGACGTTGCTCTGCAAGTCCATCCAGCCAATTAAAGGCTTTCTCGATTTCGCCGTTGGTGAACCCTGCCTGGTGGAGGTTCTCTTCCAGGGAATCCCTGTCCGGGGCTTCCTCAGGTTCGTCGTATAAATAATTCTCAAAGAGAAACATCAGCACGTCGAGTACATTTTCTTTCATAGTCGGGCCTCTATTACTGTTGACCGGTAGCCTGCCGCGGCATTTACCCGTCTGATTCCTCTTCGATATCTGGTCACAGCATGGCTGAGACTCGACGCAGCGTCAATGCACATTTGCGCAAATACCTGTCCGGATATTGAGCAAATGAAGAAAAATCACTTCAAATATCCTGAATGCAGGTTGGGACGCTGCCGCCATTGTTCAAGTGCGTTCATAGCGTCCGTGCCCGTGTTTTTTAACCATACCCCTGAGTTCCATCATCAGCAGCATGGAGGATATTTCCCGTGCACTGAGACCGGATTGTTCAATAATTACATCCATGGGCTTGGGGTCGTGACCCAGCACTTCCCATAGCGTCCGGTAGTCGGTGTCATCCAGCAGGGATGCCTGCACCGTGGTGGGTTTGCCGGGCGTTTGGTCGGGCAGGTCCAGTCGTTGTTGAATTTCCATCTGTAACTCTGCGGCGACCGGACCCAACTCCTGCATGATGTCAGCCGTTGTTTCCACCAACCGCGCGCCTTCCCGTATCAGGCGGTGGCAACCTTTCGCCATCGGGTTGTTCAGGGAACCGGGAAGGGCGAATACATCGCGCCCCTGCTCCGCGGCTTTACGTGCGGTGATCAGGGTGCCGCTGTTCAGCCCGGCCTCTACGACCAGTACTGCAAGGCTCAAGCCAGAAATGATCCTGTTGCGTGAAGGAAAATGTTGACGTTTGGGTGGTGAGCCCAGTGGTAACTCCGAAATCATCGCACCTTGTGAAGGTATGCGTGCAGCAACCGCCCGGCTGCTGTAAGGGTAGACCTGGTCCAGGCCGGTGCCGTTGACGGCGATGGTTAAGCCACCGGCATCCAGCGCTGCCTTATGAGCGGCCGTATCGATACCGCTCGCCAGGCCGCTGGTGATGGTCATACCCTGGCGCGCCAGGGTGCTGGCAAAGTCGCGCGCGTGGTCGAGCCCGCCGGAGGTCGGGTTACGACTGCCGATCACCGCGATTTGTGGTTGCCACAGGCAACCGGGGTCACCATCAATAAACAATGCCGCCGGCGGGTTGTTAACACGTCGCAACAAGATGGGGTAGGCATCGTCGTCCCAACACAACAGGTGATGATCCGGATGATCAAGCCATTGCAGGTCTGATTCAATACGCGCCGCATCCGGCCTGGAAATGGCCGCAACCGCTTCATCTGACAGGCCACAACGGGTCAAATCCCGGGCGCTGGCCGATACCACGGCCGATGTCCCGCCCAGTGTTTCAATCAGATTGATAAGCGAAGCGCCCCCGAGTGAGGGCGCGTTCAGAATTACTAACCAGTCACGTTGTTTCGTAACAGCCCCCTTATGCTATGGCCAGGGGCTTTCCGGTCAAAGCCGGCAAGTTCCTGGTCGGTTTAAAGTATCTCGTCCGGGTGTTTCAGGACATCGCGTTCACGCACTGGCCGTTTCCCGTTCATTATCATGGCATAACTGACTTCATCAAAGACCCGGAATACCAGGATATGCGCACTGTACTGCGCTGGCAGGGTTACCTTGTCACCATTCAGCGTTTTCTGATCTGCGAAGCTCCCGGTGGGGTATTTCACTTCGTCCTGTATTCTTTTACCGGGCCGGAACGCGGAAAATACATGACCTGGTTCAACACCCTGGTTCCTGCCGGCACTGATCGCGACGATCTGGTAATGACCTGCGCCGTACCTCGTCTGGGTCAAGGCGACCACCTCGATACCTTCCGGCACGGGGTTCATTGCATGCGGTTGCAACTGGTCGGGGTGCACGTAGTCGTCGATGGGCAATATGTAATCACCTTCTTTAACCTCGGTACGGACGCCCTGAATCTCCAGAATGGCAGGATCACCCTCTTTGACCAGTCTTCCTACAGCAATATCCCAGAACTCGTAACCCAGGACCGGTGGATTCTTTTTCCGCCAGGACAATGTCGCATTCCAGATGTCATCCGGATACTCATCCTCGGGACGAAAATGTTCGGCATATCTGTGGTGCTTGCCTCTTTGCATCACACCGTTATCATCATAGTAGGTATGACGCTTCCGGACGATGGCAAATTCCTCACCGACCCGTCCGTCTAAACCCCGGACATAGGTAAGATCTCTCTCCGTGGCCAGGCGGCGTTGGTTTTCATTGGCAACGACATAGGGCAGGTCAGAGAAGGAACCGGGCATCAAGACCCGGGCATTGGTGATGAAAGGCTCGATGGCCGACCAGTCAATTGGCGGGATCGCTTCCCGCGGCAGCTTGCGCACCTCGGGAGACAAACGTACGGTCGGTTTGCCATCGTTGACCACCAGGCGAGGCTGGCCGTCGATGTAAACCAGCGAAATCCGGTCACCCGGATAAATCAGGTGCGGGTTCTCAATTTGAGGGTTGGCTTGCCAGATCGCCGGCCATTGCCACGGTTGCTCCAGAAATTTTCCGGAAATATCCCAAAGTGTGTCGCCCTTGACAACGACGTATTCGTCAGGGTGATCGGCGCGTACTGACACATCCTGTGCCATCGCCGTGCCTGCCAACATCGCCACCAGGATCAGGTGAAAAATTTTCTTAATCACATTCCTTTCCCCATATAATAGGCATCCAGCCATTTTGACCGCTGTGGTCATTATTCTTCACTGGCGAACATAGTTCGTCATTAGCTATCATAATTCCTGTAGTGCAAAAGTTCACGTAAATTATTTATCAGGCGCAGAAGCAGATGTCAAAACTGAATATTTTAGAGTTTCCCGATCCCCGTCTGACCACGGTTGCCAGTGAGGTTGATGTCTTCGATGAAGACCTCAAAAAACTGGTCAGGGACATGACTGAAACCATGTATTCAGCGCGTGGGATTGGTCTTGCTGCAACCCAGGTGAACGTCCACAAACGCTTACTGGTGCTGGATGTCAGCGAAAACCAGGACCAGCCACGCGTGTATGTTAACCCGCAAATCCTGAACCAGTCCGGTGAGCAGGAACACGAGGAGGGTTGCCTGTCCGTGCCGGGCATCTACGCGAACGTGCAACGCGCCGAAATCATCACGGTGAGGGCGCAGGATTCAGATGGAAAAACTTTCGAAGAACAGCTTGAAGGACTGCATGCCGTATGCATTCAACATGAAATGGACCACCTGGTTGGCCGTCTTTTCGTTGATTATTTGTCACCGCTGAAAAGAAATATGGTGAAAAAGAAACTCGAAAAACAGCGAAAAGTGGCCGCGAAAGAAGCCGAGGAACACCTGGTAATCTGATTGTGAATAATCAGAACCCACCGTTAAGGATCTTGTTTGCAGGGACGCCTGAATTTGCTTTGCCACCTTTGCAAACCCTGATTGACGAGTCTTGTGATATTGTTGCGGTCCTTACCCAGCCCGACCGGCCGGCTGGTCGCGGCAAGCAATTGCGCGCCAGCCCGGTCAAGCAACTGGCGCTGGAGAACGGGCTTGAAGTACTGCAGCCGGAAAGCCTAAAGGACCCACAATGGCAGGAAAAGCTTGCCGGCCTGCAGCCGGATTTAATGGTGGTGGTGGCTTATGGTCTGATGATTCCGGGCCGTTTGTTGACCCTGCCCCGGTTCGGCTGCTGGAATATTCATGCATCGTTGCTGCCGCGTTGGCGGGGTGCAGCACCTATCCAGCGGGCCATTGAAGCGGGCGATGAACACACGGGTGTATGTATCATGCAGATGGAAGTGACACTGGATACGGGTCCGGTATACCGGCGCCTGACCACGGCGGTTGAAGCGCTGGATACGGCGGGCAGCCTGCACGACCGCCTGGCCGTTCTCGGCGCCCGGGCATTGAAAGATTGCATCAAGATGCTCATCAGTGGTGAACTTCCGCCGGCCCTCGCCCAGGATGAAAGCCAGGCCGTGTATGCCCATAAGCTGAGCAAAGCTGAAGCTGAACTCGATTGGAACCAGCCTGCCGAGCTACTGCAGCGCAGGATCAGGGCCTTCAACCCCTGGCCGGTTGCGTGGTGCGAGATCGATGGCCAGCGTTTGCGTATCTGGAAAGCGGAGGTGGTGGACGACATGACGAACTGCAGCCCCGGCTCCGTGGTCACCGACCGGCAGTCCATGATTATTGCTACGACTGAAAAGTCGCTGAGAATATTGGAGTTGCAACGTCCGGGCGGACAGCGAATGACAACGGAGCAGTTTCTCCACGCACAAAAGCCCCAGGCCCGGTGACCCGTGTCGAAGCCTAAGAAAAACCTGCAGAATCCACGTCTCGCGGCGCTCCGGGCCTTGTCAGAAGTATTGGATGAGAATAAGAACCTGGGTGATGGTGAGGCATTTTCAAGTCTCAGTGACCCCCGCGATAACGCACTGGCACGAAACCTGACCTACGGCGTGTTGCGCTGGATGACCGCGTTGGAATGGCTGGCCGCTGAACTGCTGGTGAAACCTATCAAAAAACGTGAAGTCGATGTGCAACGCCTGGTATTGCTGGGTCTGCAACAGTTATGGCATGACCACACTGCCAGTCATGCCGCAGTCAATGAAACTGCGGAATGTGCGCGATTGCTGGGAAAGCCGTGGGCCGTGGGTCTGATCAATGCTGTCCTGAGACGGTTCCAGCGTGAGCAGGAAGTTTTATTGAGCAGGCTGGAGCAGACAGGCAAACAGTATTCACACCCTGGTTGGTTATTAAGCGAAATCCAGGCGGACTGGCCCGAAGCCTGGCAGGACATAATCGACGCCAATAACCGCCAGGCACCGCTGTGGTTGAGAATCAACCGCCGCCAGGCGGACGAGCTCGCGTTGCGGGATGATCTGAAAAGCGCGGGGTTTGAAATCAGCGATCATGTTTTTGCACGTGACGCCATTGCCATCAGTCCGGCGGCCGCGGTCGCGAGAATCCCTGGTTTTGACAAGGGCTGGCTTTCTGTACAGGATCCCGCTGCGCAACTGGCCAGGGATTTACTGGATCCGCGCCCCGGGGATCGTATCCTCGATGCCTGCGCTGCACCCGGTGGCAAAACGGCCCACTTGCTGGAAAGCTGCCAGGCGCTTGAACTGACCGTGCTGGACAGGCAGGCACAACGTGTTGAGCAGATTAACCAAAACCTGCAGCGGCTGGGTCTGAAGGCGCAAAGTACGGTTGCTGATGCGGCAGATATAGAAGCCTGGTGGAACGGGGATAAATTCCACAAGATCCTGCTTGATGCGCCCTGCAGCGCAACCGGTGTTATCCGCAGGCACCCGGAAATTAAATGGCTCCGCAGCCGCGCTCAGGTGGATGCCGCGGTGCAGGCACAGGCCGGTTTACTGGCGGCCTTGTGGCCGTTGCTTGAACCCGGCGGCATACTTGTCTATGCCACCTGTTCCATTTTGAAGCGTGAGAATAGCGGACAAGTCCAACGGTTTTTACAGCAGCATCCAGACGCGGTGGCGGAAGTTCCTGCCGCAGAATGGGGCAGGGCCGACGCGTTTGGGCGCCAGATACTGCCCGGCGAAGCCCAGATGGATGGATTCTTTTATGCGGTTTTGCGCAAGTCTGCTTAGTATCGCGGTGTTCATTCTTGCTGGTTGTGGTCAGCGGGAGGCGCTTGATTATGCGTTTGTCATAAAAAATGTAACGGTTCAACCCGTCTACCAGTCACTGGATGTTCACCTGCAACAGGAACTGGGGCTGAGTTCGCAGGCACGTGAAGCACTTGAGCACGGGGTAACGCTGACCATCCGTTTGGAAATGGAACTGCGCAGTGACAGTCACATGATCGTCTCACGTCGGGATGCCAGGCTTTTTCAGCTGCGTTACCTGCCTTTGATTGAACGATTCCAGCTGTCAGTGGACGACACAGGGGAATTAAGAACCTTTTCACGCCTGCGCCACATGCTTGCAGCCATGGGAGATTTTACTGTCCAGTTTTCGACCGGTCCGTTACCCTCAGGCAGGTATGAATTGCGTACCCGCATCAGCCTGGATGAGGGTCGTTTGCCTACCCCAATGCAATTGCCCGCCTGGTTTTCATCACAATGGCGGCATGATTCGGAATGGTCGGTATGGCCTTTCGAAATAAACGTGTGAGACGGCTGTTGTTGAGGGTGCTGCCGGTGACGGTGGCACTGGTGGTCCTGCTGGTATCACTGGTTCTCGTCAGCAATGTCCAACAGGATGCCAGCGGTGAAAACCAGCCGTATGTGTGGGTCCTGGTTTTGACCGTATTTGCATTGATGGTTGTAGCGGCAGCTATTTTCCATCGGGTCATCTCGTTAACCCGGAAAGTCAGGGAACACGCACCCGGCGCCATGCTGTCGGCGCGCTGGGTAAGGTACTTCCTGGTTTTGTCACTGCCACCTGCCTTGATTGTTTACTTCTTCTCGGCCTATTTCCTGACCCGCACGGTAGACAGCTGGTTCGATGTCGGTGTGGAGAAAGCGCTGGGTGACTCACTGGAACTGGGTCAGCAATTCCTGGAAAACCGGACGCTGGAAGTCCGAAACCAGGTGCGCCGCCTGATCCGCGAAATCGATAATCCGGGAGATGATGTCGATGCGGTGCGCAGCACTTTGCTGGCCAATGTCAGTGCCAGCGGACCGCTTGAACTTTCAGTCATGGAAGGTGATGGGCGAATGGTTGTCAGCGCTAACATTGATATGCTCGCCAACCTGCCCGAGCGACCGGGTGACTATGCGTTGCTCCAGGCACTGGACCGGGGGGAATACGCGGCGGTAGAACCGGTGGCCGACGGTATATTGCGTATCCGTGTCATCCAGCGCTTGCCTGTCAACGTGCCCGGCAGGCAGGAATACCTGCTGCAGGCAATTTACCCGTTACCAGAGTCAATCACGACCCTGGCGAATGAAATAGAAAAGGAATATCACCGTTACCAGAACCTCAGTTTTCTGCGTGAACCGCTGAAGCAAAGCTTCATCCTGATCCTGTCGCTGGTGTTACTGTTAACCGTTTTACTGGCAATACTCGCGGCCCTGAATGTTGCCCGTAAACTGGTGTCACCCATTTCAAAACTGGCCCAGGCAACACGTGTGATTGCGGCCGGCGACCTCACCCATGAAGTCAAGGCCGAGACCCGCGATGAACTGGGTTTTTTGGTGCAGTCATTCAATGAAATGACCGAGGCGCTCACCAGCGCCAGCCATGAAGCTGAGCAAAGCAGGGCCCAGTTACAGACGCAGAGCGAGTATCTCGAAACCGTGTTAGGCAGCCTGACTTCCGGGGTATTGACCGTGGGTGACAATCAAAAAGTCGTCACTGCCAATGCTGCTGCGACGCAGATACTCGGGGTGCCGAGCGGTTTCTTTGCCGGCCAGAGCCTGTCTGAACGGGCCGAGAAATTCCCGCTGCTGGCGCCCCTATTTGCGCTGATCTGGAATCAAATCGGACGCGGGACAGCCGAATGGAAGCGGGAAATCCGTCTGCAGGTGTACGGACAGACACTGGTGTTGCTGGTGCGTGGTTCACGCCTGGGTAAGGACATCAGCCATGCAGGTGGCTCGGTCATCGTTTTTGATGATGTCACGATACTCAACCAGGCACAGCGTGAAGCAGCCTGGGCAGAGGTCGCGCGCCGTCTTGCGCACGAGGTGAAGAATCCCCTGACACCGATTCGGCTGGCTGCGGAACGTTTGCGGATGAAATTGATGAGCAAGCTGGATGAAAAAGACGGTGTGATGCTGGACAGCGCTACGGGGACGATTGTTTCGCAGGTTGAGGCATTGCGCGAACTGGTTGATGCTTTTGGCGATTACGCGCAAGGGCCCCAGTCGGTGCGTGCGCCGATCAAGCTTGATCAGCTTGTCAGGGATGTGGTTGCGCTTTATCAGCACGAGGATCAGCGGGTGCAGTTTCACCTGAAGCTGATCGCCGGTCCGACGGGTTTAGCGGCAGACAGTGGGCAGATCCGGCAGTTGCTGCACAACCTGGTGGTCAATTCCAGCGAAGCTGTTGCTAAAGACGAGAATGCCGAGGTCCATATCCGTACAAGGCTGATCACACAGGCCGGAAAAAAATGGCTGGAACTGGAAGTCAGCGACCGTGGCCCAGGCTACCCCGCAACGGTGCTGGAAAAACCTTTTGAGCCCTACGTAACTTTCAAAGCCAACGGCAGCGGTCTCGGTTTGGCCATCTGCCGCAAGATCGTCAGTGAGCATGATGGCCGTATCACCATCCACAACCCGGCAATCGGCGGTGCCTGTACGACAATCATCCTGCCGATCGACGAGAGCCTCAGCTAGCCCGAACATTTCACCAGTATCCCGGATGATGCCTAAATGTTCGGGCTAGCGCAGTAACATCTTCACGGCAACAACCAGCAGGAACACCGCGAAGAACCGTTTTGCCAGTAGCGGGGAACTCCGGTGTACCGCCGCCACGCCCACGGGCGCACCCAGCACACTGAATACGGCCACACCCGCCAGGGCCGGCAAATGCACATAACCAAGCGATGGCGCCGATGAAACGCCATCACCCAGCAGGACAAATCCCAGCGTACCGGCAATCGCAATCGGGTAACCGCAGGCCGCCGCGGTGGCAACGGCATTCTGAACCCGTTGGCCATGCCATAACAGCCACGGCACGGTCATGCTTCCGCCACCGATGCCAAGCAGGCTGGATACCGTTCCGATACCAAGGCCCGTCGCTGCGACCGACAGGCGGCCGGGGAGTGAACGACCGCCGGCCTGCCGGGTTCCGCGCAGCATCTGTAAACCGACAATAAGCGCAAAAACACCGAAAACATTACCGAGCGCGGCATTGCCTATGCGGTCGGCAATGATGCTTCCAAGCAATGCACCGGCAAGCAGACCGGGTGCCATCTGCCTGACCAGTGACCACAAGATCGCACCGCGTCTGTGATGTGCAAGCAGGGAACTCATCGATGTGAACAGCATCGTTGCCAGTGAAGTTGCGACAGCCATCTGTACCGCCATATCTGCCGTCGCCGGATCACGGCTGAACAACCAGCTGAGTGCGGGTACCAACACCAGGCCGCCGCCGATGCCAAGATAACCGGCCAAAAAACCCGCAAAAACCCCTGTCAGCGCGTACTCAAGCCAAATCATGCGTGCGTTCGCGTTCCATCAAAATATTTCTTCGATTTGTCTTGCTGTGCACACTGCCTTTGCATAAATTGGTTCTCTCTGTGATGCTGGCCGGGAAACCACCTTTGGAACTGACCTTGAATTGCGCTATGAAAACAAGCATAACCCATGCCATCAACGTGCGGCAGCTTGTATTTCTCCTGGCTATTTTTATATTCGTTTTTAGCACCGGGGTGTTGGCTTCCGCCAGTGCCACGGAGGCCGAGCGTGAGCAGTTTAAAATTGCGTGGGATGCGGCAAATCGGGGCGACCACGATAATTTCAGCCAGATCAAGGGGCAGCTCCAGAATTACGTGCTGTTTCCCTACCTGCAGTATGAAGACTACCGCAACCGCCGTGGCAAGGTGCCCGTTGACGAAATGTCGGGGTTCCTGGAAACCCACAAGGATTGGGCCTTTTCGCCGGGGTTACGCAATACCTGGCTGAGGTCGCTGGCGGAAAGAAAACGCTGGGCCGACCTGGTGGCATATTCCGCCGGTGTCAGCGACACCGCTCTGAGGTGCCAGCGTGTCCGTGGCCAAATCATTCTGAAGCAAACCGATGGTGTACTGGGCGAAGCGCAAAAGCTGTGGGCGGTGGGCAAGTCACAACCCGACGAGTGCGACCCGGTATTTGCCTGGTTGGTAAAGAACAAGGGAATACCGGAAAGCCTCGCATGGGAACGTATTCGACTGACGATCCGGGCGGGCAATAGCGGTTTGACAATGTACCTGGCACGTTTTGTTGCCGAGGATCAACGGCGTTGGCTGGAAGACTGGCGCAGCCTGAGCCGGGAAGGTTATTCACGGCTGGAGCGGACGGGCCGTTGGCCGGATACCGAAGTCACCCGCATGATCGTGGCAGCCTCCGTGCAACGGCTGGTACGTGATGATGCCGGTTTGGCAGCGAAGAAATTCGAAGTCCTGGACAGTCACTTCAGCTGGGATGAATCGCTCAGAATATCGTTATTGCGGGATATCGCCCTGTATTCGGCCGTGGCGATGGAAAACGATACGACCGCGCACATGGTGCGGGTGCCTGATGAATATCGTGACTCGCAGCTGCTTGAATGGTGGGCACGGTTTTTGCTGAGCAGGCAGGATTGGCCGGGTGTCGAGGCTGTCATCGAGCAGATGCCGGAAGATACACGTAACGATGACCGTTGGCGCTACTGGCTGGCGCAGGCCAACTTGCGGTCCGGCCAGGTCAAGCCACCCTCGGCATTGCTCGGGGAACTATCAACCCGGGCCAACTATTACGGGTTCCTGGCCGCCGATGAGCTCGGCCTCCCGTATAACATCTGCCCGGGGCAGGCCGATGTGGACAGCCTTGAGTTGGAACGGATGGCGGGTGTCGATGGATTCCGGCGGGCGCTCGAACTCAGGAAAGCCGGCCTGGATAACTGGGCCCTGGAAGAATGGACGTTAGCGACACACCGCCTGCCGGTTTCGGAACTGAAAACCGTCGCGGCCCTGGCGGTGAGCGAAAGCTGGTACGACCGGGCGATTTTTGCACTGGGTAACAGTGGTGATTTGGACCTTTACGAGTGGCGGTTTCCACTGCTTTGGGAAGCGGATATCACCGAGGCCGCCGTGCTCAACCAATTGGACCCGGCCTGGGTGTATGGCACCATACGTTCTGAAAGCGCGATGCTGGAAACCGCGCGGTCCTCCGCGAATGCGTTGGGCTTGATGCAGATTACGCCTGCGACCGGTAAGCGGGTCGCAAAGAAACACGGCCTGCCGTGGAGTGGTGTTGCCCAGTTAAAAACGGCAACGGGTAACCTGCCCATTGGCGTGGCCTACATGAGCGACCTGTTAAAGGATTTCAGCCAGAACCCGGTGCTGGTGTCGGGTGCATACAATGCCGGTCCGCGCAGGGTACAGCGCTGGCTGGATACGCGGCCACTGGCGGAAGCTGCCATCTGGATAGAAACATTGCCCTATTTTGAAACCAGGGATTACATTCCACGCGTGTTGGCGTTCACAACCATTTACGATTGGCGTCTGGGTGGATCGGTAGAGCGGATCTCGATGAGAATGCCAGACCTCGAATCCGGTAAGATATCCTTTAACGGCCACACCGAGGTGGTGTGCAGGCATTAACCACAACGACAAGGTAACGAGGAAGTGATATGCGAATTGTATTGATAGGTGCCAGCGGGTTTCTCGGCAGACATCTTCTACACGCGCTCACGGCAGATCAGCATCAATGTGTCGTGCTCACCCGGACCGCGGTCCGCCGTGGCAGCGTGGACCTGTTACCCGGCGTCAAGCTGATCCAGGCGGATGTTTACGACACCCGGGCACTCGCTGAACAGTTTGCCGGCGCCGATGCAGTGGTCAGCATGGCTGGCATTCTGAACGAGGGTGCGGGTGGTGGGAAAAGTTTTCACAAGGTCCACGTTGAACTGGTTGAAGGTATTATCACGGCCTGCCGGGAAGCCGGTATCAAGCGGCTGCTGCACGTCAGTGCGCTGAATGCAGGTAAGGGCCGCAGCCGTTACCTGAAAAGCAAGGGTGAGGCCGAGGCGCTTTTGCAGTCCGCCGACGATCTGGACATCAGCATTTTTCAGCCATCGGTGGTTTTTGGCGCGGGCGACGAGTTCTTCAACCGGTTTGCGGCTATGTTGAAATTGATGCCGGTTCTGCCGCTGGCCTGCCCCAAGGCACGTTTGCAGCCCGTTTTCGCAGGGGATGTGGCGGCGGTTATAACCGCGTCACTGGACGATCCGATGACCTGGGGAAAAAGCTATGAACTGGCGGGTCCACAAATTTTCACACTGAAGGAACTGGTGCAGTGGACCGCGGAAACCCTGGGCCGGCGGAGATTGATTATCGGGCTCCCCGGGCCTTTGTCGGCAGGCATGGCCATGCTGATGAACCTGGTCCCGGGCAAACCCCTTTCCTGGGACAATTACCTGTCACTGCAGACAGACAATACCAGCGAAAAAAATGATTTTGAATATTTCCATGTTGAACCGCGGGCCATGGACGTGGTCGTCCCGGACTACCTGTGCGGGTCGCATAAACAGCGCCGCCTGCAAACCCTGCGGCAACAACCCCGGCGTTGAAAACCAGCAAGACCTACCTGGTTGGCGGTGCCGTTCGCGATGCACTGTTGGGGCTGAAGGCGGCGGAACGCGATTGGGTGGTGGTTGGCAGCACACCGGAACAGATGCTGGAAAAGGGCTTCAAACAGGTCGGCGCCTCCTTCCCGGTTTTTCTGCACCCCAGGACGGGTGAGGAATATGCACTGGCCCGTACCGAGAAAAAGGAAGGCCACGGCTACCATGGTTTCAGCGTGGATTTTCACCCCGGTGTAACGCTGGAAGAAGACCTTCACCGTCGTGACCTGACCATCAACGCCATCGCCCGGGATGAAGACGGCAGTCTCGTCGATCCCTACGGCGGCCAGCGGGACCTGGAACAAAAAGTCCTGCGGCATGTTTCCGATGCTTTCGTGGAAGACCCGTTGAGGGTGCTGCGCGTCGCGCGTTTTGCAGCGCGCCTGTCCGGTTTCGGTTTTCGTGTGCATGCATCAACACTGGCGCTGATGCGGGAAATCACCCGGTCCGGTGAGCTTCAACACCTGGCGGCGGAGCGTATCTGGCGTGAAATTGAAACGGCCATGAGAACGCCGAAGCCGTCGGTATTTGTCAGTGTGCTGCGTGAGTGCGGCGCATTGGAGGTGTTGCTGCCCGAGGTTAACGCCCTGTTTGGTGTGCCCCAACCGGAGAAATACCATCCCGAGATCGATACCGGTGTGCATTTGTTGATGGCGCTGGATGTTGCCGCAGAGCGGGCCAACGGGGCGGTCAACGTTGTCTTTGCCGTCTTGTTGCACGACCTTGGCAAGGGCATAACACCCCGGCAGGAGTGGCCTGCACACAAAGGTCACGAATCCCAGGGGCGGCCACTGGTGGACGCGGTTTGCCATCGTCTGAAAGTTCCCAATGCCGTGCACGACCTGGCTCGCAAGGTGTGTTTACTGCACCTGAGGTGCCACCGCGTACTCGAAGCCCGCCCACTGACAGCCTTACGCCTGCTGGAGAGGCTGGATGTCTTCCGTCAACCGGAGTTGTTGCCGGATTTCGTCGCGGCTTGCGAGGCTGATTACCTTGGCCGAAAAGGTTTGCAGGACCGTCCATACCCACAAGGTGAGCACCTGCAGGCGGTGTACCGCGCAGCCGCAGGTATCCGTGCAAGAGACCTGGACCTGAACGGCATCAGCGGGCCGGAAGTGGGTGAGCGTCTACGCAACGCCCGGATCGAAGCGATCGCCAATATGAACAGGCAGGGCGGGTAACTCGTAACCCATACCGCGGCGGTGGCGTGGAATGAATCCAGGGTATCTATAGGCGGTGACAGAGGTCGCTGAGTGAGAACCCTGTCAAATCATTACTTAATTCTTCATCAAGATCACGGCTCAGGGCCATCACCTGGAAACGTTCACCCATTTCCCCCGGCAGCGTAAGCCGAAGCACCTGGTTGTTGATCGTGATACGTTCCTTGTCGGCAAGAAGCTCTGACCCGGCCAGCACCTCGTCCAGCCCGCAGCCCAGCAGAAACATCACCTGGGTGGTATAACCGCTGACTTCGAGACCGCAACTATCAGCGGCTTCCGCCAGCGCGGTGAAGTCGACGGAGGCACTGATATCAGTCAGTCCCGGCCACTTGAAAGGGTCGTCATGGGCGCGGTGCCGGTAATGGCAGATCAGCGTGCCGTCGCTGCGTTGCGGCTGGTAATAATCCCGGCGCGTATAACCGTAGTCGATGAACAGGGCCAGGCCTTTTTGCATGCTGGCGGTCACCGTCTGCAGCCAGGCGGGCAGGCGGGTGTTTATTTCGGAACAATATCCCTTCGCCGGATAATGCTCCAGGTCGGATAAGATCGCCTGAACCTGTGTTTGCATGGCTTCCGGGCAAGGTGCCTTTAGCCAGTCAAAACCCTCCGGGCCAGTGTTAACCAGCAATTGCACGGGACCATCGGCCTCGACACAAAACCGCTCCACCGTCAGTGCATCCAGCACCTCGTTGGCCAGGAACACACCCTGCCAGCCTTCTTTGGGCGGTTCATCCAGCCAGCTGATCCTGTCCATCCACTCGGGTACGCATTGCTGCAGGGTTTCTTTTTGCACCTGGCGCAGGTGAGCGCTGCGTTCCAGTATCCGGTAGCGCGTTGGCGGATGGGTTTCCTGCAAGGCTTTGAGCAGGTCTGCCGCGAGTATGCCGCTGCCGGCACCGGCCTCAACGATTTCATACACCTCGAGCGCATCGCCGACCTGTTCAATCTGTTTTGCCAGGCAGCGTGCAAATACGTCACCCAACTGCGGTGCCGTCACGAAATCGCCGCCCTTGCCAAATTTCTGCAAACCGGCGCTGTAGTAACCCAGGTCGGGTTCGTAGAGCGCCATTTCCATGTATTCCGAAAAAGGCATGGCGCCCTTTTGAAGGATCTTTTCGCGTATCCGATTGCTTAAGGCCGCGCTCAAATGCTTGAGCTCTTCGGGTGGTTCGGGCAGGATGTCATTTGATGTTGCAGAACACATAGGCGGGTAGTTTCAGTGAGCGAAACAACAATGTCCAGAGCCAGGTATGTACCTGTGGAAAATCCGGAGGTCTCTTGAATATGCAATCAACCCGACGCACCGCACTTGTCACCGGCGCGGCCCGGCGTATTGGCGCCTGCATCGCTGAAACCCTGCACCAGCGGGGCTGCGATGTGGTCCTGCATTACCACAGCAGTGCTGAAGCGGTTAACGAACTGGCCGGCAAGCTAAATGCGCTGCGGCCGGCGAGCGCAAGTATCGTGCAGGCCGATCTTGGTGAATCGGATGAGATCAACCGGCTTGCCGGGCAGGTCAGGGAACGCATGGGAAAGCTGGATTTGCTGGTGAACAATGCTTCGCGGTTCTTCCCGACATCGGTTGGAGCCACCAGCAGCGAGCAATGGGATGCGTTGATGGACAGCAACCTGCGTGGTCCGTTCTTCCTGACCCAGGCGCTGGTTCCGCAACTGGCCATTGCCGGCGGTAGCGTGGTCAACCTGCTGGATGTACATGCGCTCAGGCCGATGCCCGGTCACGCGGTGTATTGCATGGCCAAGGCCGGACTGCAGATGATGACGCTTGCACTGGCTAAGGAGCTCGGCCCGCAAATACGCGTGAATGGTGTCGCCCCGGGCGCGATCCTGTGGCCCGAATATGAAGGCAGTTCGGCGGATCAGCAGAAAATTCTGGATAAAACCGTCATGGGCCGTGCCGGCAGACCGGAGGACATTGCCTCGGCGGTGGCCTACCTTGGACTGGATGCGCCCTATGTCACCGGCCAGGTCCTGGCCGTTGATGGTGGCCGCAGCTTGAATATATAGAATAGCGGGCAGAGCGGTTAATTAATGACCCGATAAACGGCGTTATGACCCGGCCGCGAGTCGTGCCTTGTTATTATTTGAATGCTGTGAGTAAGCGCAAACAGCTGTCATCCAATCCCGAAGTCTCCCAGATATTCGCCATCGAACGCAGCTTGACAGGGTGGATCAGGTCAGGCTCGAGGTCGGCCAGCGGTTTGAGCACATGTGGGAACTTCAGAATCTCGGCGCGCGGTATTTCCAGCACCGGCGACAGCAGTACCAGGTCGTCGTAAAGCAGGATGTCAATATCGAGTGAACGATCGGAAAATTTTGCCACGTCGCGTTTGCGGCCAAACCGGTCCTCCAGGTCACGCAGGTATTCACGCAACTCCATCGGATGCAATTCGGTTTCGACGCGGGCCACCAGGTTGATGAAATCATCACCATCAAAGCCTACGGCCGTGCTGGCGTAAACCGGTGAAAGAACGACGTTCTGAAAGTCTTTTTCGAGCGCGTCGATTCCGGCACGGATATGCGTTTCAGCAAGCACATTGGAACCGAGGCCCAGCCAGGCCATACTCACTGCAGGTACGCCTTGCAACGAGCACTGGCAAACCAGCTGAACCCAAGATGATCGCCCTGGATAAACACTAGGTTTCCCCGCGTTCGATGATGACACCCACGGCACTGGAGCCCCTCACCGCACCCGGTTTGCTCAGCTTTAGCTGTAACCAGCTCACCGGGAACTCATCCAGCACGATACGGGCGCAATGATCTGCCAATGCTTCGACGAGTTGAAATTCACTGTTTTCGACAAACTGGATCAGCCGTTTTGAAACCGCCTTGTAGTCCAGGGTGTCCGCTATATTGTCGCTCTCTGCCGCGCGGCTGATATCGAATGCCATTTGCAGGTCGATGCTGATCGTCTGGGTTATTTCGCGCTCCCAGTCAAATACGCCTATCACGGTTTGGATACGTAAGTCTTCGATAAAAACGCGATCCGTGGTCATGCAGATATGCTCTCCATTCTGAGTCAGGAACCCGGGGTTCCCAGGGGTGGTAACTGATCCAGCGGCCAGCGGGCGAAGGCCTGCAGAACGGGCCCGGTGTGCTGGCCGGCTTTCAGGCGCTGGCAGCCCGCGAAGGCGATCATGGCGCCGTTATCGGTACAGAACTCGAGGCGCGGGTAGGAAACCTTCCAGCCGTATTTCTTGCCCGCTTTCTGCAAGGTTTGCCGGAGTGACAGGTTGGCGCCGACACCACCGGCAATCACCAGCTGCCCGGCGCGGGTCTGTTGCATGGCGCGCCGGCATTTAATCAGCAGCGTATCAACCACCGCCTGCTGGAAACCGGCCGCGATATCCCTCTGGGTGATTTCATCCTGCTCGCTGTTCAGCCAGAGGTTGCGGGTATGCGTTTTCAAACCGCTAAAGCTGAAATCCAGACCGGGCCGGTCGGTCATCGGGCGGGGAAATGAAAACCGCTCCGCATCACCCTGCTCGGCCAGTTTTGCCAGTGCCGGGCCGCCTGGGTAACCCAGGCCAAGTAACTTGGCCGTTTTATCAAAGGCCTCACCCGCCGAATCATCGAGTGTTTCACCGAGAATCCGGTATTCACCGATGGCGCGCACCTCAACCAGCATCGAATGGCCACCGGAAACCAGCAAAGCCACGAATGGCACCTCTGGATGATCCGTCTCGAGCATCGGCGCCAGCAGGTGACCTTCCATGTGGTTGACCGCCAGCGCCGGTACACCGAGGGCCATGGCGATGCTGCGGCCGGTAGCCGTGCCGACCAGCAGGGCGCCGATCAGCCCCGGCCCGGCGGTATAGGCAACCGCATCGATATCGGTGCGCTTCAGGCCGGCTTTTTCGAGACACTGATTGATCAGCGGCAACAACTTGCGAACATGATCGCGCGAGGCAATTTCCGGTACGACCCCACCGTATTCGGCGTGGATAGCCACCTGGCTGAACAGGCCGTGCGCCAGCAGACCGGCATCTGAGTCATACAGCGCCACGCCGGTTTCATCACAGGATGTTTCGATACCAAGTACGATCATGAAGCTTCACTAAAGAATCGGGTGGGGGGATTGTAAATCATGTGCGCGCAAACTGCTTTATACACGAGGCAGACCGCAATGGATTAAACAGGGTTCTGTTCAATCTTGTCTCGCCTGATGCCCGGTCTCACCTTCTCATATTTGAACGGTGGCAGGGCCGCTGGGGTGGTTAGTTACTTCCAGGACGCGCTCAACATCTCATGTAGGCTCGGGTTCGACTCCTGTCAGGTAGGTTTTCATGTGCTATGTATAACTGAACCAGTCGCTCCTGCGCATCCATGCGCCCGCGACATACCGTTCATCCTGAACATAACCCCAGCGTCCGGCAGACGCCGTGCAAGTCTTTCAGAAACCATTGACCTGTGTTTTGGCACAGCGCAGAGGTACTGCATGGCCTCGGCGCCCACACAGAGGAAAAAATGTGACCGGCTTTCAGCAACCTGGCGAAGGGACACTGATTGTGCGAGGGGAATTTGTATTAAATCACTACATCATTGGCTTCTGATCAATAAATTCATTAACAGCAGTTTGGGCTGGGTTAACATAGTGGCTTGTTAATCAATCGGAGCCGGGCTTTGACAAAACCCCTTGGGGTCGCAGCATCGGGGCATAAGGAAACCTCGAAGGCGGCCAGGATTTTGCTTGAGGAAGGCGGCAATGCTTTTGATGCTGCGTTGGGCGCCATGTGTGCTGCCTGTGTCTGCGAGCCGATGCTGGCGAGTCTCGGCGGCGGCGGTTTCCTGCTGGCGCACACCGCGGCGGGCGAACAGAAGGTATTCGATTTTTTCACCCAGACACCATCGGCGACAAGCGGTGAACTGGATTTTTTCCCCATCCAGGCGGATTTCGGTACAACGACCCAGGAGTTCCATATCGGTATGGGCTCTATCGCGGTCCCGGGGGTGGTGGCGGGCCTTTTTGCGGTACACCAGGCCTATTGCCGATTGCCGCTGACGAAAATTATTGAGCCGGCGGTTTACCTGGCGCGTGAAGGTGTGCGTATCAACAAACTGCAGCAATATATCAATGAGATACTCAAGGCCATCATCGATGCCACTCCCGAGGCGAAGGCATTTGCCACACCCATGTTCGCACCCGGCCGGCTGGCCGAAATCGGTGAGTTTATTCATAACCCTGACCTGGCGGATACCTTCGAGGCGTTGGCGGCGCATGACGCCCGTTGGTTTTATGAGGGGGAGCCTGGCAGGCAGTTGGTGCGAGATTGCGAACAGAAGGGCGGGTTGATCAGTGCGGCCGACCTGCAATCGTATGAAGTTATTTTGCGCAAACCGCTCACGGTTGAATCTGGCGGCGCGACGATCAGCGTCAACAGTCCGCCCTCGCCGGGGGGGTGCCTGACCGTGTTTGCCCTGTCGCTGCTGAATAAAACCCGGCACACTCAAGGTGAATGGGGTAGTCCGCAACACGTCCTGTCACTTGCCAGGGTCATGCAGGTTGCCAGCGTGGTACGAAAACGCCATGGCCTGGAAAGCGGGCTGGATGATCAGACCGCCGCAACGATACTGTCAGCGGAAAATCTTTCAAACTGGTGTAACACGCTGCAGACAGGTGGTCTGGCTTCACGCGGAACGACCCACATCAGCGTGGCCGATGCAGCCGGCAACCTCGCCAGCCTGACCCTGTCCAATGGCGAGGGGTCATCCTATGTATTGCCACGCAGCGGTATCATGCTGAATAACATGCTGGGCGAGGAAGACCTGAATCCGGGCGGGTTTCACCGTATGCCGCCGGGTATGCGGCTGGCCTCGATGATGACACCGGCGATCGCCAGCCTGGCTGACGGCGGACAGGTTGCGCTGGGCTCGGGTGGTTCCAACCGGATCCGTAGTGCGATACTCCAGGTGCTGACCAATATGCTGGATTTTGACATGGGACTGGAGCAGGCGGTCAAGGCTCCGCGTTTGCACCTCGAGGGCAGTCATCTCAACCTGGAGCCCGGTTTTTCCGGCGCTGCACTGGATGCCCTGGAAGCAGAATGGCCCGGTGTTGAACAATGGCCGGCGAGCAATCTTTTTTTTGGTGGAGTGCACGCGGTCGAGCGTCTTGCCAATGGAGAATTCCGCGCCGCAGGCGATCCGCGCAGGGGTGGCGCGGTTGCGATTGCAGGCTTAACCTGATTTTTCTTTGCAAGAGCCGGTGTTTAAAGGTTAAAATATCCGGCTACGCCCAATGTGGGCATAACCTTGAAACCGGAGTAACAATGCCAAGCGTAAAAGTTCGCGAAAACGAGCCTTTTGAATATGCACTACGTCGATTTAAACGTTCGTGTGAAAAAGCAGGTGTACTGGCCGAAACACGTCGCCGTGAGTTCTATGAAAAACCAACACAGGAACGCAAGCGTAAATCTGCAGCTGCAGTAAAACGTGATCTGCGCCGTCTTGCACGGGACAACGTCCGTCGCACACGAATGTATTGATTTTTATGAGTTTTCTTTGGTCCCGGGGCATTTGTTTCGGGTAGCTGCTTAGTAGCTAGGCAGCCTGGTTAGAAAATTTTTATCCCTGCAGAAGTTATCACTATGACTTTGCCGTTAAATACACTGAAAGGTCGAATCCAGGAAGATGTGAAGTCGGCGATGCGTGCGCGCGATCAAAAGCGCCTGACCGCATTGCGATTGATCACGGCCGCTATCAAGCAGGTCGAAGTCGACAAGCGTATCGAGATGGATGACCCGGCCGTGCTGGCTGTGCTGGATAAAATGGTTAAGCAACGCAGAGATTCCCTCGAGCAGTACCAAGCTGCAGGCAGGGATGACCTGGCGGCACAGGAAGCATTCGAGCTCGAACTGATTGCCGTATACCTTCCGGAAGCCTTGAGTGATGATGAACTGGCTGCCTTGATCAAGCAGGCTGTAGCCGATACAGGCGCCAGTAGTATCCGCGATATGGGTATCGTTATGAACAAACTCCGGGAGCAGGTACAGGGCCGTGCCGATATGAAGGCCGTCAGCAACGCAGTAAAAAAACAACTCGGCGTCTGAGTATGCCACCGGCCACCGGCCTGATCACCCCGCTTCAACAATCTCTAAGGGCAGCTTGCCTACAGAGTAATAATTCATGAGGAAAACCTCATGAGCGGCCCCATACCCGATTCCTTTATTGAAGAGTTATTGGCGCGCAGCGATATCGTGGAATTGATCGAGCGGCGCGTTCCGCTGAAACGAAGCGGCAGCGAGTTCCAGGCGTGCTGCCCTTTCCATGATGAGAAAACCCCGTCTTTTACGGTCAGCCCTAAAAAACAGTTCTACCATTGTTTCGGCTGTGGTGCTCACGGCTCGGTGATCGGTTTCCTGATGCAGTACGAGGGGCTTGAGTTTCTCGATGCGGTTGAGGAACTGGCGCGTGCTGCAGGTCTCGAAGTGCCTTCGGGCGGCAAGCAGCAGCCACGAACCGAACCCGGTTTGTATGACGTGTTGCGGGGGTGCGCGAAATTCTATGTTGAGGAATTGCGTAAGCACCCAGAAGCAGTCGAGTATCTTAAGGGCCGCGGGCTATCCGGTGAAATATGCCGCGATTTTGAAATTGGTTACGCGCCCGCAGGCTGGGACGCGCTGATCAGGAGCCTGGGGACCGACAACAAAAAACTGGCCCTGCTGAAACAGGCCGGTATGCTCAGCGAGGGTAATCGCGGCCAGTACGACAAGTTCCGCAACCGTATCATGTTCCCGATCCATGACCGCAGGGGACGCGTGATTGCCTTTGGCGGGCGGGCCCTGTCCGATGATGGCCCCAAGTACCTCAATTCGCCTGAAACCACCCTGTATCACAAGGGCAGGGAGCTCTACGGCCTGTATCTCGCGCGCCAGCGTTCCAGCCGCCTCGATAACATCATCGTGGTGGAAGGTTATATGGATGTTGTGGCACTGGCACAGTTCGGTTTTAAAAACGTGGTGGCAACCTCGGGTACTGCAACCACCGACTCACAGGTGGAATTGCTGTTTCGTTCCGCCGATACCATCGTTTTTTGTTTTGACGGCGACAAGGCCGGGCGCAAGGCCGCCTGGCGCGCATTGGAAGCTACCCTGCCCAAGCTCCGCGACGGTCTGCAGGCAAAGTTCCTGTTTCTGCCGGATGGTGAAGACCCTGACAGCATGGTGCGCAAGCACGGCGAAGCGGTCTTTGCCCAACATATGGAAGACGCCAGTACCTTGTCGGAATTTTTCTTTGATCATTTCACCTCCGGGATTGACCTTGGCACACTGGATGGAAGGGCGAAATTTGTTGAACAGGCGCAACCGTACATAGAGGCTCTTCCGAGCGGAGGGTTTCGAGATATGATGTTTAACCAGCTGGAGTCCCGGTCTTTTCACAAGCTAAACAGGTATGCGAGCAACCCGCTGGCGTCGTCGGTAAAGAGTGTCGAGCGTGGCAAGCCACTGCAGACGCGCACGCCCTTGCGTGTCGCCATGGCGCATCTGGTGCAGAATCCTGCACTGGTTGAGCAGATTGAGGGTGTCGACGAATTTAGCGGGCTCCGAAACTCCGATATACACGGTATAGAAATCTTCAGGGAACTTGTTGAATTCTGCGCGCAACGCCCTAATATCACAACGGCGCAGTTAATTGAGCTTTGGCATGGGCATCCAGCTCTGCCCCATTTGGAGAAATTGGCTGTCTGGCACCTGCCGGGAGAGGAAGAAAAGCAGCTCCAGGAGTTTATCGATGCGGCTAATCGCATCCGCTTGAGTTGGGTAGAAATCTTGCTTTCCCGGATGACCAATATTATGTTGCAGCGGGAAGAATACAGGGCATTACAACAACGTCAGCAAGCGCTGAAAAAGCAGCTTGAAGGCCAACAGGATTAATTAAATTGAACTCTCTGGCAACCCGGGTCGTCAGAGTGGGTTCCATGGACTATAGTTAACTATCGCGAAGCAAATTATTTATGAATCAAAATCAGCAGTCGCAATTAAAAGATCTGATCACCAAGGGTAAGGAGCAGGGCTTCCTGACATACTCCCAGGTTAACGATCACCTGCCCGATGATATCGTTGATCCGGAGCAGATCGAAGATATCATTAACATGATCAATGATATGGGTATTTCGGTGTACGAAAGAGCGCCTGATGCCGACACCCTGATCCTGAATGATGATGCGGCAACCACCGATGATGACGATTCAGCGGTTGAGGAAGCCGCGGCCGCTTTGGCGGCCGTCGAGACCGAAATCGGACGAACCACCGACCCCGTGCGTATGTATATGCGTGAAATGGGAACGGTTGAGCTTTTAACCCGCGAGGGTGAAATTGTCATTGCCAAGCGTATTGAGGACGGATTGAAACAGGTGCTTGTCGCGCTGTCCCGTTTTCCGAACACCCATGCAACCTTGCTCAATGGCTATATCATTCACCAGGAAGGCAAGCAGCGGCTGGCCGAGGTGATGCTCGATTTTGTTGATCCGAATGCGGAAGAACAACCCATACCGGTCGCCAAGAAACCTGCTGATGTCATCAAAAGGGACGCTGCCCTTTCCGGCAAAAAAGATGAAGATGAAGACGAAGATGAAGACACGGACGACGAAGTAGAAGAGGAAGGTCCGACAGGACCGGATCTGGAAGAGGTCGCCGCATTCTTCGATAAGCTTGGAAAACTGCATGCCGAATACATAAAATTCAGTGAAACGCATGGTCCCAGTAATGCCCAGGCCAAGGAAAAACTGGATGCCATGGCAGACATGTTCATGCACCTCAAGTTGCCGGCCAAGATGGTGGACCACCTTGTCGACCGTCTGCGTTACGCCGTATCACGCTCCCGCGAACATGAAAGGGCCATCCTGCAGATGGTCGTCCGCCAGGCGAAAATGCCCAAGCTGGCATTTATCAAGAGCTTTCATGGCAATGAGGCCAATCCCGCGTGGATCGACACGGTTTTATCCGGAAAGCAGAAATGGGTTCCGGCGCTCAGCGAATATGCAGATGATATCAGGGAAGTGCAGGTCCGGCTGGCCCGTCGCGAAGCAGCCAACCGTATCTCGATTGCCGCCCTGAAGGACATCAACCGCGCCATGTCTATCGGCGAGGCCAAGGCGCGTCGCGCAAAGAAAGAAATGGTCGAAGCCAACCTCAGACTGGTGATCTCGATTGCCAAGAAATATACAAACCGCGGCCTGCAGTTTCTCGACCTGATCCAGGAAGGCAATATCGGTTTGATGAAAGCGGTGGATAAATTTGAATACCGTCGTGGTTACAAATTTTCCACCTATGCAACCTGGTGGATTCGGCAGGCGATTACGCGTTCGATCGCGGATCAGGCCCGTACCATCCGCATCCCGGTTCACATGATTGAAACGATCAATAAACTCAACCGTATTTCCCGGCAAATGCTGCAGGAAATCGGTCGTGAGCCGACCCCGGAAGAACTGTCCGTGCGCATGGAAATGCCCGAGGAAAAAGTGCGCAAGGTGTTGAAGATCGCCAAGGAGCCGATTTCAATGGAAACACCCATTGGTGACGATGAAGACTCGCATCTGGGTGATTTTATCGAAGATGCCAATATCGCCTCACCGGTTGAATCCGCTACGGGTACCGGTCTGACCGGAACCGTGCAGGGTGTGCTGGCCGGATTGACGCCACGCGAGGCCAAGGTTCTGCGTATGCGGTTTGGTATTGATATGAATACCGATCATACGCTGGAAGAGGTTGGCAAACAGTTTGATGTTACACGTGAGCGTATACGTCAGATTGAGGCGAAGGCGCTCAGGAAGCTAAGGCATCCGACGCGGTCGGAGCAGCTGAGGAGTTTTCTCGACCTCGATTAGGTTAGGGTTCGCCCCCTCGGGGCGATTTCTTTTCGGTTGGTAGGGGTTTCGCGCCTTTCCTCTTCGTTCGATGCTTTGTGTCACCGATCGGCACAGCGCTTCCTGCGCTGGGCCTCACTGAAATGACCATCCCTGGTCATTTCTGACAGTCGCGCCTCTCTCTTCGGCATCTTCGAAGGGGGGCTAAGAGCAAGGGCAAGAGCGGGGCGCGGGGGAATTGAACGGTGAGAGATATCTGTCCGTCAGTCAAATAGTCCTGCCCTGGTGCGGGCGATGATTGTCCAGTTTGAGACATCTGCGAGTATAAAAAAGGGCCACCTTGGTGACCCTTTTTTTTTATGAGACTGCCTGGCTTTTAGAACAGACG
>Ga0316188_10000084_pt1 | contig 29473 bp, 28 predicted proteins | sample Phiworburrow1_MG_FD_204933 | JGI IMG/M metagenome (GOLD analysis project Ga0316188, IMG submission 204933) | Coastal sediment microbial communities from Maine, United States - Phippsburg worm burrow 1 | ecosystem: Environmental > Aquatic > Marine > Coastal > Sediment | place: USA: Maine... | reverse complement strand
TGGGCGGCCGACGTCGAAATAACCCTGGAGGCGAATCCGGGCACGGTCGACCGCCAGCGCTTTGCCGGTTTCAGGACCGCCGGCGTCAACCGCCTGTCCATCGGCGTACAGAGCTTCGACGACGCGCTGCTGCGCGCGCTCGGCCGCATCCACGGCGGCAGCGAGGCGCTGACCGCCATCGAGGCCGCGCACTCCGCCGGCTTCTCCCGGGTCAACGTCGACCTCATGTACGGGCTGCCAGGCCAGAGCACGGCGCAGGCGCTGGCCGACCTGCGCGCTGCCATCGCCTGCGGGATCGGCCACCTGTCCTGGTACGAACTGACGATCGAACCCAATACGGCGTTCTACAACGCGCCGCCAGCGCTGCCGCAGGAAGATCACCTGGCTGCGATGGAGGCTGAGGGGCGCAGCCTGCTGGCGGCAGCAGGCTACGAGCGCTATGAGATCTCCGCCTACGCACGCCCCGCGCAGGCATGCCGGCACAATCTCAACTACTGGCAGTTCGGCGATTATCTGGGACTCGGCGCCGGCGCCCACAGCAAGCTGACCGATCCCACCACGGGCCGCATCTGCCGCACCTGGAACACCCGCGTGCCTGCGGACTACCTGGGCAGCGCCCGCGACCAGCCGGCCGGGCGCCGCGAGCTGGGCGCTGCCGAGCTACCCGTGGAATTCATGATGAACGCTCTGCGCCTCACGCACGGCGTGGCCGCCGGCTGCTTTGAGGCCCGCACCGGCCTGGCGTTGAACGCGCTGCAACCGGCGCTGTCGCAGCTGCGCGAGCGCGGCCTGCTGGCAGCCGGGGACCGGCTGTGCACCACCACCCAGGGCAGCCGCTTTCTCGATAGCGTACTGGCCTGCTTCTAAATTTTCTCGAAGATCAGGTCCCACACGCCGTGGCCGAGGCGCTCCCCGCGCTGCTCGAACTTGGTACAGGGCCGCCACGCCGGGCGAGGAGAAAAATGGCCGGCGCCGGCTCGATTGACGAAGTCGGCCTGCGCCGACAGGACTTCCATCATGTGTTCGGCGTAGGGCTGCCAGTCGGTGGCCAGGTGAAAGTAACCGCCGGGGCGCAGCCTGCTGGCCACCAGGGCTGCAAAATCGTCCTGCAGCAGGCGGCGCTTGTGGTGCTTTTTCTTGGGCCACGGGTCGGGAAAATACAGTTGAACGCCATCCAGGCACTGCGGGGGAAGACACCGCTGCAGCACCTCGACCGCGTCCTCGCGATATACCCTCACATTGTCGATGCCCTGCTGTTCGCACAGCCACAGCAGCTTGCCGACGCCCGGCTCGTGGACCTCGATGCCGATGTAGTCAGTGCCAGGCTGCGCCTGGGCCATCTCGGCCAGCGAGGCGCCCATGCCAAAGCCCACTTCGACAATCGTGGGCGCCACCCTGCCGAACACCGCGGCGGGGTCGATCATGCCGTCGGCGGAATCCAGCCCCCACCTGGCCCAGCCCAGCTCCAGCGCCTGCCGCTGCCCTGCCGTCATGCGCCCGGCGCGGCGGACAAAACTGCGCACGGGACGCACGCTCAGGCGCTCCCCGGCAATTTGAACGCAGCCCAGGCGAGCGCCAACCAGCCGATCAGGAAGGCCAGCCCACCCAACGGCGTGATCGCCCCCAGCCAGCGCACACCGGTCACTGCCAGCAGATACAGGCTGCCGGAGAACAACAGCAGGCCCGTCACGAAGCAGGCGGCACTCAGGCCCAGACCGCTCGTGGCAGGCTTGCTGAGCATCAGCGAGGCCACCAGCAGCAGCGCCAGCGCGTGGTAAAAATGGTACTGCACAGCGGTCTGAAACACCGCCATCATGTCGGGCGCCAGGCGCTCCTTCAGGCCGTGCGCGCCAAAAGCGCCCAGCGCCACGGCAAGAAAACCCGCGAGCGCGGCCGCGCTCAATACGATTCTAGTCAAGAAATACCTCTTCTGGGAGTCAGCCCACCTGCCGCGCAGGTGCCGCAACAACAAAAAAGCCGCTCAACGGCGGCTCTTCGCAACAGCCCGCATTCAGTCCTGCAGATTTTCCCTGACTTTTTTCATCGCGTTCTGCTCTATCTGTCGAATGCGCTCGGCCGAGACACCGTATTTGGCCGCCAGCTCCTGCAGCGTGGCTTTGGATTCGAGCAGCCACCGGCTGGCGATGACATCTCTGGAGCGCTCGTCCAGTTGTTCGATGGCGCGGTGGAGCCTGAATTCACTGCTGCTCTCCCAGTCGGCCGCCTCAAGCTGAACGGCCGGGTCCGCCGCCCGGTCCTCGAGATAACTGGCAGGCGCACTGTAAGTGCTCTCGTCCTCTTCGCCGGCGCCGTCAAACGCGGTGTCGTAGGAGCTCATGCGGCCTTCCATGCGCCGCACTTCCTCGACCGCCACACCGAGATCGGCCGCCATCGCCGCGGCTTCATCGTTGGTCAGCCAGTTGAGGCTCTTCTTATGGCTGCGCAGATTGAAGAACAGCTTGCGCTGGGCTTTCGTGGTAGCCACTTTGACGATGCGCCAGTTGCGCAGGATGTACTCGTGCATTTCTGCCTTGATCCAATGCACGGCAAAGGACACCAGGCGCACGCCCTTCTCGGGATCGAAGCGCTTCACGGCCTTCATCAGGCCGACATTACCCTCCTGGATCAGATCCGCCAGCGGCAGACCATAGCCGGTGTAGCTGCGGGCGACGTGCACCACAAAACGCAGGTGGCTCAACACCAGCTGGCGCGCCGCATCGAGGTCCTGATGATAGAAGAGCCGTTCCGCCAGCTGCCGTTCCTCTTCCAGCGACAGCATCGGCGTGGCATTTACAGCCTGAATATAGCTATTGACATTGCCGCCAGGCATCATCACCGCTGTGGGCTGTAACTCGGTACTCATATGGCTTCCCCTATGTGCAAACCGTGAAATTCTAGCACTCTTATAATTAGAGTGCTAACTCGCAAAAAGTTCCTGTAACGGTCAGGATTAGAACCCGCCCACTACCACCGCCTGCCCGCTAGCGCGGCGTGATGGCACCCAGGTGCCGGCTGACCGCCAGCCAGGCGCCGCAGAGCCCCAGCGTCGCGCCGCCCCAGGCCAGCGCCAGGGTATCCAGCACGCTGAGGCCCGCCAGGCGGAAATCGCTCTGATACAGGGCTGCCAGCTCACCGACGGGACCATCGAGCCATAGCAGTACCAGGACGATGAGCAGCCAGGCCACGACGGCGCCGCCGAGTCCATACCAGAGGCCGGTATAGAGAAAGGGCCGACGGACGAAGGCATCGGTGCCGCCCACCAGCTTGATCACCAGAATCTCTTCCCGCCGGCTGGCGATGGCCAGGCGGATGGTGTTGCCCGCCACCAGCAGTACCCCGAGCGCCAGCAGCAGCGCAAGCGCCAGACTCGCGCGCCGGCCCAGCTCAAGCAGCGCGTACAAGCGCTGCACCCACTGCAGATCGAGCTGGGCCAGCTCGACCTTTCCGGACGCGCGCAGCTCCTCCAGCACGCGCTCGAGCGACTCGACCGTGCTGGCTTCAAGCGACGGCGTCAGCACCAGCACCGCCGGCAGGGGGTTCTCCGGCAGCGCGGACAGCAGATCACCGAAGCCCGACAGCTGCCGGAACTCTTCCAGCGCCTGTTCGCGGGAGATGTAGCGCGCCTGGGCAATTTCGGGCCGCCCACCGTAGCTGCCGGCCAGCGCGAGGCCTTCCGTTGCGCTGACGCCGTCGCTCAGAAACGCCGAGATGCGCGCCGCCCCATCCCAGCCAGCGGTCAGCTGCTGCACGTTGTTCAGTGCCACGAACAGCACGCAGGGCAGCGCCAGGGCGATGCCGATCGCCAGCCAGGTGAGCATGCTCGCCAGCGGCGCGCGCAGCAGGCGCTGCAGCGACTGCAGGGCCCCCTGCCGGTGGTTTTCCAGCCACGCCCGCAGCTGTTGCGCGAACGTGCTGCGGGATTGCACCGCCCCGCTGTCGCGGCGCGGACGGACGCGACGATCGGCCTGATCCTTGCGGCCACTCACCCTGACAGGCTCCCCTGGGCAGCACCCTGTACCACCCTGCCGTCATGCAGCGTGATGACGCGGCGGGGCTGGCGCGCGATCAGCGCGTGATTGTGCGTGGCGATCAGCACCGTGACACCCACCCGGTTGAATTCCTCGAACAGCGACATGATTTCCGCAGACAGCGCGGGGTCCAGATTACCGGTGGGCTCATCCGCCAGCAACAGCTCGGGCTTGTTCACCACCGCTCTGGCAATCCCCACCCTCTGCTGCTCCCCTCCCGACAGGGCAATGGGGTTGCGCTGCTCCTTCTGCAGCAGACCGACCTTGTCCAGGGCGGCTCGCACGCGGCGCCCGGTCTCGCGCGGAGGGCTGCCGGCGATAACCAGCGGCAGCGCGACGTTGTCGTACACGCTGCGATCGAACAGCAACTGGTGATTCTGAAAAACGACGCCGATGTTGCGGCGATGATAGGGAATGCGCCGGTCTCTGAGCCTGTTGAGATTCTGGCCGTTGACCACCACCTGGCCACCGGAGGCCCTCTCCATGCACATGATAAGCTTGAGCAGCGTGCTCTTGCCCGCCCCGGAATGCCCGGTGAGGAAAACCAGATCCTCGCGCTCAATGCGGAAGCTCACCCGCTGCAGGGCGTCGTGCCCCTCGGGATAGCGCTTGCTGACGTTGTCAAACTGGATCATTGCCGAGGCAGCCCCGCGGTCGCTTCAGTGCTCATGCGCAAACAGCGCGGCGACAAAATCCTGGGCGCTGAAAGGGCGCAGATCATCGACTCCCTCACCCACCCCGATATAGCGGATGGGCAGACCGGTCTGCTTGCAGATCGCGAAAATCACTCCGCCCTTGGCGGTGCCATCGAGCTTGGTCAGCGCCACGCCGGAGACGTTGACCACGGATTGAAAGGTCTGGGCCTGGCTGATGGCATTCTGGCCGGTGGCGGCATCGAGTACCAGCAGCGTCTCATGCGGCGCCGAGCTGTCGACCTTGCCCATGACGCGCACGACCTTCTTCAGCTCTTCCATGAGGTTGTCCTTGTTGTGCAGGCGGCCGGCGGTATCGGCGATGAGTACGTCGACGCCCCTGGCGCGGGCCGCCGCCAGCGCGTCATACAGCACCGAGGCGGCATCGGCACCGGTCGGCTGGGAGATCACCGGAACGTCGTTGCGCTCGCCCCAGCTGATCAGCTGCTCGACTGCCGCGGCGCGGAACGTATCGCCAGCCGCCAGCATGACCGAGCGGCCCTCATGTTTGAAGCGCCGCGCCAGCTTGCCGATGGTGGTGGTCTTGCCGACGCCATTGACGCCCACGACGAGGATCACAAAGGGCTTTTTTGTCGGGTCGATCACCAGCGGCAGATCGGAGGGCGCCAGCAATTTGGCCAGCTCGGACGCCAGCGCCTTGAACACCGCATCGCCGTCAGCCAGCTCCTTGCGCTTGATCCCCCCCGCCAGATGATCGACGATCTGGCTGGTTGCATCGACGCCGACGTCCGCCGTGAGCAAGGCCGTCTCGAGCTGATCCATGACGTCATCGTCGATCTCCTTCTGACCGAGCAGAAAGGTTCCGACATTACCGGCCAGGCTGCTGCCAGTGCGCTTGAGGCCCTGCTTGAGCCGTGACAACAGCTTGCCGGCCTTGCCCGGCTCGTCGGCTCCCTCCGGCGCGGGGGCCGGCGCTCCCGCCGGCTGCAGCGGATCGACCGGAACCGCCGAGGTGACGGGCACAGCGTCCGCAGCGACGCCCTCATCACCGCCCTTGCGCTTGAAAATCTTCATGGGTAGATACTTTTCTGCCTGAGGATTGATAGGGAACACCATTCGTCGGTTATCCTACCATTTTACCGGTTGCAAGGCGCGGCCAAGGCACGCAATGAACAAGACGAGAAGCTCCCGCGCAAGGAGCGGCGACAACACCCTGCGCATCATCGGCGGGCGATGGCGGGGTCGTAAACTGCACTTTCCCTCCGCCCCCGGCCTGCGGCCGACCGGCGATCGCGTCAGGGAGACCCTGTTCAACTGGCTCGCGCCCAGACTGCCAGGGGCGCATTGTCTCGACCTCTTTGCCGGCAGCGGCGCGCTGGGGCTGGAGGCGCTGAGCCGCGGGGCCGCCAGCAGTGTCCTGATCGACAGTTCGGCCCCGGTGTGCCGCGCCCTGCGGGACCACGGGCAGACGCTGCAGGCCGGCCCGGCACTGCAGGTGGTGCAGGCCGACGCGCTCGCCTGGCTGAACACCGGGGAGGCGCTGCAACAGGGGCGCTTTGCCGTGGCTTTCGTCGACCCGCCGTTCCAGGCGGGAATACTGGATCGGGTACTGGAGACGCTGGCCCACGCCGGCGTGCTGGCCCCGAACGCCCTGATCTATATCGAGCACGCGACGACGCAGGCGGTCGGGTACCCCGCGGGCTGGCGGACAGCGCGCCAGCAGCGCGCGGGCCAGGTCAGCTACGCCCTGCTGGAGGCCGCCGCGGTGGCGACGGCCGCCCCCGTTGACTAACCTTCGGCACAGCGGCAGAGGGATGCATACATGACGGCAGTAGTCTATCCGGGCACATTCGACCCGATCACCAATGGCCACATCGACCTGGTGGAGCGCGCCTCGCGGCTGTTCGAGCGCGTGGTCGTGGCCGTGGCCGACAGCGAGAAGAAGCGCCCCCTGTTCGACCTGCAGGAGCGGCTGCAGCTCTGCGAGCGGGCGTTGGCCGGCATTGCCAACGTCGAAGTGTGCGCGTTTCGCGGGCTGCTGACCGATTTCGTGCCCGGCTGCGGCACGCACGTGGTGCTCCGCGGCTTGCGCGCCGTTTCCGATTTCGAGTACGAGCTGCAGCTGGCCAACATGAACCGCGCGCTGAGTCCCCGCTTTGAATCCGTGTTCCTGACGCCCTCGGATCATTTATCATTCATTTCGGCGAGCCTGGTGCGGGAGATCGCCTCCATGGGAGGCGACATCGCACCCTTCGTGCACCTCGAGGTAGCACGCGCGCTGCGGCGCAAATTTGCGGCGACCTGATGCGGCCGGCCGCGAGCGCCACTGGCGCCACCAACCGACGTTGACCCGGAGTCTGACACCATGGCCCTGATGATCACGGCAGAATGTATCAATTGCGACGTGTGCGAACCCGAGTGCCCCAATGAGGCGATCTACCAGGGTGAGGACATCTATGTGATCGACCCGAACAAGTGCACCGAATGCGTCGGGCACTACGATGAGCCGCAGTGCCAGCAGGTGTGTCCGGTCGACTGCATTCCATTGAATCCGGAACGCATGGAAACGGAAGAGGAGCTGATGATCAAATATCAGCGGCTTACCGGGAACGCCTGAACGCCGCCCGACTGCACCCGGGCCGACTTAGCACCGCTGGCCCGGCGGCCGGAGATGCTACTGTCAATAGGCTGCGACCTGATCCCCTTCGTGATAGGCGTCTGAATGCCGTAACTTCGGCTTGCGGCCGTTGGTACAACCAAGACAGCGCACAAAGGTGGCCTTACCCGGGCCGGCCACCAGGGTCTTGGCGGAATCAGCGACGTTACCGCCCAGCGCCGAGAATGGCAGGCCCACCAGGAAGCCCGCGGTACCGGCCACCGTCATCGCCAACAGCGCGGGGCGGGCGATCACCAGGTCACCCGCCATCGCCAGCGCGGTCGGGCGCTGGTAGGCCTCGTGCTCGTAGAGGGCCTGAGTAAAGCCGGCCTGGGGCAGGCTTAGTAACAGCCCACAACCGGCGGCAACGGTGAGCGACCTGAGCTTTGCCTTCATGATAGCGATTCTCCCTCGGTATCCACCAGGGTCCTGCCCCGGCACTTCGCACAATAAGCCTAATAGTAGTCCCATTGCGGCAGATCGGAACCGCCGGTGTTGGAAACAATTCACACTTCTGTGAGGGGGCGGCCCAAAGGCCGTTCAGCGCTGGCACTGCGCGCAGTAGACCGTACTGCGCTGGCCCAGGCGAACCTCGCGCAGCGCCCGACCACAGCCCGGGCAGGCCTCTCCCCCCCTGCCGTAGACCTGCAGTTCGTGACGAAAGTAGCCAGGCTTGCCGGTGCTATCGACAAAATCGCGCAAGGTCGTGCCGCCATGCGCTATCGCGCGCTCCAGCACGGCCTTGATGGCGACGGCCAGGCGCTGGTAGCGCAGCGCGGAAATCTGCCCCGCCGCCCGCTGCGGCCGGATGCCGGCCGCAAACAGCGCCTCATTGGCGTAGATGTTGCCCACCCCTACCACCACGCGGCCATCCATGATGAATGCCTTGACCGGCGCGGTGCGCCCCCTGGACAGCCCGTGAAGATAGCCGCCATCGAACGCACCGTCCAGTGGCTCCGGGCCCAGGCCCTGCAGCAGCACGTGCTCGCCGGGCGGCCGCGCGGTCCACAGTATCGCGCCAAAGCGGCGCGGATCGCGAAAGCGCAGCGCGCGCCCGTCGTCCAGCACGATATCGACGTGGTCGTGCGGGGCCGGCGGCACGCCAGCTTCGAGCAGCCGCAGGCTGCCGGTCATGCCCAGATGAACGATCAGATGGCCCCCGCCGCAATCGAACAGCAGATACTTGGCGCGCCGCCGCACCGCGGCGATGCGCCGGCCGGTCAGCAGTCCGGGGAGGTCGCCCGGCACGGGCCAGCGCAGCCGACCGTCGCGCACGACGACGCCGACGATGCTGCGATCGAGCAGATGCGGCTCAACGCCGCGGCGGGTGGTTTCAACTTCAGGCAATTCGGGCATAATCGGCACTTCCTGAACGGGCGCGGCGCACACCAGGCCGCCGGCCGTCGGTTAAACCAGAGCGCGGTCAGACCGGCGGCGGTTCGCCGAGCGCGGCGGCTGCGCAAATCGAGCAGCAGATGACCACACCAGCCAGCATCATTCTCGGCATCGATACCGGCGGCACCTTTACCGATTTCGTCCTCTGGCGCGAGGGCCAGCTGCGGATACACAAGGTGCTGTCGACGCCCGCGGCACCCGAACAGGCCATCCTGCAAGGGTTGCGCGAGTTGGGCCTGGCGCCCGCTGCGCTGGGCGAGCAACTGGTCACCATTCACGGCAGCACCGTGGCCACCAATGCCGCGCTCGAGGGCAAGGGCGTGCGCACAGCGTTGATCACGAACCGCGGACTGAAGGACCTTCTGACCATCGGGCGCCAGGCCCGGGGCAGACTCTACGACCTGCAGCCGACACCGCTGCCACCGCCGGTGCCCGCTGAATTATGCCTGGAAACCGGCGGGCGACTCGACCCCTGCGGCCACGTCGTCGAGGACCTGAGCGACGCCGACCTGGCCCTGCTGAACCGACAGATCACCGAGCTGGCCCCCACTGCGGTGGCGATCAACCTGCTGTATTCCTACGTCGATGACCGCTTCGAGAGGCGCATCGAGGCGGCCATGCCGGCCGGCATGTTCGTGGCGCGCTCATCCTTTGTGCTGCCCGAATACAAGGAATACGAGAGGGGCATCGCCACCTGGCTGAACGCCTGGCTGGGGCCGCTGATCAGCGGCTATCTGCAGCGCCTGCAGACCCATCTGGACCCCTCACCGCTCTCCATCATGCAGTCGTCCGGCGGCACCATAGCCGCCGAACAGGCTGCGCGCAGAGCCGTCAACCTGCTGCTCTCCGGCCCCGCCGGCGGCCTGGCAGGGGCCCTGTACCTGGGGCGCCTGGCAGGTTCAAGCCGGCTTATCAGCTTTGACATGGGCGGCACTTCCACCGATGTCGCCCTGCTGTGCGGCGATATCCGCCTGACCAATGAGGGCCGCATCGGCCCCTACCCGGTCGCCGTGCCCATGGTGGACATGGCCACGATCGGGGCCGGTGGCGGCTCCATCGCCTACCTCGATGACGGCGGCATGCTGCACGTCGGGCCGGAGTCGGCAGGCGCACAGCCAGGTCCTGCCTGTTATGGCCGGGGCGGCAGCGCCCCCACAGTGACCGACGCCAACCTCGCGCTGGGGCGACTGCGCGCCGATCAATTCCTCGGCGGCAGCATGGCCCTGGACGAAGCCGCTGCACGCCATGCCCTGCAGCGACTGGCCGACGGCATGGGCAAATCCCTGCAGGACGCGGCCGAGGGCATCATCCGCCTGGCCAACGAACACATGGGGCGGGCGCTGCGCGAGATATCTGTCCAGCGCGGCTTCGACCCCAGGGAATTTACCCTGTGCTGCTTCGGCGGAGCGGGCGGCCTGCACGTTTGCGATCTGGCCGAAAACCTCGGCATCCGGCACGCCATCGTTCCTCTCCACGGCGGTGTGCTGTCAGCGCTCGGCATGCTGGTGGCACCGCGGGAACGACAGGCTTCGAGAACGCTGCGCACGCCGCTGGCCGCGACCAGCGCCGACCAGCTGACTGAGGCGCTGGCAGGCCTGGCGCGGAGTGGCCGGGCGGAACTGCAGGCGGAAGGCGTTGATGACGCGCAGATTGCCCAGGAGGACAGCCTCGACCTGCGCTATCGAGGTCAATCGTACACGCTCAATACGCCATGGCGGGGACGGCTCGATGGCGCGGAGGCCGATTTCCATGAGCTGCACGCCTTGCGCTACGGTCACCGCATGCACCTGCCCGTGGAACTGGTCAATGTGCGCTGCCGGGTTTACGCCCCCGGCTCTGAGATCGAGCTACCCACCGCGAACGTGATACCGGAGCGACCGGTGCCGGCAACTATCGCCGGCCTGTCAGAGGCTGCTGCCGTATTCGACCGCGACATGCTGGCTATCGGCCGCCGCTATGCGGGGCCGCTGCTGATCACCGAACGGGTGTCCACCACCCTGATCAAGTCCGGGTGGCAGGTGAGAAGGGATGCACTGGGCAATCTATTGCTGGAGTATTGCCACGCCAGCCAGGCTGGGCAGGGTCAGTCGAGCGAGACTGCCGCTACTTGATCTTGCCTTCCTTATACGTCACATGCTTGCGCACCACCGGATCGTATTTCTTGAATTCGAGCTTGTCCGGCGTGTTGCGCTTGTTCTTGTCGGTCGTGTAGAAGTGCCCGGTACCGGCGGAAGAGATCAGACGGATTTTTTCACGAGACGATTTGGCCATGATGGTGCCCTCTTATACCTTTTCGCCGGCAGCGCGCAACTTTGCGAGCACCGCATCGATGCCGCTCTTGTCGATCACTCTCATTCCCTTGGTGGAAATGCGCAATTTAACAAAGCGCTTCTCGGATTCTACCCAGAACCTGTGCGTCTGCAGATTGGGAATGAAGCGCCGCTTGGTCCGATTCTTCGCGTGCGATACGTTGTTCCCTGTTACCGGCCGCTTACCGGTGACCTGACATACTCTGGACATGTGTTTGTCTCTCCACCTGCGGTGAATGCTCTTGAATGGGTTGACCCGGACTAAACGAGCCCGCTCTGCAAGAGGAGGCCTGTTTCAGGGAGCGCGGCAATTTACCAGAACTCCCATCACCGTGCAAGCGCCGATGCGCCAACCCGCTCAGCTGGAGCGGTATCGCGCGACACGCGCCGGCAAGCCTGCGCCTGCGACAAGCGCCCCCGATGCCGCTGTCTGCCACTTCCAGCCACACTGCCGAGCCGCAAGCAGGTTCACAGGGAACGCCATGATGCGCAGGCGGCTCTTGGCAAGCTGCCGCCCCTGCCGCCATGCCCTGGTCCGTCGCGGCCCAGGCGCCGCCAGGCAGCGACTGCGCCCGCTTGCATGATCCAGACAAATCTCTGATTATGAATCAGCGGCGAGGGCGCTGGCCGCAGGCACGCCAGCGGAGCCGGCCGGCAAGGGTCGCGCGCTGTCGCAGCGACCCTTGCGCCCGCCCAGTGCCCAGCTTCCTGCCAGACCCGCGCTTTCACACCTGGCAGGTTGACACTGGCCAATCCGCGCAACGGTTTCACAATGGGTCACTGGAGATCGCCATGGCAGTGAAGTTTCCCAGCAGGATCAGTTTCAATCGACAGGTCCAGCGCCTGCTGCAAATAGCCAGTGAAGCCGCGGGCGGAGAAATCGCCGCAGAGCGGTTGCAGTGGAGCTTCAATAAGGGCCTGTGCCTGCAGGCGTCGGCGCTGTCACTCAAGGGCGCAGCGCTGCCCGGCGCCAGCCTCTGTGTTGCCAAGGTACAGATCTTTCTCGCCTTGCTGCCGCTGTTGAGAGGCAGGCTGCTTATCAGAAGGCTGGTCATGGAGCAGCCGGTACTGAAATGGCGATTGGGCGCCCGAGCGAGCGCGCCTGGCGGGGCCGGCGCCGACACGGCCGCGACGGCCCCCGCTAAACTGCCCTCGCTGCTCACGGTCGAGAGGCTTCAGGTGACCGACGGCAGCGTTTTTCTGGATTTCAGTGATACCTCCGAAGACCGTGGATCGCTGGACATTCACAGCATTACTCTCAACGCATCTCACCTCTCCGCCAACACCGTCGCCCCCTTCGAGTTCGCAGCGGCCCTTAGCAGGAGCGGCAATATCAGCGGCGACGGGCAGGTGGGCAGCGCGCACGACCGGGCCGGACGCACACAACTGCGGGCGCACGTCTTACTGGATGGCGTCGACGCGGCGCTGCTCTCGGGACAGCGGCGCCCGCCGCATGAGCACGAAGGTTTACAGGGATATCTCTCCGGCCAATTGGATTTTGCCGGAGACCTGAACTCGGGTGGATGCCTGCAGGGCGACCTCGACCTGAGCTGCGTCAGATACCGGGACGACACGCGCTGGGAAACGCCGCTGGCGGCCCAGTCCGCCCGGCTCCAATGGCAGATCGCGCTCTCGCGGCAGGACCTGACGGTGCAGCGGGCGAACCTGCAGCTGGCCGATCTCAACGCCTCGGCGCAGCTGACTGTGGCCAACTGGCTCGATCAGCCCTCGATAAGAGACGCGCAGCTCACCGGCGACCTGCCGACACGCACCTTGCTGCCCCTCATACCCTGGCGCATGCTCGGCGCCGAAGGCCCGCCGCTGCGCGCCATCATGGCCCGCGGCGGCAACGTGAAAGTCAGGACGATCAACCTGCCGCCGCTGCCGTTGACGGGCGTCAAGCCGTCGGCCCGCGCCCTGCTCGAGTCGTGCGAGATCGAGTTGACCGCAACCGACCTGCTGCTGCCCGGTGCTGGATTGCGCCCCAGGCTGCGCGTGATCGAGGGCATATTCAACGTCAAGCACGGCACCCTGAGCAGCGACTGCATCCGCACGCGCACTGGCGCAGTGGCGCTGCCGAACATCTCCCTGCGTGCGGAGCGGCTGTTCGACCAGCCGCGGCTGCGCGCGGCGGCACAGGGTCCGGCCGTGGTCGATGACGGCGGGCCGGGCTCCGGCGACGAAGCGCTGCTGCACTGGGGCATCCGCGAACTCACCGGCGCCGCCGACGTCACCATCAACGTGGACTTCGACCGCGCGCGCAGCGAACCGCTGCTCGCCGAGGGTGCCGTCAACGTCCGGGGGCTGCGCATCATCACCGCCCGCAGCGGCGCACAGCTGGGCCTGGACGGCCAGATAGCAGTGGCCAACACCTCGGGCCTGCTGCTCAAACTCCAGCACTGCGAAGCCCGCGTCAACGGAGCGCCCCTTACGCTGCACGGCCTGGTCAGCGGTATCCGCACGGCCGACCTGCTGATCGATCTCCAGCTGCTGGCGCGCGAGCTGGCGCTGGCGCCGCTGGCGGAGGTCATTCCACCGCTGGCCCGAAGCCAGCTCGCCGGCAACCTCAACGCCGATCTCAAGCTCAGCTATGCCGCAGCCGATGCAGAACACATCGACCTGCAAGGACGCCTGGACGTCGACGATCTGCGCTGGCGGCAGGCTGACATCGATGTCGCCGACGCCAAGGTGAAAGTGAGCCTTCACACCAACCGCATCGTCCTCGAACGCGCGGACGGCACTCTCAACGGGCAGCCCATGGCAATCCGCGGCAACATCGCCGAACTCCCGCGCATCGTCGCCTCCGTTCACGCGACCTCGCCGGAGCTCGACATCGACCGCCTGGCTGCGCTGATCACAAACCGCAGCAACGATGGCGACGCGCCTGCCGCGACCGGCGAGTCGCCAACCCGCCTGCGCCCCCCTGAGGACGCCGAACTGAGCCTCTCGGTAGCGGTCGACAAAGGCTGGTACCGCATGCAGCGCTTCGGCGAGCTGATCCTTGCCGCAAAATTCAAAGGCCCGATCCTGGAGGGCCACAACTTCGACGTCCACATCGCCGACGGCCGCCTGCACACCCGCGGCACTGCCGATTTTCATGACGCGAAGCATATCGGCTTTGACGCCCGCTACGAGATCAAGGGCGTCAGCCTGGAGAAGTTTCTGGCGCTGCTCTACGACAACCCGCCGCCGTATAGCGGTCAGGCCAGCAGCAGAGGCAATCTGCAGGGCTTTCTCGGCAGCCGGTTTCTGGAGCAGGCGCGCGGTTCAATCATCGTCAAGGCAGGGCCCGGCAATCTGCCCAGAGCCAGCGCCCTCGGTGAAGCGCTGCACGATGCGATGGCGTTCGCTCGGCTCAAGGGCCTGCTGTCAGGATCCATGCGGCAGTTCAACCAGCGCAAGCGGGTGCCTTTCGACAAGTTCTACCTGCAGGGTCAGTTCGTCGAGCACCGCTTCGATATCCTCTCGATGAAGCTCAATACGCCCGGCGTCAAGACCGAGTGGAAGGGCTTCCTGCACCTGCCCGACAATTCCGTCGAGATCGATGTCGAGGTCTCCCTGCTGGGGGGCCTGGATACCGCGCTCGAGCTGGTGCCCGTAGTGGGCAGCACCGCCAATAAAATGTCCCGCATCTATCTGCACCTGGACGGCCCCCTGGACGACCCCAAGGTCGAGAAGACCCTGTGGAACTCCCTGGAGGATGTCCGCAAGCGCCCGCTGCAGACGCTGGAAAAGAACGTAGGCAAGGGCCTGGACACGTTCGAAAAAAGCGTGGGCAAGGGCCTGGACACCTTCGAAAAGAGCGTGGGCAAGGGCCTGGACACGTTCAAGAAATTCTGGCAGTAGCGGCCGCTGCTGCGCTCTCAGATCAGACCGCGCTCCGCCAGCGAGACGACCTCGACATCGCCCACCACCATGTGATCGAGCACGCGGATATCAACCAGCGACAGCGCCGACTTCAGGCGCTCGGTGATGCGGATATCCGCCTGGCTCGGCTCGGCAATCCCCGACGGGTGGTTGTGAGCAAAGATCAGCGCCGCCGCATTGTGGCGCAGCGCCTGTTTGACGACCTCACGGGGATAGACACTGGCGCCGTCGATGGTACCGAAGAACAGCTCCTCGCAGGCGATCACTGCATGCCTGGTATCCAGAAACAGGCATACGAACACCTCGCGCTCGAAGCCGCGCAGATGGGCCATCAGGTAGCGGCGAGTTTCGTCCGGGCTGGTGAGCACGCTGCCGCGCTGGAGCTTCTGCAGCAGGTGGCGCCGGCTCATCTCCAGCACCGCCTGCAGCAGCGCGTACTTTGCCGTCCCCAGCCCCAGGCAGCCGCAAAAGCGCTGCTGATCGGCTTCGAGCAGCGGCCGCAAGCCACCGAAGCTGTCGAGCAGCTCGCGCGCGAGATCGACCGCGGACTTGCCCGCGACCCCGGTGCGCAGAAAAATCGCCAGCAATTCCGCATCGGACAGCCCCCCAGGACCTGCCGACAGCAGCTTCTCCCTCGGCCGCTCGGACGCCGGCCAGTCTTTGATAGCCATTGCAACCTCCTTGTGCTTCGGCCACTATTGTCGATTTGACTCAGCCATCGGCCAGCATAGACGGCTGATGGGCCTCCGGTGGTGAATCTGGCAATAATTCCATGCAAGCACTGAGCGGCAACAATATCCTGGTCGGCGTCAGCGGCGGCATCGCCGCCTACAAATCGGCGGATCTGGTCCGCAGGCTGCGCGACGCAGGAGCCGAGGTGAGGGTCGTGATGACGCGGGCGGCCCGCGAATTCATTACACCACTGACGCTGCAGGCACTGTCGGGAAATCCGGTGCACGTTGACCTGCTCGACCCCGCGGCCGAGGCGGCCATGGGCCATATCGAGCTGGCGCGCTGGGCGGACGCCATGCTGGTTGCCCCCGCCAGCGCCGATTTGATGGCGCGTGCGGCCATGGGGCTGGGAGACGAGCTGCTCACCACCTTGATGCTGGCGCTGGACGCCCCGCTGGCACTGGCTCCCGCAATGAATCAGGCCATGTGGCGCCACCCTGCGACGCAAGCCAATCTGGCGCTGCTGCAAAGCCGGGGCGTGCACATCCTGGGGCCTGCATCGGGCGCGCAGGCCTGCGGCGATACCGGGCCGGGCCGCATGCTGGAACCGACGGAACTGGTCGACGCGCTGGCGCGCATCTTCGGCCGCGGTCCGCTGTCCGGGCTGCGCGTCGCCATCACCGCCGGGCCGACCCGCGAAGCCATCGACCCAGTGCGCTTTATCAGCAACCACAGCTCAGGCAAGATGGGGTACGCCATGGCGCAGGCAGCGGCCGCGGCCGGTGCCAGAACCACGCTGATCAGCGGGCCCGTCGCGCTGCCGGCACCCGCCTTCGCCCAGTTGATACCCGTGATCAGCGCCCAGGAAATGTACGACGCCAGCCTGGCAACGGCGCTCGAGTGTGACATTTTCATCGCCACCGCGGCGGTCGCTGACTACCGGCCGGCACGTGTCGCCGATCACAAGATAAAGAAGTCGCAGCAGCAGATTCAGATCGAACTCGAGCGCAACCCGGACATCATCACGGCCGTCGCGGCGCTGGCCAACAGGCCATTCTGCGTAGGTTTTGCCGCGGAAACTCAGGATGTAGAACACTACGCCAGGGATAAATTGCAGCGCAAGAGCCTGGACCTGATCATCGCCAACGATGTCAGCGACACGACCATCGGCTTCAACAGCGATCACAACGCGGTGACGCTGATCACGGCGCAGACCAGCATCCCGCTGGCCAGAGCCACGAAGGGCGAGCTGGCGCGGCAGCTCATCGAGGCGATCGGCCAACATTACCATGCCCGCCGCGGCGGCTTTTAGCACTGGCTCAGAAGTCAACTAAACTTCGTGTTACTTCCGTAACCGAAATCGAGAGTGCCGAAATCCGCATGAGCAAGAAGCAGACCACCAAGCAGAACAGCGATTCCACGGCACGCGCGCTGCGTCCGATACTTTATTACGCAGGTGTGGTGCTGGCACTGTTGCTGGTGTGTGCCCTGATCATTCAACTGATGCAGTTGCGGGCGGTGAATCAGGAGCAGCTGGAACGGGCCAGCGTCAACCAGGTGAGGGCCTACGGCGTGGCCATTTCGCGCTTCGTGCTCGACCAGCAGGTGTACCTGCAGTCACTCACTCACGACCCGGAGATTCTCAAGGCCGTGCGCGATCGCGACTCCCTTGCGCTGCGCACCCTGGAGTCCCGCTTTACCACCGCCTATGCGACCGCGAGCCAGCTGCATATCATCCCTTTGAACAAGCTCGGCACCGCCGCCAGAGACTTTCCGGACCAGCGCCTGAACAGCATCGAAACGGCGATGATCGTGGACGCCCACCGGGGCAAGAAGGTCTCTCCAGAGACCTATCGCAAGGGGCCGCAGAACGTCATTACACTGCTCCAGGTCATCGGTCAGGGGGACGTGGTCGAGGGCGTGCTGTTGCTGAGCATCAACGGTCAGGTACTGGGCCGCATCATGTCGGATCTGCTGGGCAACCAGGGCGCCCTGGCCCTCCACCAGCGGGTCGGCAGCGACAGCATCGAGATGTTCGCCATCGGCACGAGCGCAGCACAGGCCCCCGCGGCACGTGCCGCCGTGCCGGGTCTCGACAAATGGGAGCTGGTCTTTCGGGGCTCCGCGGCATTCATCGCCGCCAGCAAAGCGGCCCCGGGCCTCTCGTGGCTGGTGCTGCTGGCCGCAGGCCTGGCGCTGATGGGCTTCGGCGCCGTCCTGTTCCGCCACCTGCAGAAGCGTCTGGACCAGAAATTCGACCAGTTGCTGGACTATCTCGCCCGCCTCAATCAGGGCGAGCGCGCGCTGCCGCCGGCCCTGGAAATCAGGCAACTGACCGCCATCGGCGGCCTGGCGTTTGAGCTCAGTCAGAAGCCCCCGATATCCGGCAAGCCCTCACAAGTGGACGCCGCAGCGACCGCGCAGCTCAGCGAGAAAATGTCGGGCAAAAAGGCGGCGCCGCCGTCCAGGAAGGGAATCGCCACGGCCGATGTGGAGACCCTCGCGGAGGAAACCGCGGCACCCGCCATTGCGCCGGGCCTGTTCCGGGCCTACGACATTCGCGGCATCGTCGGCCAGGACCTCACCGCCGACGCGGTCTACCACATCGGCCTGGCGGTGGGCAGCACGGCCCTTGCACGGGGCGAAACGGCCGTGCTGGTTGGCCGCGACGGCCGCCTGAGCAGCGAGGAGCTGTCGGAACGGCTGGCGGCGGGAATCCAGGACAGCGGCCTGGATGTCATCGACCTCGGCGCAGTCCCCACACCGGTCCTGTATTTTGGCACCCAGCAACTGAATACCTCCAGCGGCGTCATGGTGACCGGCAGCCATAATCCACCCGAATACAACGGCCTTAAAATCGTCATTGGTGGGCAGACTCTGGCCGGCGAGGACATTCAGGCGCTGCGCAAGCGCATCGAGCAGGGCCAGTTGAGCAAGGGTGAGGGTACCTACAACACCATCGACCTGATCGACCAGTACGTCGACTACGTGCTCGGCGATATCGCCGTCGCGCAGCCGCTCAAGCTGGTGATCGACTGCGGCAACGGCATCGCCGGGAGAGTGGCACCGCGACTGTTCGAAGACCTCGGCTGCGAGGTGGTGCCGTTGTACTGCGAGGTCGACGGCAATTTCCCCAACCACCATCCGGACCCTACGGTAGCGGACAACCTCAAGGCGCTCATCAGCCGGGTGCGATCGGAGAAGGCCGACCTGGGCATCGCCTTCGATGGCGATGGCGACCGCCTTGGCGTGGTCAGCGCCAGCGGCGAGATCATCCCCGCCGACCGGCTGCTGATGCTGTTCGCCCAGGACGTGGTATCGCGCAACCCGGGCTGCGATGTCGTTTTTGATGTAAAATGCTCGCGCCACCTCAACGACGTCATTGCCGGCTACGGTGGCCGGCCCGTGATGTGGAAGAGCGGCCACTCCATGATCAAGCAGAAAATGGTGGAAACGGGAGCCCTGCTGGGCGGTGAATTCAGCGGCCATATCTTCTTCAAGGAACGCTGGTTCGGGTTTGACGACGGCCTGTACAGCGCCGCGCGGCTGATCGAGATCATGAGCACGACCAATCCCGACCTCGATCAGCTGATGGAACAATTTCCGAAAACCGTGAATACACCGGAAATTCAACTCGAGGTAGGTGAGAATCGCAAGTTCGCCGTTATGGACAACCTGGCCGGCGCGGCCGATTTCGGCGATGCCAAGATTACCCGCATCGACGGCATTCGCGTCGACCTGCCAGACAGCTGGGGCCTGATCCGGGCATCGAATACGACGCCCCGCCTCACCCTCCGCTTCGAGGCGGAGTCCAGCGACGCCATGGCCCATATCAAGGAACTGTTTGCAGGCGAGCTCAAGCGCCTGGAACCTCAGCTCAATGCCAGTTTCTGATCATCAACCAAGCTGTATCAGCAAGCGAGGAAACACATGTCCCTGACCCGCGAAGCCGCCCTGCAAGTGGCTCAGGTGCTGACCGAAGCGCTGCCCTACATCCGGCGCTTTACCGGCAAGACGATCGTAGTCAAATTCGGTGGCAACGCCATGGTCGACGAGGCGCTGAAGCAGGACTTCGCCCGCGACATCGTGCTGATGAAGCTGGTTGGCATGAACCCCATCGTGGTGCATGGCGGCGGCCCGCAGATCGGCGAACTGCTGGGCAAGCTGGGCATTCCCACGGAATTCATCGGCGGCATGCGGGTCACCGACAGCCAGACCATGGACGTGGTCGAAATGGTGCTGGGCGCTAGCGTCAACAAGAGCATCGTCACCGCCATCAACCGCAACGGCGGCAAGGCCATAGGCCTTACCGGCAAGGACGCCGATCTCATTCAGGCGCGCAGACTGGAATACAAACGCACCGCACCGGAGACCGCGGTGCCGGAAATCATCGATATCGGACATGTCGGGCTGGTGGAGAGTATCAATCGCAAAGTGCTGGAGGTCATGCTGCAAAGCGACTTCATACCGGTCATAGCACCCATCGGGGTGGGGCCGGAGGGAGCGTCCTACAATATCAATGCGGACATCGTGGCGGGCAAGATTGCCGAGGTCATGGCCGCGGAAAAGCTGATGCTGTTGACCAACGTGCCCGGCCTGATGAACAGCGGCGGCGAAGTGCTGACGGGGCTGGCGACTGCCGAGGTCGAGGCGCTGATCGCCAACGGCACCATCACCGGCGGCATGCTGCCCAAGATCCGCTGTGCTCTGGATGCCGTTGCCGGAGGCGCGCGCTGTGCGCATATCATCGACGGCCGCGTGCCACACGCGGTGCTGCTGGAGATCTTTACCAACGTCGGCGTCGGCACGCTGATCACCAACGCATCACAGCAGGCAAGCGCAACCTAGCGCGCGAGCGCCGTCTGCGCTTGTTTCATCAGGACGGCGAAGCGCACCTTGTCTCTATCGAACTGCATCACCGATTCCGAGCGCTCCCGCTGTAATTTGTCGATTGCGCCCTCGGCATAGGCGACTTCGGCCTTCAACTCGGCAATGCGCTCTGTCAGGGGTTCGGGCACAGACCGGCCACGGCGGAGATGGTTGGCAGCCGCCCCCTGTTCAGTCTCAATCTGCGTCTTGAGGGCCAATAGACTGCCCTGCAGGATGCTGATGCGGGTATCAAACTCCTTGACGCCGCGCTCCCTCGCGGCATCGATCTCCTCGGCGCTGCTGTAGCGCAGTATCAGCGACTGATCCCACTTGCGCATGCGCTCAAGCTCTGCCTGGCGCGCCTGATCTTGGGCGGCGGCCTCGTCCCGCTCACGCTTTTCCTCTTTGGTCAGCTCACGCGGCACCACCTGGAGCACGTCGCCGCTGGCGCTGACGACGCTGTAACCCAGGGGAACGATGTCGGGCAGCAGGCGATCGGTCTGGACGATCTGGCCCTGGGAGTTGTGGTAGCGGTAGTAGACTTTCTGTGCCGATGCATTGCCGCAGACCAGCAGCCCCGCGCTCAGCGCCCCCACGCCAATATTGAATACACGACTAACGACTCTGTTCATGACTGCTGTTCCCGGCTCTGGCAGTGGCACATACGCCTGTTTCGGGCGTCCCCGAGCCCTGGCTGCGGTCGGGCGCTCGGGTCTCCCCTGGCAGTTCACACACCGCGCAACGATCAAGCCCCATCGATGCCATAGCGGCTACGGTACGCTTCGATACGCTCCAAAATGTCCATGTCACCACCGTGAAGGCCGAGGTGGGTGACGATGTGGCCCAGCGCTACAATGCTGATCACGGGCAGGCGATAGTGCTGTTCCAGCTCCTGCACCGCCGACAGGGCACCCTCGCCCCGCTCCTGGCGATCGAGGCCAATCACCACACCTGCCGCCTGTGCGCCCTCATCGGCAATCAACCCCAGCGACTCCCTGATAGCAGTACCCGCCGTAACGACGTCATCGATAATCAATACGCGACCGCCTACCGGTGCGCCAACCAGCCTGCCACCTTCGCCGTGGCTCTTGACCTCCTTGCGGTTGAAAGCATAGGGGGTGTCGATGCCATGGCTCCTGGCCAACGCAATCGCCGTGCTCGCGGCCAACGGGATGCCCTTGTAGGCCGGGCCGAACAACATATCGAACTCGATGCCCGAGGCGACGATAGCCGCCGCATAGCTCTCACCCAGGACGGCCAGTGAAGCGCCGCTGCAGATGGCCCCCGCATTGAAGAAGTAAGGGCTTATCCTGCCGGACTTGAGCGTGAATTCACCAAACCTCAGCGCGCCGCTGGCTCTCGCCGCCTGAATGAAATTTTCCTGATACTGCTCCATCCGCGGCCTACGCCTCCCGAGTAATTTTGGCAAAGGGGATGATTATCGCCAGTCAATCGGCGGTACTTTATCACATTGCGCAGCTTGTCCGGGAAGCCCGCAAGCGCTCGCCCCATGGTTCATGCACAGCTCGCCGGACCATGGCGGCCGACGCATTCCACAGAAGCAGGCCTACCGCAGGATGAATCCAGCGCGACAGCGGCGCCACCACTGCCGGCAGATTGCCTTGCGATAGCGGGGAGGGGGAATTTACCAGGGGGAGACGGTCGACAGCAGGGCTTGCGATGCTCCTGAGAAAAACCAATGTACTGCCATCGGGAAGTGCCTTCGGTTATCATACGTCCTCAGGTAACGGGGAGGCAACATGAGAATCATCAGCTTCTGCGCCGACGGCATCGAACAGGCCGCCAGGGAAGGATTTTTCAAATGGGTAGTGCAGCAGGATGCCGATGTGATCTGCGTTCAGGATCTGCGCGCCCAGGAATATGACCTGCAAGATGATGAATACTTTCCACAGGGCTATTTCCCCTATTTTTTCGACTCCCCGAATTCTGTCAATGGCGTCGCGATCTACGTGCGCCAGATGCCCAAGGCGATCATGACGGGCCTGGGGTTTGGCGAACTCGACATCGAAGCGCGCTACATCCAGGCCGATTTCGAACACATCAGCATCGGCTGTCTGCTGGCGCCCGACGCCCGCCCCGACCATCCGGAAGAGCTGGCCACAAAAGAGCACTTCTACAAACTGCTGCAGAACCACCTGAACAAGATCCGCAACAAGCGGCGCGAGTACATCATTTGCGGCAGCTGGTTCATGACCCATCGCGAAATCGACTTGCAGGATGCCGCCGCGGCCGCCACCAAGCCGGGCTTTCTCCCCGAAGAGCGCCAATGGCTCGAGGTGCTGTTTCAGGACCTTGGCTACGTGGATGGCTTTCGCAGTGTCAATTCCGATGGCGACGAGTTCACCTACTGGCCAGCAGGCAACCGGGACGAGGGCGGCATGCGCTCGGACATGCAGGTGCTTTCCAACGGCCTGCGCAACCGCATCGAATACGGGCTCATCTACAAGACGCGAGCTTTCTCCTCGCACGCGCCCGTCATCATGGATTACGACATCGAAGTCGACTGAAACGGCCGCTGCAGCCAGCATGCGCCGCTGACGACAGCACAGCCATCAGGCCTCCAGCGAAGCCCGCTGCAACGCCAGCAGCTGGCCGATGCCACTGCTGGCCAGCGCCAGCATTTCCTGCAGGTGCAGGGCGCTGAACGGCTCACTCTCGGCGGTACCCTGCAGTTCGATAAAACTGCCCTCGTCCGTCATCACCACGTTCATGTCGGTATGGGCCGACGAGTCCTCGCGGTAATCCAAATCCAGCACCGGCACATTCTCGCAGACGCCGACCGACACTGCGGCGACCAGCCGACGCAGCGGGCTGCGACCGATCTGCCCGTCCGCCTGCATCCGCGCGAGGGCGTCGGCCAGCGCCACGCAACCGCCGGTAATCGCCGCCGTCCGCGTGCCGCCGTCGGCCTGGATGACATCGCAGTCGATCTTGACGGTGTATTCGCCCAGGGCTTCGAGATCGAGCGCGGCGCGCAGCGAGCGACCGATCAGGCGCTGAATCTCGACGGTTCGGCCGCTCTGCTTGCCCCGCGCCGCCTCACGATCCATGCGGCTACCCGTCGACCTTGGCAGCATGCCGTATTCCGCCGTCAGCCAACCCTGCCCCTTGCCGCGCAGAAAGCGGGGCACTCCCGCCTCGACGCTGGCCGTGCAGATCACCCGGGTGTCGCCGACCGAGATCAGCGCCGAGCCCTCGGCGTGGCGGGTAAAATTTCTCTCCAGGGTCACTGCGCGCAACTGATCGGGCCTGCGACCGCTGGGTCTGTCCTGCTGCATGGTTCCATTCCTGTCTGTGCGTGGAGCGCATCGCGCCGAGGGCGCATTATACATGACCGCCGCGACAGCGGCGGTGTACCCCCGGGCGATCCCGGCTAGAATGGTCGGCTTTGCATCGGGAGGCGCAGATCGATGATCAACAGCATGACGGCATTCAGCAGACGGGAGCACTCCGGCAGCTGGGGCCACCTCACCTGGGAGCTGCGCTCAGTCAATCACCGCTACCTCGAGCCCGCGTTCAAGCTGCCGGAAAACCTGCGGCATCTGGAGCCGGCCCTGCGCGAACGCATCAAGCGCAGCCTCGCGCGCGGCAAGGTCGAGTGCAGCCTGCGATTTTCCGCCAACGCCGGGATCGCCTCCATGGGCGCAGTCAACGCGGAGCTTCTCGCCGCCCTGCTGGCCACCTGCGGTCAGGTCTGCAGCCAACCCGGCCACTGGGCGGCGCTCAACCCGCTGGAGATTCTGGCCTGGCCCGGCATACTGGAGGACGGCGGCGCCGGGGATGACACCGTCACCAGCGAAGCTCTGCTGTTGTTCGATCATGCCCTTCAGGAGTTGCGCGCCACCCGCCAGCGCGAGGGCGAGCAGCTGGCGCGCTTCATTGCACAACGGCTGGACGACATTCCGCCACTCCTGGACGAACAGCGCAGCCGCATGCCCGTCCTGCTCGCAGAACAGCGCAACCGCATCGTGCAGAAGCTGAGGGAGGTCGACGCGGGCACAGACCCGGAACGACTGGAGCAGGAGCTGGTCCTGCTGGCACAAAAATCCGACGTCGATGAAGAGCTCGACCGCCTGCAAGTCCATCTGCAGGAAGTCAGGCGCGTCATCACGGCAGGTGGCGCGTGCGGTCGCCGCCTGGACTTTCTCATGCAGGAGCTCAATCGCGAAGCCAATACCCTCTCGGCCAAATCGCTATCGGCCGACAACACCCTCGGCGCCGTCGCGCTGAAAGTGCTGATCGAGCAGATGCGGGAGCAGATCCAGAACATCGAATAAGCTCTCCGCTCTATCGCACCTCGCCGCAGGGCCCGCTGCTGCGGGTCCGGGGGTCACGTCGGCAGCGGCAGCCTGAAGCGCATCCGCCGCGGTTATGGACAGCAAACGGGTATCGCGTCCACTTCGCCTCAAGCGGCCCGGCGCCGCCCATGACGCCCCCGGCTGAACGTTTTATAATCCGGGTCCGGGTTCTCGCACTTGCGGGGGACCATGCAGGCGACGCCGCAGGCACGACGAGTGGACGCCCGACCATCCCATCAGACCAAGCGCAGGCCCGCCAGCATGAGAAAATTTCGAGGTAATCTTTACACCGTTTCGGCGCCGTCCGGGGCGGGCAAGACGAGCCTGGTGCAGGCCCTGCTGTCAGCCTGCCCAGACCTTCAGGTTTCCATATCGCACACCACCCGACCCATGCGGGCGGGCGAGCAGGATGGCGTCAACTACCACTTCGTCAGCCAGCAGGCATTCCAGGATCTGCTGGCCGAGGATGGCTTTCTCGAGCACGCCCGCGTGTTCGACAACTGGTATGGCACGTCGCGGCAGTGGGTGGAGGATACCCTGCATGGCGGTCTGGATGTGATTCTGGAAATCGACTGGCAGGGTGCGGCGCAGATTCGACGGCTGTTTCCCGCAACGATCTCCATCTTTATCCTGCCACCGTCGCGGCAGGCTCTGGAAAGCAGGCTGAAGGGACGGGGACAGGACGCCGCCGCCGTCATCGCTGGCCGCCTGGCGCAGGCCACCAGCGAGATGTCGCACTACGCGGAGGCGGATTTCCTCGTCATCAATGACGACTTCGCCACAGCTCTGGACGACCTGTGCGCCATCGTGCGCAGTCAGCGCCTGACCCTGCGGCGTCAGGCCGAGCGCCAGGCGGGCCTGATCGCCGATCTTCTGGACTGAAGCGAACAGCGCCTCGTCACCAGTTCAGCCACATAATAGCCACCAACATTTTTTGCACCGCATCAAGTTACTTTGATAGACTAACCTGTCTTGTTGCCGATGCAGGCGTGGGTATTTCGCCGGACGTACCAACCTGTCCGCCCCATTGCATGTTGCGCGCAGCATACACCTCCCTGACCCAATACCGGTGGACACACTATGGCACGAATTACCGTCGAGGATTGCCTTGAACACGTCGACAATCGCTTTCAACTGGTGATGGTCGCGTCCAAACGCGCGCGCCAGATCAGCGTCTACAAAAAGCCGCCGCTGGTGGTGGAAGACTCCGACAAGGCAACTGTCATCGCACTGCGGGAAATCGCCGAGGGACTGGTGACGCGCGACATCCTCAATGACACCAGCGGGGACTTCGAGGAGCGAGAGCAGGCCATCGCCATCGACCTCTCAGCCGCCATGTTCCCCGCCGAGGACTGATTCCCGGCCCCCAGGAGCGCTCATGGACTCCGCTACCCGCGTCATTGCCAAACCAGAAACAGAGCGGGTAGCTCAAGGCATTGACGCGCTGACAGCGGTCCTTTCCGAGTACCTCGCCCCCGCCCACATCAAGCTCGTTCGCCGCGCGTACTACTATGCAGAACAGGCTCACGACGGCCAACTGCGGCGCAGCGGCGAACCCTATGTCACGCACCCCCTGGCGGTCGCTTTCATTCTGGCCGGCATGCGCCTGGACCACCAGAGCCTGATGGCGGCCCTGCTCCACGATGTCATCGAAGACACCGGCGTGAGCCGGGACGCGCTGGCGGCGCAGTTCTCCGGCACCGTGGCGGACCTGGTGGACGGGGTGAGCAAGCTGACGCAGATAGAATTCAAATCGCGCGCGGAGGCGCAGGCCGAGAACTTCCAGAAAATGGCCCTGGCGATGGCCCGCGACATCCGGGTCATTCTGGTCAAGCTGGCCGACCGATTGCACAACATGCGCACCCTCGGCATGTTGCGGCCCGACAAGCGCCGCCGCATCGCGCGGGAGACCCTCGAGATCTACGCACCCATCGCCAATCGCCTGGGAATGCACACTGTGCGCGTCGAATTCGAGGAGTTGGGCTTCGCGGCGCTCTACCCCATGCGCCACAAGTGCATCGAAGCGGCCGTCAGGGCGGCCAGGGGGGACCGCAAACAATGGGTCGACAACATCCGCGAAGCCATCAGCGCGCGCCTGCGCGAACAGCGCCACGATGCCGTCGTGATCGGCAGGGAGAAGCACCTTTACGGCATCTATCAGAAGATGCGGCTGAAGCGCAAATCCTTCTCCGAGATCATGGACGTGTTCGCCGTGCGCATCATCGTCGACAGCGCAGACAACTGCTACCAGGTGCTCGGCGTGATCCACGGCATGTACAAACCAGTGCCGGGCAAGTTCAAGGACTACATCGCCATCCCCAAATCCAATGGCTACCAGTCGCTCCACACGGTAGTCGTAGGGAAACACGGCGCACCTATCGAAGTACAGATCCGCACCAGCGAAATGGAGGAGATGGCCAACAACGGCATCGCCGCCCACTGGCTCTACAAATCCGACGAGCGCTCAATCCAGAGTTCCCAGCTGCGGGCGCGCCAGTGGGTGCAGAGCCTGCTGGAAATGCAGGAGCGGGCGGGCAACTCACTGGAATTCATCGAGCACGTGAAGGTGGACCTGTTCCCCGACGAGGTCTATGTGTTCACGCCGCGCGGCGAAATCCTGGCGCTGCCCTCGGGCGCCACGGCTGTCGATTTTGCCTATGCCGTTCACACCGATGTGGGCAACCACTGTGCGGCCTGCCGCATCAACCGCAAACTGGCGCCGCTGTCCGAGCCGTTGCAGAGTGGCCAGTCGATAGAAATCATCACCTCCGAAAACGCCAAACCGAAGCCGGCCTGGCTCAATTTTGTCGTCACCGGCAAGGCGCGCTCCCACATCCGCCACTTTCTCAAACACCAGCGGCAGGCTGAGTCCGAGCTGCTGGGGCAGGAACTGCTCGACAAGGCGCTGCGCAGCCTCGGCAGCAGCTACAGCAAGATCAAACGGCGGCAGATCCGGCGCTTTCTCAAGCAGACCAACTACGCCAGCATGGACGCCGTGCTGGAGGAGATCGGCCTGGGCAACCGCGTCGCGTTCATCACTGCGCGCACTCTGCTGGAAGACACCAGCCGGGATGACGAAACCTCCCTGGCCGGCTCCAACCCCCTGGTGATCGCCGGCACCGAGGGCCTGCTGGTCAATTTCGCCAAGTGCTGCTATCCGATACCCGGCGACCACATCAGCGGGCATATCAGCGCCGGACGGGGGCTTGTAGTCCACCGGGACAACTGTAAAAATATCGCTGACTTCAGGGGCAATCGACAGAAGTGCATCGCCCTGCAATGGGCAGAGCGGGTCGAGGGCGAGTTCTCCGTAGAAATCCGCATCGTGCTGCAGAACAAGCGGGGCATCTTCGCCTCCATAGCAAACCAGATACATGCCATGGAGGCCAATATCGAGCAAATTTCCACGACGGAGCAGGATCCGACCTACAGCGCCGTCGAACTGCTGCTGTCCGTGCAGAGCCGGGCGCATCTGGCGCGCATCATGCGCAATATTCGCAGTACCCCCGAGGTCAACAAGGTATTGCGCGTAAAATAACAAGACGAGGATCAGTACGTGAGCACACTGGAAGCCATCCATAGCGACGCCGCACCGGCGGCCATAGGCCCCTATTCACAGGCCATCAGGGCCGGCAACACCGTCTGGCTGTCGGGCCAGATACCACTGGACCCCGCCACCATGGCGATCGTCAGCGGCGGCATCGAAGCCCAGACCCGCCAGGTATTCGAGAATATCACGGCCGTCGCAGCGGCCGCAGGCGGCAGCCTGGCACAGATGGTGAAGATCAACATCTCGCTGACTGATCTGGCCGACTTCGGCCGCGTCAACGAGATCATGGCCAGCTATTTCGCCCAGCCCTATCCGGCCCGCGCCTGCGTGCAGGTGGCGGCGCTGCCCAAGGGTTCCCTGGTGGAGATCGAGGCCATCATGGTGCTCGACAGCTGAGCCGTGCGGGCCCGGCTCAAGCGCCGACCGGGCCGCTACCCGCCAGCAGTTCCGCATAGCCAGCCCGGTAGTCCGGGTACTGCAGACGGTAGCCGCTCGCCAGCAGGGCGCCATTGCGGCAGCGCTTGTTGCCCCCGCGCAGCGGCGGTGGCTCCTCGGACATGGCGGTGACATCCAGGCCGCAGGCCCGCGCCAGCCACTCGCATACCTCCCGCAAGGGGGCCGGGTGACCATCTACGGCCACGTAGCAGGGCAGCAACGACTGACCACTGCGGTCGGCCTGCAGCAGGTGTGCGAGCGCGCCCGCGCAGTCCGCGCTGTGAATGCGATTGGAATAGGCCGCATAATCACTGGCGACGATGTGGCCCCGCTTGAGGCGATCGATCAAGCGCGTGCGGCCCGGGCCATAGATGCCGCCGAAGCGCACCGATGTGGCCGCGATGCCAGAGGACGCCAGCAGACTCTCGGCCTCCAGCATGACCTGGCCGGAAAACGAGCGTGGCAGCGTGGGCGACGCCTCGTCTACCCAGCTGCCGTCATTCTGATGATACACTGACGTACTGGACGCGAACACGATGCGGGCGGGCGGTTGCGCCCCGAGCCGCTCCAGCACATTGGCGAGGCCTTGGCAATACACCGCGCGGTAGGCCTGTTCCGTAAAATCGCCCGGAGTGAGCGTTACCAGGACGTGAGAAAATTCGAGCCCGGCCAGAACGTCGAGCGAGGCAGGACGGGTGACGTCCCCCTCGAGGGCCTGCA
>Ga0316188_10000083_pt1 | contig 30056 bp, 27 predicted proteins | sample Phiworburrow1_MG_FD_204933 | JGI IMG/M metagenome (GOLD analysis project Ga0316188, IMG submission 204933) | Coastal sediment microbial communities from Maine, United States - Phippsburg worm burrow 1 | ecosystem: Environmental > Aquatic > Marine > Coastal > Sediment | place: USA: Maine... | reverse complement strand
TTCCTCGTATCATGGGTGAAGCTGCTATTCAGGGTTAAGCTATTAAATGACGTATTATTATCGTTCTCTTCGAGGAAGCGTTTTACATCTTCCGAAGGATTGATTGCAGATGGCGTAATCTTAATCTGACTCAGGCCATAACCCAGACTTAGAGTATTGAACTCAGATAATGGGATGCCATAACTGATGTTGAAATCACCGGAATCCGTCTCGTAATTATTGATTAACTCTTGAGCTGAATCTCTCTGACGGAATGATACGCTGATCGAACGACTGATGCCATCGATGGTGTAATAAGGATTGGTATATGCCGCGCTATATATTGTATTGGCACGATCGGTATTAATATTAAGCGCAAGCCGCTTGCCTGTACCAAACAGATTTTCCTGTGTCAAACCCACATTGAACAATAAACCCTGCGTTTGAGAAAAACCAGCGCCGATATTGAAACTACCCGCGAGCTTTTCTTCGACTGTTACTTTCAGATCCACCTGGTTTCTGGTCCCAGGAACAAGCACACTTTCAACCTCCACCGTCTCAACATACGGCAAACGCTGGATACGTGTCTTTGACCGTTCCAGTAGATCACTCGCCAGAATAGAACCTTCCATCAAACGCATCTCTCGTCGATATACCTGATCCTGAGTACTGTCGTTCCCAAAAATATCTATTCGACGTACGTAGACCTTTTCACCGGGGGTGACATGATAGGTTAAAGCGACTTCCTTCTTCTCGTCGTCTATTATCGGAGTAATTTTGACTTCAGAAAAGGCGTAACCGATACGTCCCATCATATCCTCTAGACGTTTTTTACTGGATGTCATCAGGCTTCGTGAAAAATATATGCCAGGCCGAGTCAATATCTGTGACTCCATAGTGCGGCGATTAACAACCAGCTCTCCGGTTAAATCCGAGGATGAGATTTTATAACGATCACCTTCAGTAACGTTAATCGTTATATAAATATCCTGCTTGTCAGGTGTCAGAGCAACTTGAGTTGATTCTATATTGAACTTGATATAACCACGATCAAGATAGTAAGAACGAATCTTTTCCAGGTCACCGTTCAGCTTTGGTTTTGAATATTCATCCGCCGAAGAGAATAGAGCCCATGCCGAAGGCACGCCAGACTCAAGCTCGTCAAGTAAAGTATCATCATCATAAACATCGTTACCAACGATATTTATGTGTTTTATTAATGCGACCTCGCCCTCTGAGATTGTAATGTCTATGTCTACACGATTCTGATCCAGATTCTTGACTTCCGTACTAATCTTTACACCGTATTTACCCTGACTGAAATATACACGCTCCAGTTCAAGCGTTAATTTATCGAGTAATGAGCGATTGTAGATCTGACCTTTCGTCACCCCGATATTGACCAGCGCATCTTTTAGAGCGTCATCATCAATATCAGAGTTTCCTGAAAACTTTACATCAGCAATAGATGGCCGCTCTTTAACCCGAACAACCAGCACATCATCATCACGGAAAAATTTTACATCAGCAAAAAAGCCTGTTTTATATAATTCACTGATTCCATAGGTAATCTGGTTATCATCGATTGGATCACCAACAGCAATAGGTAAATAATTTAAAAGGGTGCCGTCTGGTAACCGCTGTAGCCCTTCGATCTTTATGCTGCCGACAATAAAAGAGTCTGCATGCGCAGAAAACATACAGATACTGTTCAAAAAAACAATTATGAAAACGAAACGGATGAATGACATACAGCTACTAAATCTACCTTTTTATTGGTTCAGTTCTCTACTGAAACAGACGTTGTATATCATTAAAAATGGCAACACTCATCAATAACGCGAGGATAGCCATACCCACCTGCTGACCGCGTAATTCAAATGCTTCAGAAACAGGTGAACCTTTGAAAATCTCGATTAGATAATAAAAAAGATGTCCGCCATCGAGCATCGGTACAGGTAACAGGTTCAAAACACCAAGGCTGACTGAAATCACAGCTAGAAACGACAAAAAGGAAACCAGTCCAATACTGGCAGTTACACCAGCGTAAGTAGCAATAGTGATAGGACCAGAAATATTAGAGAGTGAAGCATCGCCAGATACCATTTTCCATAAAACCCGGAGTGTCAATGCAGACATATCCCAGGTTTTTTTGACCGCTTTTGTCATCGCTTCGATTGGTGAATATTCGATTTGCGCTATTAATTGCTGCCTGACTTCTTCCGGAATGTTCTGATATGCACCGATAAATCCCTGCTGCCCGTCACCAGATTCCCTGCTCTGTGGAATTACTGTAAGGTTTTTTTCGAAACCATCTCGTAAGATAACAAACTGCATAGGCTGATTTGGCTTGTCACGGATCAGCTCTACTAATGATGCCCAATGTTTAATCTCAACGCCATCAACCAGCAGAATAACATCTCCCTGCTGTAAACCGGCATTCTCGGCGGCACCCTGCTCTATAACACCACCAATTTCTGCTTTTAGATCGGGCCACCATTGATGAAAACCGATGTCATTGAAAATATCACCTTCATTCTCCAGTAGATGCATATCACCCAGCGACAGTATGCGTGTTGACTCACTACTATCAGCGCTTCGAACAAGAACATTGATATCACCACCATCGAGTCCCTGATTAAGAATTTCCAGCCTGAATTCGTTCCAGGAATTTATGGGAGTCTCTCCCACCTGCAGCACCTCATCCTGAACTTCAAAACCGGCCTTGGCAGCAATACTGCCGGTATCCGAAATCCCCACAAAAGGCCGATCGACCGTTGTGCCCAGCATGAACACGATCCAGTAAAAAACGATGGCTAATATAAAGTTAAATGCGGGACCAGCAAAAACGATAGCGAAGCGTTTAGCAATGCTCTGATTGTTAAAGGCACGCCCTCTTTCAACATCTGCCACTTTACCTTCGCGCTCATCAAGCATTTTGACATAACCACCCAGAGGAATGGCGGCGATGACATATTCTATATCATCGCCGTCTGCTGCTTTTCTGTGCCAGCTTAATAATGGTTTGCCAAAACCGATAGAGAACCGTATGACTTTCACGCCGGCCTTGCGCGCTACCAGGTAGTGACCGTACTCATGAAAAGTAACCAGCACACCGATGGCGACGATAAAGAAAAAAATGTTATGTATAACGCTCATAGTATTGAATTATATTTATTAGTGTATCGATCGAATGCATTCATTAGTTATAGATCTTGCCATTATATCGGCTTCCAGTATTCGTTCCAGCGAACTGACGTCGTTCGAAATTGCCGCCTGGTTCAATGTCTGTTCAATCAAAACCGCAATATCAGTAAAGCCTATTTTTCCCTCAAGGAAAGCAGCAACAGCAACTTCATTTGCAGCATTTAATACGATCGTCGCAGTCCCTCCCATCTTTATCGCTTTATAACATAATCGCAAACAGGGGAATCGATTTATGTCAGGTTGTTCGAAATCAAGTTTTGCGACACCAAATATATTCAGTGGTTCCACCCCGGAAGCGATTCTCTCCGGCCAGGCTAATGCGTGCGCGATTGGCGTACGCATATCCGGATTACCTAACTGCGCCAATACTGAACCATCGGTATAGGTCACCATTGAATGGATGATGCTCTGCGGATGGATAACTACGTCAATGTTAGCGATATCCATGTCAAACAGCCAGTAAGCTTCGATCAATTCCAGTCCTTTATTCATCAAAGTAGCAGAATCGACTGATATCTTTTTACCCATGTCCCAGTTCGGATGGTTCACCGCTTGTTCTGGCGTGACATCATGTAACTGTTCTGCAGAGTATGTCCTAAACGGACCACCGCTGGCTGTTAACAGAATACGCTCAATCCCTGATTTAGCCTGCTGATTGGCTATTTTAACTGATGAGTGATACTCCGTCAGTGAAACCGGCATACACTGAAAAACAGCGTTATGCTCACTATCTACCGGCATTAATAGCGCATTGTTTTCTCTCGCGGTATCAATAAACAGCTTGCCAGACATAACCAGTGCTTCTTTATTAGCAAGTAAAATACGCTTGCCGGCCTTAGCCGCCGCCAGCGTTGGCACTAACCCTGCTGCGCCTACAATGGCAGCAACAACGCAATCGACATCAGCATCTTCAACGACACGCAACAAACCGGCTTCACCACTCAGCACCTGCGTATGAACCGTGCTGCTCTTCAGTCGACTGGTTAATTCGCTAGCAGAAACTTCATCATTCATTACTGCAAAACGCGGCGACCACTGCAAGCATAACTTTTCCAGGGCATCAACGTTGGTATTAGCTGTTATTGCATATATCTGATAGCGATCCGGATGCTGACTGACAACGTCCAGCGTGCTGACACCAATACTGCCGGTGGCGCCTAATAATGTTATCTGCAGAGCCTCCGGACGTGTCATGATACGCTGGAATAGATCAGCCAGTTAAAGCCGAGCAGAAAAACTGGCATTGCAGCCAGCACACTATCAATCCTGTCTAATATGCCTCCATGACCCGGCAATATATTGCCGCTGTCTTTCAAACCCGCCTCGCGTTTTAACAAACTGATATACAAGTCACCACTGACTGAAACTAAAGTTAATATTATAGACATTAAAACCAGTAGAACAGCGCGTTCAGTATCCAGATCAAAATAATAACTCGCCAATAATGTGTATAGTGACGTTGCCACAAATGCGCCGATTAACCCCTCTTTAGTTTTACCCGGACTGATGAGTGGCGCCAGTTTATTCCTGCCGAATTTTTTACCTGAAAAATAAGCGCCGATATCCGCAATCCATACCAGAGACAAAGCATAAAACAGCCAGTCTGCACCATGGTTTAGTGAATGTATCTGCTGCATAGCTAGTGCAGCCGCAGGCAAGACGATAACAGCAACGAATAATTTATCCAGTTTTAACGCGTTATTTGCTGCTTTTGGTTGTGCAGATTTCAGGTAATAAGTAACGCCAAACCACCACAGCACGGCCACATAAACAGGCCAGAGGGCATGATCGTGAGCGTATTCATCAATAGCCCATATCGTGCAGGTAATAACTATCGAAAAAGAGATCCTTAAAAAAATATTTATCACGCCCGATAACTTCGCCCATTCATAAGCTGAAATCAAAACGATAAAAAGGACGAAATAGAAAAAAACCGAAGTTGGTTGAAAGAAGATCATCCAGCATACAAATGCTGCTAACGGAATGGCGGTTAATATTCGTTGGTACAACATTTTCTGATTTATAGAATAAATTATAAGTTTATATATGGGTTTTTAATAATAGCGATATGAAAAAAGCAGCCCTCATAACCCGGATAAACAGGTCTCACAGTATTTCATATATCGCTATGCCAGTTATGGTTATTTCAGCGCTTCAGTCGTCTGCTCGTTCAATATCTGATCTCCTGTCTTACCAAATCGTCGCTGCCTGCCAGCAAACCAGCTTAATGCAGCAGCAAAATCATCATCAGAAAAATCAGGCCATAGTGTATCGACAAAATACAACTCAGAATAAGCCAGCTGCCATATTAAAAAATTGCTGATGCGTTGCTCACCGCCGGTGCGGATAAAAAGATCAGGTGCAGAAATATCACTCAAAGACATAAACGAATTGAGCATAGATTCATCAACATCATTAACATCGATGCCTTTTTCCTGTATTACACCAACAAGCAATTTACAGGCATTCAATATATCCCAGCGGCCACCATAATTCGCAGCTATATTTAAGCGCAATCCCGTATTATTTTTTGTCAGTAATTCAGACTCACGGATGCTATTCAATAACTTATCGGAAAATCTGTATCGATCGCCGATAAATTTTACGCATACATTTTTTTTATGCAGTTTCCTGACTTCAGAACTTATCGTGGTAACGAACAATGTCATTAAATGGTTAACTTCTGATTCTGGACGACTCCAGTTCTCACTGCTAAAAGCGAAGATGGTCAGTGCTTCGATATTATTTTTCGCGCAATTCTCAACTATCTGCCTTGTAGAGTTGACACCAGCTTTATGTCCAGCGGCACGCGGCAGGTGCCGTTTATTTGCCCAGCGACCGTTACCGTCCATAACGACTGCAATATGCCGCGGTAATATGCCTGCATCACTCTCTATGGTTTCTTTCATCAGATTGAACTTGGTAGAAATCCTTAAATTTCCATTAACTCTTTTTCTTTTACAGCGATCACTTCATCAACATTTGTAACAAACTTATCGGTCAATTTCTGCACACGGTCTTCGGCCTGCCTGCTTTCATCTTCAGAGAGTTCTTTATCTTTCAACAGGTCCTTGAAATCGCCATTCGCGTCCCGGCGAATATTACGAATGGCGATTTTAGTATTTTCACCTTCATTTTTAACAACTTTCACCAGCTCACGTCGACGCTCTTCTGTTAATGGTGGCATAGGAATACGGATTAAGGTACCCGCAGTAGAGGGATTCAGACCCAGACCTGAATTTAAAATTGCTTTTTCAATGACAGAGACCATCTGTTTTTCCCAGGGTGCGACGGCAAGGGTTCTCGAATCCTCAACAGTCACGTTCGCCACCTGATTGATCGGAGACGCGGTACCGTAATAATCCACGCTTATCTGGTCGAGTAAGCTGGGATGCGCGCGCCCGGTTCTAATCTTGGTCAATTCGCTGCGTAATGAGTCAACACTTTTACTCATTCGTGAGGCTGCATCTGTAAGAATTTCTTCAATCATTGCTTTACTCCTATCTCTTCTTATTCTGGCCCTGCAGAACAGAACCCTTCAAAACTTATTTCATCAAGACCGTGGTGCCAATCGTTCTGTCTTTCATAACTGCAGGTAAAGCACCAACATCATTTAAATTGAATATTCGCAGTGGCAGCCCGTTATCGCGGCACAATACGATAGCGGTCGCATCCATCACCTGCAAATTTTTCTCAAGAACTTCATCAAAGGTTAATGATTCATAACGTATTGCATCAGGATTCTTTACTGGATCAGAATCATAAACACCATCAACTTTTGTTGCTTTGAGAACAGTATCGGCACCAATTTCTATAGCACGCAGGCAGCCAGCTGTATCTGTCGTAAAAAAAGGATTGCCGATGCCTGCAGCGAAGATAACGACACGCCCTTTCTCGAGGTGCCTCACCGCACGTCTTTGGACATATTCTTCGCACATGCGGTTTATTTTGATCGCGGACATCACGCGACAAAACATACCCTGCTTTTCCAGTGCATCCTGCATGGCGAGGCAATTTATCACGGTAGCCAGCATCCCCATATGGTCACCCGTAACTCGATCGATACCTGACTGCACCAGACCTGCTCCGCGGAAGATGTTGCCACCTCCGATAACCAGCGCTACTTCAACACCCATGTTAACTACTTCTGTAATCTCCGTGGCCACACGTGCCAGCATGTTCGCGTCGATGCCATAATCAAGATCACCCATTAAAGCTTCACCACTTAGCTTTAGTAATACACGTTTATAGTTAGCTGGCTTAGATGTCATCGTTATACTCGCTATTGATTATTATGTTCATCGTGATTTTATTATTTTAACGCGCACATAAAAAACCGGGAGATGTCCCCGGTCTTTTATTTCATACTATATACATAGTTTACTGTGTATAAATATATGCATGTAATAACACAATTTAACGCTGTTTACTGTTCAATGTTCCCTGTTTAACCGTTTACCTGAGCCATTACTTCTTCAGCAAAGTTATCCTGTTTCTTCTCGATACCTTCGCCCACCTCGTAACGGACAAAACGATTTACCTTCGCGCCTGCATCAGCAAGCAAGGTTTCTACTGTTTTATCAGGATCTTTCACGAAAGACTGGCCTAGCAAGGTGACTTCAGCAAGGTACTTACGCACACGGCCAACCAGCATCTTCTCAACGATATCAGCAGGTTTACCGCTATCCAGAGCCTGTGCACGCAGGATTTCTTTTTCTTTCTCCAGTACTTCTGCAGGCACCTCAGATTCGCTGACACAAATCGGATTACTTGCTGCAATATGCATAGCGACATCCTTGATTAAATCATCACTACCGTTTTCCATTTCCACAAGCACGCCCATGCGTGTACCGTGCAGGTAACTGCCGAATTTTCCATTTTCTGTTTTCAGTAACACAAATCGACGAAGCTGGATGTTTTCACCGATTTTCGCGATCATTGCTTTACGTGCCAGCTCGATTGTCTCTGAGGTACCATCAAGCACCATTTCAGACAAGGCAGCAACATCAGCCGGTTGATTTGCTAAAGCTGTTTTTGCAACCGACTGTACAAAGGACAGGAAATCATCGCCACCTGAAACGAAATCAGTTTCACAGTTAACTTCAACGACCGCTGCAGATTTACCATCTGCGCTAATCTCAATTGCCACACGTCCTTCAGCAGCAATACGTCCTGATTTCTTATCCGCTTTAGCTAAACCGGATTTGCGCATGTTTTCGATTGCTGTATCAATGTCACCATTGGCTTCCTGCAGCGCTTTCTTACATTCCATCATGCCTGAACCTGTACGATCACGTAGTTCTTTTACCATTGAAGCAGTAATTTGCATCACAGTATCTCCTAAATTATTCTTAAAAATGTGTCGAAAAAAAGTTGAATAAATACCTTATTCAGCAGCTTTTGTCTTCGGTGCTGCTTTTTTCTTAACTGCAGCTTTTTTCTTCACAGCAGCTTTCTTTTTGACCACTGCACTTTTCTTAGGTGCTGCTTCCACGGTTTCGACCGTTTCTTCGGCTTTGTCTTCTTCAGATTCGGCTTCTGCCTCTGCAGCAACTTCGGCTTTACGTTTCACTGCTACTTTTTTAGGCGCAGCTTTTGGCGCTACCGGCTCTTCAATGCGCTGTATCACAGCAGATGCACGACCTTCAATAATGGCATCAGCTATGCCCTGGGCATATAACTGAATTGCTTTGATCGCATCGTCATTACCAGGAATAACGTAATCAACACCATCTGGCGAGTTATTTGAATCGACGATACCGAAAACAGGAATACCTAAGGTATTCGCTTCTTTAACGGCAATATCCTCATGACCGACATCGACCACGAATACTGCACTTGGCAGGCCTCTCATGTCCTTAATACCACCAAGAACTTTTTCTTTCTTCTCCATTTCCCGAGTCAGCATGAGTTGCTCTTTTTTATGCAAACGAGCAAAACTACCGTTTGCTGACATTTCTTCGAGATCTTTCAGGCGCTGTATCGACTGACGGATGGTCTTGAAGTTAGTCAACATACCGCCTAACCAGCGATGGGTGACATATGGCATACCACAGCGTTGTGCTTCTTCAGTCATAATGTTTCGTGCAGCACGCTTTGTACCGACGAACATGATATGGCCACGATTGGAAGCAATTTTACCGAGAGCATTTACTGCATCGTTATATAACGGCAGTGTTTTTTCCAGATTAATGATATGAATTTTGTTTCTTGCACCGAAAATGTACGGTGACATTTGCGGATTCCAGAAACGTGTTTGATGACCAAAATGGACGCCTGCTTCAAGCATCAGACGCATAGATACGTTAGACATTAAAATTTCTCCGTTGGGGTTAAGCCTCCATATACCCCATGCAAAAACTGCTTTAAACCCTTACTTAAACCCTTACAAAAAAGCGTGTCTATTAAGCAAAAAAATAGGTTTAAATCAGCACCCATTCACATGTGTCGGTATATGTGCGTATTTAAATAAGATATAGTTAGCCCTGATTATATGATCGACGATAAAAGTGAATCATCAGAATAAAAATATCGCTGGTTTTGGCTAAGCTTCTCTTAGCGCGGGCGCTTTATATCATATACAGAAGAAATAAACAACGAAATTTTGACAAGCTAACAATGATGAATTACGTTAACTATTTGAATTTAAAGATATTAATAATATGGCCATTTTAATTAAAACTGCTGATGAAATCGAAAAAATGCGTATTGCCGGACGACTTGCCGGTGAAGTCCTGCAGATGATTCGTCCCTATGTAGAAGCCGGCATTACCACCAATGAACTGGATAGAATATGCCATGATTATATTGTCGACGTTCAGAATGCCATCCCAGCACCACTAAATTACCATGGATTTCCTAAATCTATCTGTACCTCTGTCAATCATCAGATCTGTCATGGTATACCCGGTGATAAAAAATTAAAAAAGGGCGATATCATTAATATAGACATTACTGTGATAAAAGATGCTTATCACGGCGACACCAGCAAAATGTTTTATATTGGTGAGCCCCCAGTGCGTGCCAGGCGGGTCAGCGAGGTCGCACATGAGTGCCTGAAACTCGGCATAGCATTAGTAAAACCCGGCGCTCACCTCGGCGATATCGGCGAAGCCATACAACAACATGCCGAAGCTAATAACTTTTCGGTAGTCAGAGAATATTGCGGTCATGGTATCGGTAAGGGCTTCCATGAAGACCCTCAGGTTTTGCATTATGGTAAAGCCGGCACAGGCGTTATTCTGGAGCCTGGGATGATTTTCACCATTGAACCCATGATTAACGCAGGAAAACGCCACGTTAAACTGCTCAGTGATAACTGGACCGTGGTCACCAAAGATCATAGCCCGTCAGCACAATGGGAGCATACCATTCTGGTAACCGATACTGGTCATGAAGTTTTAACTCAATGTGAAGGTGATGAGATTTGAAGGTGCATGTTAATGAAAGCAGTGCTCAGGCCATCCCTGATAACACGATCAACAGTTTGTTTGATGCAACGACATTCTATCAACAACTTTGTCGTAACAAACTCGAATCTCCTCAGAGTATCATCGGTCCCGACACCATCAAACTGTTAAAAAATACAGTTATCACTATAGATGAAGGTCTAAAAAATATTTACCAGAGTGGCGGCGATGTTAATACTGTCGTTTATGGCCGAGCCATCCTTATAGATCAATTGATCAACTGTGTCTTTAATTACCTGTTTGAAAATCTTGATCAGCCACTTGCGCTTATCGCTGTCGGCGGATATGGCCGTGGCGAGTTACACCCTAAATCAGATATCGACCTGATGATTCTGTTAAAGCAAGCAGAGAACGAAAAAACAAAAGATATCATCGAAAAATTTCTGACTTTACTGTGGGATGCCCGCCTGGAAATTGGTCACAGCGTGCGTACCATTGAGGAATGTGTCGCTGAATCGACAAAAGACATTACCGTTGCAACAAATGTTATGGAGTCACGTTTACTCGCAGGAAACGAACCGCTGTTCACAGAGATGAAAGAAAAAACCAGTGCGGATCATATCTGGGACTCAAAATCTTTTTTTCAGGCAAAGCTCGAAGAACAGATTCAGCGTAACGGAAAATTTAATGATACCGCCTATAACCTTGAGCCGAATATAAAAGAAAGCAACGGTGGTTTACGCGATATTCAAATGATCGGCTGGGTTGCTAAAAGACATTTCAATGCAAACAGTTTATATGACCTGGTAAAAGAGGGATTTCTTCTCGAAGATGAATTGAATACCCTTTTAGAAGGCCAGCACCTACTCTGGCGCATTCGCTGCAGCCTTCATTACCTCGCAGGTCGCCGCGAAGACCGTTTGCTGTTCGACTATCAGCGCGACCTCGCCAATGAGTTTGGTTTTATAGAAAACGGACAAAACGCGAACAATGAGGCCATCGAAAAGTTCATGCAGCAATACTACCGTACTGTTATTGAACTGCAGCGTTTAAATGAGATGTTATTGCAACATTTCAGAGAAGCCATTATTTATGCTGACATCGATACCGAAGCTGAAATGATCAATGCAAGCTTCCAGGTAAGAAACGGCTATATCGAAACCACGGGAAAAAATGTATTTAATGACAACCCCTGCGCAATACTGGAAATATTCTTAATCTTACAGGATTATCCAGAAATCCAGGGTGTACGCGCTGAGACGATAAGGGAAATAAGAAAATCCAGATACCTGATTGATGACAAAGTCAGGCAATCTCCACGTGCCCAGCAGCTTTTTATGAAAATTATGAAGCACTCTCGTGGCGTCACACACGAGTTAAGACGGATGAACCGCTACGGTATACTCGCGGCCTACATTCCAGCCTTTGATTCCATTGTTGGCAGAATGCAATATGATCTGTTTCACGCCTATACCGTCGATCAACACATCCTTTTTGTTATACGAAATATGCGTCGTCTCACGGTCCCTAGCTACTGCCACGAACAGCCATTAGCAAGTGGCATATTCCAGCATTTACCCAATCCCTCATTGCTATACCTGGCAGGATTATTTCATGACATCGCCAAGGGCCGACAGGGTGATCACTCGGAACTCGGAGCGATTGATGCCATGGAATTCTGTACTTTGCATGGTTTGCCTGAAAAAGACCGTGAACTCGTCAGCTGGCTGGTCAAAAGTCATCTAATCATGTCGATCACTGCACAGCGCAAAGATCTCGGTGATCCTGATATTATAGGTGAATTCGCGAAACATGTAGATACATTGGAGCGCCTTGATTATCTGTATCTACTCACTATCTCTGACATACGTGCCACTAACCCAAAACTGTGGAACGACTGGAAAGACAAGCTGCTTAGCGAGTTATATTACAAGACAGCGGCATTACTCAATATAGGCATAGGCCAGCAGAACGACAAAGAGACCAATATACTTGAAATACAGACCAGCAGCCTGCGTCGACTTGAGCAACTTGGTATTGACTCTCATCAGACGCATGATTTCTGGAAAACGCTAAGCACGGAGTATTTCCAGAGCCACACACCCGCAGAAATCGTCTGGCACACCAGGTTGATCAATGAAGCGAAACAGAAACACTCACTCAATACGCCACTCATCAAAACACGTGTCGATGAGCCCAGCAGAAGTATCGAGCTGCTGGTCTACATGTCAGATCGAGATAATATATTTTATGACGTCGTCACCGATTTAAGTAACAGCGAAGTCGATATCGTAAACGCGCAGATAATCAACGCAAGCAATGGTTACGCACTGGAAACATTCCGCCTGATCCCAGTCAACTTGAATAACTCTGAACTTACATATGCTGCCGATCAGATTATTCATAGACTGCGTGAGAAACTGATGAATAATACCATTACCAAAAATGCTTCCTTAGCCATCAGTAGCAAACATAAATATTTCTCATCACCGACTATTGTTGCTTTCAAAAACTCGCAAGATAATAATGCAACACACTTAACGATCGAGACAATTGACAGGACGGGGATACTGGCGATCATTGCAAAATCTTTTTCTAATTTTAAAATTAAAATATTAAACGCAAGAATCACGACTGCCGGCGAAAAAGCTATCGATCACTTCATTATCAGCACATCAGAAAATAGCGCACTATCGATAGAGCAACAGAATGAGCTGAAAAAACAATTAGAAGACTTATTATAAAATAAAATGACTGCAACCCTGGACTTAGCCAAACAACTCATCAGCATTCCATCAGTCACCCCCAATGACCTCGGATGCCAAAAAATTATCGCCGATAGATTAAAATCTATCGGTTTTACTATCGAACATCTTCGCTACGGCGATGTTGATAACTTATGGGCCAGATATGGTAGTCAGGCCCCGCTGTTTGTTTTTGCCGGCCATACCGACGTGGTACCAACCGGACCAGTCAAACAATGGCGTAGCGACCCATTCACACCGACAATTGCTGATAATATAATGACTGGTCGCGGCAGCGCTGACATGAAAAGCAGTATTGCGGCAATGGTATGTGCCTGTGAAATTTTTTTGCAGAACAGGGAAACAATAATCGATGGTTCGATTGCTTTTTTGATCACTAGTGATGAAGAAGGTCCGGCTACTGACGGCACGGTAAAAGTCATTCAGCACCTGAGCGATAAAAATGACAATATTGACTGGTGCCTCGTCGGTGAACCATCAAGTACAGACAGACTCGGTGACACCATTAAAAATGGGCGTCGCGGCTCTATATCAGGTGATTTAACAATCCATGGCGTACAGGGTCATATCGCCTATCCACACCTGGCAAAAAATCCAATTCATTTATTTGCTGGTGCATTACAGGATCTATGCAATGAATCCTGGGACAATGGAAATAATTTCTTCCCTCCCACCAGTTTTCAGATTTCAAATATTAATGGTGGCACAGGTGCCAGCAATGTCATTCCGGGAGACCTGAACGTTCAGTTTAACCTGCGTTTTTCTACCGAGATTACCGACCAGATAATAAAACAACGCATAGAAACGATACTTAATGATCATCAGCTGAAGTACACCCTTAACTGGTCACTGTCAGGCCAGCCATTCATAACGTCAGGTGGTGAGTTAATTGAAGCAACAAAACAGGCAATAAAAACAGTATGTAACATCGACGCGAAATTATCGACTGCAGGCGGAACCTCAGATGGTCGTTTTATTGCGCCAACTGGAGCCCAGGTTATTGAACTTGGTCCAATCAATGAAAGCATACACAAAATCAATGAAAACATCGATATCCGGCAACTGGAAGAGCTGACACGAATATACACTGAGATATTAAGTAACTTGTTTGAACGTCGTTGATAAAAAGCAACCCTGTTTAACACTGCAACCATGGCAGAAGCAGGTTCATTAAGTAAACAGTCTCACTACGCGAACTCTAGGCATTTACATCAACGTAAGCTGGTCTTATAGTAGCCTTAACAACAATATAATAATTAGCTCACAGGAGAACCCATCATGAACCGTGAAAAAGTCTTATTCAGCTTCTTCATGATTCTCGCCCTGACCCTTAACTTCGGTTTTTTTTATGGCGAAATAGACGACGCCTTACATCATAACGTTTACGAGCTTTATGCCGTAATCGTTGTTAATTTAATCGCAACGATTATGAAGTTCGGCGATAAATCACAGATGGGCGCTATGCTGCTCGCCACCAGCCTGGTCGCCATGGTACAGCTCATAGCCGCTTCTATCGTCTGGGTGTTTGCCGCACACGTACAGCAGTCCGGTCTAACACCCGGTGTTGTTTCTACTATCGTTGCATTATCTGGTGGCGCGATGTTAGCAAATATCATTTCTGTTATCTTACTGATGATAGAAGCGTCACGATTTGAGCGATAATCGAGAAATAACATTCAGTTCGCAAAAATCACGCTATGAATGAAGTAACCTCGCTAATTTTACGGCGCATGCGAAGGCCGTTAATCCTGATAATAAGTGTATACAGCATCTCCATCTTAGGCTTGATACTGATACCGGGTATTGATGAGAATGGTGATCCATGGCAGATGAGCATATTTCATGCTTTTTACTTTGTCAGTTATACCGCGACAACTATCGGTTTTGGTGAACTACCCTACCCTCTGACAAATGCGCAAAGGCTTTGGACCATTTGTATCATCTATTCGACGGTGATTACCTGGTTCTACGCATTGGGAAAAGTCATTGCGCTATACCAGGAAAAAACCTTTCAGAGCGAACGACAAAAATTAAAATTTAAGCGCGATATTAAAAATATCAATCGCCCGTATTACGTGGTATGTGGTTTTGGCGAGACAGGAAAAGCAGTCGTTAATGCGTTATTGAATGAACATTTTGGTGCAGTGGTGATCGAGCTAAAAATCGATGTCACTGAACGCGCTCTGCATGACACACTCGAATATGTACCAAATTTAACGGGAGATGCATCCGATTCGATGGTATTAGAGCTAGCGGGAGTTCATCAGAATAAATGCCGTGGAGTGATTGCAGTCACGGCCTCGGATGAAACAAACCTGAAAATTGCTATCTGCAGCAAACTGCTACATCCCAATGTAACCGTAATTTGCCGATCTGAACATAAAGAACATGAAGAAAACATGCTTTCTTTTGGCACTGACCACATCATTAACCCTTTTGAAAGTTTTTCGAGCATATTCAATATGGCGTTACATTCGCCTTCGATGCACTTGATCTATGACTGGCTGACCGGTGCACATAACACCTCATTAAGCACACCAGTACATATAGAAGAAGGCCACTGGATACTTTGCGGTTATGGCCGCTTTGGACAACAACTGCACCTGGATCTGATAAAGAGAAACATTCGGACGGTCGTTATTGATCCGAGAAAGAAAACTGAGATCATATTCATCAACAACAAGCCTGCAGGTGATATCTTCATAACTGGCACCGGTACTGATGCTAAAACGTTAACCTCTGCTGGAATCGAGACAGCAGCAGGAGTCATTGCTGGATCTGATAATGACTCAAACAATCTTTCAATTATCATGACAGCGCGCCAGCTCAATGAAAAAGTATTTGTCATCGGTCGGCAGAACCTGAAGTCAAACCAGTTGTTATATGCAAAAATTAATGAACATTACGAAGCGGCTACGAATAAGAGCAGGGAAGAAATTTCAACCATTGCACATATGACGATGCAACCGAGCGAAATTATTGCCAGAAAAATTCGTGCTATCTTGATTGCACCTCTACTGATTGATTTTATCGAACAGGCACCTCTGGAGGATCCGGAATGGGCGAACATTACTATAAGCCGGTTGAGTGCAGTGATAGGAGTAAACTCTCCATATCTATGGACAGTTCATATCAATAAAGATCATGCACCTGCTATCGCTCATGCGCTCGGTTATGGCAGAAAAATTCAGTTAAAACATATCATGCAAAATCCCGTTAAAAATGCCCATTCACTCCCTTGCATAGCCCTGCTATTAAAACGGGGCGATAACATTGAGCTGTTACCTGATGAAAGCACAGAATTGAAAGCTTTTGACCAGCTTTTATTCTGTGGACTGCGTAAAGTCAAATACACTATGACTCTTACGCTATCGGATTTGAGTACACTAAATTATATTATGACTTATAAAAATGAGCCTCAGTCGTACATATGGAAGAAGATTACCCGTCTCCTGCAGAAGCAGGATAGGCGCTCTTCATCTCGCTGAAATCTAGCCGGCAGCACCCTGTCGTAACTCATCAGATTACTTTATAATTTAGTATTGATTAGCATATTTAGTCTCGATAGCTCAGTTGGATAGAGCGACCCCCTCCTAAGGGGTAGGTCGGGGGTTCAATTCCCTCTCGGGACACCATACGAAGGGGCGCATCAGCCCCGATATATATATTGTGTCGAATCAGTCACTGCGCTCGCATTCCCGTGGTTAGGATGCCTTCATGATAAGCAAGTTGAACGCGTTAAGAACCAAGTTTAGTTCGCAATCTTTCAACTCAGTTAGCACTTTGGTTAGGTTAGGTTAGATTAGTTTTGTCAGACGCTAACCTGTGGACTTTGTCCACTTCACGATTCAACTGTAGAGTATTCAGTACGAAACCTCCTCTCTTTTACAGGTTTCAGGTGAGGTGCATGCTCTAGAATTTCATCAAACGCTTCATCCCTAATCTCATCGTTATCGAACCAAATTACATATCTTGTTCCTGGATACATATCAATATCAGGTAAATCTTTCGGGTCTTTTAAGACTAGCGGGCGGCCAAGCATATTAGTGAGTACTGCGCCCTTCTTAATGCCTATGATTACTCCATGAGCAGATTCGCATTCGCATCTTCTCTTAGACAGAAAATTGACTTCTTTTAAGTTTACGTGGTTGTTACCGATGACCAACAGATTATCGATGACATATCTCATATCGGGGTTAATAAATTTCATTTCTATTTTCCTCAAATAGGATATTAATTGAGGTTTGGTAGACGAACAAATTTATTTTAGATGTGGATGCACCAACCGTTAGGTTAATACACGTGAGTTTTCTAGCCGACGGCGAGTATCTCTTACCCGACTACACTACCGCAGAGGATAATGTGTTCCTTGTGGAGGCAGATCAGGAACTACCCGAAATCGCACGTTCTATGCAACCAGCACCGCTAGGTGATGCAGCAACATTATCAGAAACGTAAAATAGTCGTCAACCCCTGCCGTGTAGAATGAATCAGCCATAAATATTCTGCCCATCGCTACGTTGCTGTATAATAATCACCAGAATTAAGGGTACATCTTCGGGTGCACATGAGAGAGAACAATCAGCCATGAGCCCGACAGCAAGGCACTCGTGTATACCCTCCTAAGGGCTAGGTTGGGGGGTTCAATTCCCTATCGGGACACCAAACTAAAAGAACAGGAAAAATATTATGTCTACAGTCACACTCGAAACCACACACGGAAACATTGTCGTTGAACTCAACGATGCAAAAGCGCCAGAGACCGTAAAAAATTTCTTAGCATATGTTAATGATGGTTTCTATGACGGCACTATATTTCATCGCGTGATCCCTAACTTTATGATACAGGGAGGCGGCTTTATGCCTGGCATGGTGCAGAAACACACGGAAAACCCAATACAGAATGAAGCCAACAACGGTCTGTCCAACAGCCGCGGCACAATTGCAATGGCGAGAACAAACGACCCACATTCAGCCACTGCACAGTTTTTCATCAACCACAAAGATAACGGGTTTTTAAACCACACTGCGCCAACGGGTTCAGGATGGGGCTATTGCGTCTTCGGAAAAGTAATCGACGGCATGGACACGGTCGATGCTATTGCAGCAGTAAGAACGGGGAATGATAGTGGGCATTCTGACGTTCCCGTTGAAAATGTTGTAATCAATAAAGTTAGCGTCTCATAATAGTATTTATAAAAAATCACTACGACATTTTTATGAAAGATATCGTTTTTATATCAGACCTGCATCTGGCTCCTGAACGACCTGAAATAATCGACTTATTCATTCGATTTTCAAATGATGTCGCATCAACAGCGGATGCCTTATATATTCTTGGGGATTTCCTGGAAGTCTGGTGGGGTGATGATGACCCGGCGATCGGATACAGGGAAGTATTTGAGTGTTTAGCTGAATTAGCGACTAAAAAAAATACCGATATCTTTTTGATGCATGGCAACCGGGATTTTATGATCGGTAATGAGCTTGCGGAACGATGTCATTTTAAGCTCATTGATGAACCACTCAAAATATCTATCCATGGTCGAGATGCTTTATTGATGCATGGCGACACTTTGTGCACTGATGATATTCAATACCAGCAATTTCGCCAGATGGTAAGAAACCCTCAATGGCAAAAACAGGTGTTATGTAAAACACTGGAAGAAAGATTACAACTGGCAAAAAGTATAAGAGAACAGAGCAAAAAATCAACTACTGAAAAACATGAATACATCATGGATGTAAACCAGGATGCAACGGATAGAGCATTTATTGAGAATAATGTCGACCTGATAATACATGGTCACACACATCGGCCAGCAATACATCACAAGAGGATTAATGGCGTCGACACGACCAGGATCGTATTGGGTGACTGGTATGAAAAAGGCAGTTACTTACGAATCAATGATTCATCTCAATTTACATTACAAACATATCAATAAATATTTATTCCGACAATTTAGTGGGTTTATTATCTACTGAAAACTGGCGGTATTTTTCAGGAATGCTGAATTTTTCCATATCAACAGTAACTTCCTTGTATGAGATTAGAATTTTCGAACGCTCATTACTGTGCCATTCCTGTATCGGCATTCCCTTATCATAATAAGCTCCAGTATTATAAATCTGGTCAGCATAAAAGCAGGCATTTTGTACATCGGTAATTTTATTATCGACAATTTTTACCTGCTGACCAGAAACAACTTTTTGATAATTGTGTAATATTTCTCTCACCTCAGGCAATATATTTTCAACAAGCTGGATTTCTGTACAGGTTTCTTCACTATCAGCCGCTCCCATACCACTCACAACGTACACCCGATAATTATAAATTTCGCTGCCAGAAACAGTTGGGGCATCGTCTAATAGCAAGTATTCTATTACAGGTTTAACTGGTGAATCTTTTTCGGAGAAGCGATGTTCGTTTATCACCAATACCGATTTATCGTAATGACTGACACTATAAATCTTTTTTTCCCGATCATCATAAACGATATAACCGCTAGCTTCATCCTGTTCATCAACTCTTATATACCGATCAGAAACCAGCATGGTCACTTCATAGTCATCCACGCCCGGCTCTCTTTCAACATATGAAAGCTGATATACCTGCAATGGATTGGTGACATTTGCTTTTTTCTCTTGCGCTGTTACGACTAAAGAAAATGGCAAAAATATAATTATTAAAGCAATTTTTTGAAATATATTTTTCATATTTTTTTATATGCCACTTAGCTATCATGGTGAACTGATCATTTCAAAAGATAGGAAATCAATCGTTCCACTTGTATTATCAATCAGAAATAATTTAGCAGCCTCTGTAATTCTTCGTGGCTAAATCCCGCTTCGATACGTGCCTGCATTTCAAATGGTCCAAATTTTGCACCTTCCATATGTTTTCTGATCAATTGAAGAAAGGTTTTTTCTGGTTCAAGTTTTCTCTCATTGCATAAGAATCGATACCAGTATGTACCTATTTTTACATGACCGATCTCTTCATCAAATATTTTTTTCAATATTGATATTAGCTCTATATCACCGGTAGCTGCTAATTTTTCTATCATTGTGGGTGTAACGTCAAGCCCTCTTGCCTCAAGGACTCGTGGCACCAATGCCATCCTGACCATCACATCAAAATTAGTTTTTACCGCCATCTCCCACAAACCATTATGTGCACTCAGATCACCATAGGCCATGCCATGTTTATTGAGATAATCAGACAACATGGTGAAATGCTGTGATTCTTCAACCGCTACCTGGCACCAATCTGTGTAATATTGTTCAGGCATGTCCTGAAAACGATAAACCGCATCCAATGCCAGGTTGATTGCATTAAACTCGATATGAGCTATCGCATGGACCAGGCTCAGTCGTCCTTTTAGACTGGAGAAATTACGCCGGGGAACATCCCTGGCGTCGACCAGCTCGGGTCTGACTGGCCGACCTGGGGACAGTAACTGCTTTATCTCAGCGGAGGGAGTCGCTTTTGATCTTGCCGCCAGCCAGTCAGACTGTAAAGCAGAAACCGCTTCTACTTTCCTCTCCGGCTCATCAAGCAATAAACAATATAAAGCCTTCTCGAATAGATTAATATTTTCATCACTCATTGTCATACAGTTTACCAATAAAAAAGGCCTGAAAATCAGGCCTTAATTTAAATATTTATATACATATATTACAGAGTAAGTTTATCTTTGTTTTTTTCAACAGTTTTAGCGCCTATACCATCAACGTTCTCCAGCGCTTCAATGGTTTTGAAATTACCATGACTGCTACGATAATCCACGATAGCTTTTGCCTTACTCTCGCCGATACCTGTCATGGCACCGGCAATCTGTTCAGCTGTAGCTGTATTGATATTAATTTTTTCCGCAAATGCTGCCGATGAAAATATTAATAAAATGGTAAAAAACAGTGATTGAAATGATTTCATGTGCATCCTCCCTGGACAACTCACGATTGATAGGAGTGTCAAGATTATCTCAATTCAAGCGCTCAGCAAATCAGCTAATGTCGCTAATGATTGTACGTAAAACCTTACACGGATCTTTTGACTGGGTGATTGGACGACCAATAACCAGATAAGATGCCCCATCAGCTATTGCTTTTTCTGGCGTCACAACACGACACTGGTCATCCTGCTGCAGTGAGTCAGCCAGACGAATACCCGGCGTCACTAATAAAAAATTGTCACCCATATTATGCCTTAATATCAGCGCCTCCTGTGCAGAACATACAACGCCGTCTAATCCTGCATTTTTCGCCATCCTGGCCAGGCGTGATACCATCTCCTGGGGTGTCATTTTAATGCCAAGTGCATCCAGTTCAGCCTGGCCACTGCTGGTCAGCCAGGTAACAGCGATCAACAACGGCGACTGATTACCTGAAGTCTCGCTTTTTACCAGTGCCTGTTTAGCTGCCTCCATCATTTTTTCGCCACCAAGGGCATGCACGTTTAACATCCAGACACCAAGGTCTGCTGCTGCCAGACACGCCTGTGCGACAGTATTTGGAATATCGTGATATTTTAGATCCAGAAACACATCAAAGTTTTTATCTACCAGCTGCTTTACCAGTACTGGACCACAGCGTGTAAAAAGCTCCTTACCAACTTTCAAACGACATAACGCAGGCTCCAATTGATCAACCAGTTGCATGGTTTCACGTTCAGAGGAAAAATCTAAGGCGACAATAACGGGAGATGACTGCTTCATAAAATCGGTAATTTACAGCATTGCTACTAAAGACTAATGATCAACTTCGACAACACTTGGCTTTACCCTGCCCCAATGGTTACAGCTTGGGCATAACCAATAATATGTATTTGTACTGAATCCGCATTTTTGACAGCGATACTCGGTACTGTCTTTTTGCATGATTGAAAGTGCCCTGGTCAAATCTGCAAAAACTTCATCCGAATCAACTTCTTTTTGCTTATAAGTGATTAAGGTTTTCAGACCGGCTAAACTGGGCTGATGTTTAATCTTGTCCGACAGGTACTCTATCGATGCCTGCTTCCCCTGAGATTTTTCAAGTACCATAGCGATTACATTCTGCAAGTACAGATTTTCGTGTCGTTTTTGCAAGGCAACCAGATACTCATATAACTTATCATGTAATGACAGGTTAGCGTAACATTCAAGCAGTGAATCTATTACCAGAATTATAGATTCAGCATCCTGTTTTTCGATGCTCTCATATAATTTGATCGCTTTTTTATCATCACCTGTAGTTTTAGCCTGATCAGCTAATAAGATGGAGGCGCGTACACAATTTGTGTCATAGCGTAGTGCTTTATTGGCATAATTTTCTAACTGGCTAACATCACCTTTAGCTTTTGATATATCAGCGAGTTCACAGTAATAGTGAGCGATCATTGGCCCGATTACTGATGGATTATCAGAAAATAAATCAACTGCGATATCGATAGCCTTAAACCAGTCTTTCTCCTGTTGATAGATAAGGATCAGATTATGCCTGGCTTCCTGTGATTCTGGATCCTGAATTAAGACTTCTTTGAACAGTCCTTCAGCGCGATCAAACCAGCCTGCACCGAGGTAATCATAGCCGAGCTCCAGTAAGATTTTACTGCGATATTGATCAGGTAAAGAGGGCCTCGCAATCAATCCCTGATGGATTTTAATAGCCTTGTCCATTTCACCATTTTTGCGATAAATTTTACCTAAGGTGAAGTGTGTATCAATAGTATCCCAGTTCGATTCTACTAATTTCACGAAAATATCCAGGGCCTTGCCCTGCTCATCATTTAGCAGATAGTTTAAACCTTTAAAATATTCTGAAGATAAAGTTGACTGCTGTTGTTTATGTGTCTGATTTGTGCGGAACAACAACCATAAAAAACCAATAGCAACTGGAAGTATTGCTAATGACCAGACAGGCATTTGTGAGAAATCAAACACGATGTTGTTTCAGGTCCAGCTCAGGAGAATTGAATGTGTTCGAGGAGTCTAACATAAACGCCTCGAGTGAATTAACCGTAGATAAAGTTTTAACAAAAAAATAATATATTTTTAAATCATTTATAAAGTAGCTTTAAAAATTTATTATCCCGCATCTTTTTTCAGCGATTCGTTAACTCGCTCACGAAGCTCCTTACCCGGTTTGAAATGTGGCACATATTTACCCGGTAGCATAACTGAGCCACCTGTTTTTGGATTGCGTCCGGAACGCGGCGGGCGGTAATGTAATGAAAAACTGCCAAAACCACGTATCTCGATACGTTCACCACTGGACAATGAATTGCTCATCTGTTCCAGCATACTTTTAACTGCCAGCTCTACATCCTTGTAGGCGAGATGGCTTTGCTTACGTGCAATACGTTCAATCAACTCTGATTTCATCATTGCGTTAGTTTGCATTTCTTCAGCCATACCGATAACCTTCCTCTATTAAACCGACAACTAAATGTATCTAAAGCTCGTCAAATAAACCAAAAACGACTCATTATAAAAATGAATCTTAATCTTTTGATTTCATTTGTTCCTTCATCAAATCACCTAAAGTTGGTGCTGCACCTGAGGCTTCCTGACTATCTGAAAAATCTCTCAATGCTTCAGTTTCGTCATCATAGTCTTTAGCTTTGATCGATAATGCGATACCGCGATTCTTACGATCCACACCAATCAGTTTGGCTTCGACTTCTTCACCTACTTTAAGCACTGTACTTGCATCTTCAATACGATCGCGTGACAGTTCAGAAGCACGTAAAGTACCTTCAACACCATCACCTAAATCAATAATCGCAGCTTTTGCATCTACCGATATCACAGTACCCTTAACGATAGAACCTTTTTTGTTTTCTGCAATAAAGGTAGAAATAGGGTCCTGCTCCATCTGCTTGATTCCCAGTGAAATACGTTCACGTTCAGCATCGATAGACAATACAACCGCTTCGATGGTATCACCTTTCTTGTAATTGCGAACCGCTTCTTCACCACCGTCATCCCAGGAGATGTCAGACATATGAATCAAGCCATCGATCTCGCCATTAAGACCAACGAAAATACCGAAGTCTGTAATTGATTTAATAGTACCAGTGACTTTGTCGCCTTTGTTATGGGTAGCAAAAAACTCATCCCATGGATTTGCCTGACACTGTTTCATACCTAAAGAGATACGACGACGTTCTTCATCGATATCAAGAATCATCACTTCTCTTTCTTCGCCTAATGTAACGATAGACGCGGGATTAACATTTTTATTCGTCCAGTCCATTTCAGAGACGTGAACCAAACCTTCAACACCGTCTTCGATTTCCACAAAACAACCGTAATCAGTGATATTGCTCACTTTACCGACCAGACGCGAACCTTCTGGGTAACGACGAGCTATTTCCGCCCATGGATCTTCGCCTAACTGTTTCAGACCAAGAGATACGCGTGACTTTTCTTTATCGAACTTGAGGACCATAACCTCAATTTCCTGACCCACTTCAACAATTTCTGAAGGGTGACGTACACGCTTCCATGCCATGTCAGTAATATGCAGAAGCCCATCGATACCGCCCAGATCAAGGAAAGCGCCATAATCGGTGAGATTTTTAACCACGCCTTTTATCGGTTTGCCTTCTTCGATGCTATTGAGCAGTGTTTCACGCTCTTCGCTGTATTCATTTTCAACAACTGCACGACGAGATACCACAACGTTATTACGTTTCTGGTCTAGCTTGATAATCTTAAATTCCAGTTCTTTGTTTTCCAGGTAAGCCGTATCGCGCACTGGACGAACATCGACTAATGAACCTGGCAGGAAGGCACGGATATCACCTAATTCGACAGTAAAGCCGCCTTTAACTTTGCCAGTGATAATACCGGTAATAATTTCACCTGCCTCAAAAGATTTCTCTAGCGTGATCCATGCTTTAGCACGTTTGGCTTTCTCGCGTGATAGACGTGTTTCACCGTAACCGTCTTCAACCGCTTCTAATACCACTTCAACTTCATCGCCAATGGCTACTTCCAGGTCACCCGATAAATTGGTGAACTGGCTTACCGGAATAACGCCTTCTGATTTCAAACCTGCTGATACGATAACGTACCCATCTGCGATATCAGTAATGGTGCCAATGACAACATTGCCAGCACTCATATCGGTTTGACTCAGACTCTCTTCAAATAATTCTGCAAAACTTTCAGACATAATAATAAATAGTTAGATTGTGAGTGTTTATTTGCTTTTTGGTATGGTCCATTTGATAAGCTAATGGAGATAAGCAATAGAACACAAGTAAGTTAATAATACGATCCATCTAGCGACGAACCACCTTTGCACCACGGTCATTGAAAAAATTAAATATCAACTTTTAACTTTGACTTATTCTTTGTTTCACCCAACACATGACCTCTTTAGTCACCTGTTCGATATCGAGTTTTGTTGTATCTATAATGATGGCATCAGCCGCAGGTTTAAGCGGCGCGGCCTGCCGATTCATATCGCGCTCATCACGTTGACGCAACTCTTCCACAAGATCCGGAAGATTAACATCTATTTCTTTGTCTTTCAACTGCTTATAACGTCTTTGTGCTCTTTCTTCGGGACTTGCAGTAAGATATATTTTTAGTTCTGCATCCGGGAATACGACCGTACCCATATCGCGGCCATCGGCGATCAGTCCGGGCATCTGCAAAAAAGCCCGCTGGCGAGCCAGCAGTGCTTCTCGGACCGCTGGAATTGCTGCTATTTTTGATGCCTTGTCACCGATTCCTTCACTACGAATCAACTGGGTAACATTCTCCCCATCGAGCAAAATGATGAGCTCAAAATTTTCTTGATTGTAGGTAACAGCCAAATTACTTGCTATATCAATTAGTTGTGAATCATTTACAGAAGTGACATCAAGACCTGGGAAGTGACGGGAAACCTGTAACGCAGTAATGCGATACAAAGAGCCACTATCTAGAATATGCCAGCCAAGCTTTTTTGCAACAGCCAGGCATATCGTCCCTTTGCCCACACCACTGGGGCCATCCAGACAGATAACAGGTGGCTTTACCTCATTCATATAATTTAATCATTGATAACCTGGATCGACACACCACAGCAAGCTGCCAGTTCTGCAAATCCGGGAAACGAAGTATTTACATTATCACAGTCATCGATATGGATTTCTCCGTTCGCAGACAAAGCTGCCATGGTAAATGCCATTGCAATGCGGTGATCATCATGACTGTGTACTGTACCGGAACCGATCTGACCGCCCTGAATAATCATGCCATCCGCCGTCGGTTGCGCATCAATGCCAAGCGCCTGCAGACCATCGGCCATCACCTGGATACGGTCACTCTCTTTGACCCGCAGCTCTTCAGCACCAGTGACAACTGTTTCCCCTTCTGCGCAGGCAGCGGCCACAAACAATACAGGGAACTCATCGATCGCCAGTGGTACCAGCGCTTCAGGGATATGAATACCCTTTAACCTTGCGCTTTTTACATGGATATCAGCAACCGGTTCACCGCCGACTTCCTGCTGATTCAAAAGAGTAATATCCGCACCCATCAGTTTCAGAATATCGATGACTCCGGTACGTGTCGGATTAATACCAACATGCTGCAGCACGATTTCAGAGCCTGGTGCAATGCTAGCACCCACCATAAAAAATGCAGCCGAGGAAATGTCTGCAGGTACGTCAATAGCGGTAGCGATTAATTTTGCAGGCCCCATTATACAAGCAGTTCTACCATCCTCATCATTGATCACCTCAACATTACAGCCAAAAGCTTTAAGCATTCGCTCGGTGTGGTCACGCGTTGTCGCTGGCTCGGTGACACAGGTTTTTCCCTGCGCATATAACCCAGCTAGCAAACAACAGGATTTTACCTGTGCGCTGGCCATTGGCATCTGATAACTAAATCCGTATAACTTCTGATTACCGATAATCTTCAGCGGTGGCTTACCACCTTCAGCGGCATCTATTTTTGCGCCCATTTCAGTCAGAGGATCAATTACCCGTTTCATCGGACGCTTTGATAAAGAAGCATCACCGATTAACTCGACATCAAATGATTGTCCAGCAAGCAAGCCTGCGAGCAAACGCATGGAGGTACCTGAGTTACCCAGGTCCAGAGCATATGTCGGCGGCTGCAAACCATGCATACCGACACCATGTATTATAACCATGCCATTATCCGGGCCTTCGATTTTGACACCCATAGCCTGAAATGCTCGCAAAGTATTTAAACTGTCTTCACCTTCGAGGAAGCCGCTGATGTGACTGGTGCCTTCTGCAAGCGAACCAAACATAATAGAGCGATGAGAAATTGACTTGTCACCTGGCACACGGACTGTGCCATGCAGCCTGTCTTTGTTGAGACCGCCCTGTACGATGTATTTCATAAATTAAGAAAGGAATGAATAATTATTAAAAAGTTTATATTGCCTGGTGAGTTAATAGCTCGATTGATTGCTAACTGATAGCCAGTCAATCATCCAAGAAAAAATTGATCCCGGGTTTTTTTAGCATGTGTGAACACGTCGATCAATTTATCGCCATCCGCCGATTCGAGCGCATTATATAACATATCGAGCTCATCTTTATAACGCTGCAGCATAGCGAGAATAGGTTGTTGGTTGTACAGGCAGATGTCACGCCACATGGTCGGGTCACTTGAGGCAATACGGGTAAAATCCCGAAAACCACCGGCAGCAAAGCGGAAGATATCTTCAACATCATCCATATTTTCCAGGCAATGTACCAGTCCGAATGCCAGCAGATGAGGCAGATGACTGGTTGCTGCTAACACCTTATCGTGATGTGCTGCATCCATGATCTCAACTATCGCACCTGTTTTTTGCCAAAGTTGAGTCACCAGTTTAACCGCATCGGCGTCAGTACTATCTGTCGGCGTAAGTATCACGCGCCGATTTTTATATAAATCGACAAATGCGGCCTCAGGACCACTATTTTCCGTACCGGCGATTGGATGTCCCGCAACAAAACGACGCGCACCTTCAGCGAAAATCTCCTCAGCTATTTTCTGCACCTGCAGCTTGGAACTTCCGGCATCTGTAATAACTGCTTTACGATTGCCGGACTGTTTTAAACCATCAGCTATTTTTTCGAAGACCGAAGACATCGCGCCTAAAGGCACCGAGACAAAGACCAGGTCGGCATCTTTTACCGCGTTAGCAATATCAGTATCGTAAGCATCCACTATTTTTAGCTGCAGGGCTTTCTGCAAAGTCTGTTCACTTCTCCCGGCGCCAATAACATTTTCACATGCTTCTGCCTGCTTTAAAGCGAGGCAGAATGAACCGCCAATCAAACCCGTACCGATAACGCACAATTTGCCTATTAGCGGGGTTAATGATGTTGAGACATTATTCATTATTTATCTGAGACACGACTTTAAAGTTTCAACAAAACGTTCGTTCTGCTGCTGCGTGCCGATAGTGATTCGCAGATATTCTGGCATCGCATAATTCGCAACCGGCCTGACGATAACGCCGTGATGCAGCATTTTCTGATACAGCGCGACCCCATTCTGCTTAACATTCACTGAAATAAAATTACCCATGGTCGGTAGATAATTCAGGTTCATCTCGTTGAATGATTTTTCCAGAAAAGTTTTACCTGACCGATTCATGAGCACACTTTTATTGACGTGCTCTATATCATCGAGCGAAGCAATTGCAGCCACCTGTGCCAGCAAATTGGTATTAAACGGCTGTCTGACACGATTTAAGATGCCGGCAATTTCCGGATTCGAGATCGAATAACCGATACGTAGCCCAGCCAGCGCATAGACTTTTGAAAATGTCTGCGTTATCAGAAGATTAGGAAACTTTCTTAACCATCTTTCTATAGGAGGCCTTAAATCTTCATCCATGTACTCGGTATAAGCCAGGTCGAGCACAATGATAATATGCCCCGGAATATTATTAAAAAGATCTTCCAGCACTGCTGGTGCAAGCCATGTGCCGGTCGGATTATTCGGGTTAGCGATGAACATAATACGTGTCGTGTCATCGATCTGCGAGAGCAAGGCATCAGGATCATGTCCCAGTGGCATGCTGGTATGATTTTCCGGAAGAGCTTTTGCGACATTCGCTTTTGCACCGACTGCCTGCACCACGATGGGATACACCGCGAATGAATGCTCAGAAAAAACAGCAGAATGCTGCGGCGTTAAAAATGCACGGGTCACCAGCTCCAGGATATCATTGGAACCATTGCCCAAGGTAATATTTGCTGCCTCGAGCTGATGCTTTTGCGCAAGCTTATGACTGAGCGCGAAACCGCCACCATCAGGATATAAATTAACCTTGGGTGCAACTTTTGTTATAGCCTCCAGGGCCAGGGAGCTTGGACCTAAAGGATTTTCATTAGATGCCAGCTTGATGGAATCAGTAATGCCTAGCTCGCGCTCCAGCTCTTCAACCGGCTTGCCTGGCGGATAAGGGGTCAGCAGCTGCACACCCGGCGTGGCGAGATCAATAAAAGATTGTGTCATCGTTACAGCACAGCTTTAGGGTATGAGCCCAAAATTCTCACCATAGCTGATGATCTTTCAATCTCTGCGATGGCTTCGCTTAACGGTGCATCTTCATGATGGCCATCGATGTCGATAAAGAACACATACTCCCAGACACCGCTGCGAGAGGGCCTTGATTCAATATTACTCATACTGATGTTACGTTGCGCTAATGGTTTGAGCAGATCATAAAGTGAACC
>Ga0316188_10000082_pt1 | contig 30135 bp, 30 predicted proteins | sample Phiworburrow1_MG_FD_204933 | JGI IMG/M metagenome (GOLD analysis project Ga0316188, IMG submission 204933) | Coastal sediment microbial communities from Maine, United States - Phippsburg worm burrow 1 | ecosystem: Environmental > Aquatic > Marine > Coastal > Sediment | place: USA: Maine... | reverse complement strand
CTTCTGAAGCATAAATAGCCTGCCAGGCATTACCCAGCATCTTGCCGGCCTGCTCCACGATGGTGACTTGCTCCGGCATTCCGGAGAGAACCTGCCGCAGGCGTTCCGACGGCCCCACGACAAACACCTGGCCGATCGTGGAAGCCTCCAGCAGCGCGTTGACCACGCGCAGCACCAGGGCCTGCCCCCCTATTTCCAGAAACGCCTTGTTTTCGCCCTTGAGCAAGCGCCGCGGGTTGGTATCCGTGCCCGCCAGGACGATGGCATCCAGCGGTGCGTATTCAGCATAAGGAACAGTGGTTTCGGTGCTTTGCATTTTCGTAACAGGCGACGACGCTCAGGAGATAGATGACATCGCAATGCGCCGGTTTCAATAGCGGCTTACTCGGGGCCAAGGCGCCATATCTCACCGTTATCACTGCCCAGGTAAACGAGTCCCTGGCGATCAACAGCAATCGATCGAATCCGCCCGAGGAGGCGCTGTGCCAGGCGCTCCTCGGCCACCACCTCGCCGTCCCGAAACACCAGGCGGTTCAAGTGCATGCCGGCCATCGCGCCAATAAGATAACTGCCCCTCCAGGCCGGGAAGGCGGCCCCGTCGTAGATCACGAGGTCACTTGGGGCGATCGAAGGAACGTAAACCCAGGCCGGGATTTCAGTGCCTTCCTGCCAAGGAATACCCATGCCCACGGGGCCTCCGTCGTATTGGAACCCAAACGACACGATGGGCCAGCCATAGTTCGCGCCCTTCCGAACGACCTGTACTTCATCACCGCCGCGCGGCCCATGCTCGTGCAACCAGAGCTCGTTCGTCTCAGGATGGCGGTACAAGCCCATTGGGTCGCGATGGCCATAACTCCAGATCTCCGGGCGCGGTTTTGGTTTGCCTTCTTCTTCCACGCCAACGAACGGGTTGTCTTCGGGCACGCGGCCGTCGTCGTGCAACCGCACCACGGCACCCGCATGATTGCTGTTGTCCTGTGCCTTCGGAGGGTGCTGCCGATCGCCGAACGCAACGTAGAGATAGCCATCCACGAAGGCGATACGTGCGGCCAGGTGATAGGCGTCCTCGGAATAAGCGTCGGCCGTGAACAACCGTTCAACATCAACAGCCTTGCTGCCATCCAGGCGGAAACGGTCGAGCGCCGCGGAGGCGTGTACTTCCTCGCCGTCAGTGTAGCTGATGTAGACCCAACCATTCTTCGCGTAGTCGGGGTGCAACTCGATGTCGTGCACGCCGGCATCACCGTAAACGACCAAACGTGGCAAACCCTGCACTTCTGTTGTTTCGCCGCTGCTGAAATCAGCCAGCGTGACCACGCCGCGGTCACGTTGTGCCACCAGCGCTCGGCCGTCCGGCAGGAACTGGATGGCGGCCGGTTGCGAGAGACCCACCAACACGCGCTCGGCCACGATATTGCCACTCAAGCTTGGAAACAGGTGACGGGCCGGCGAGTCGCCGTCTGCGGCCGACAGCGCTGGAGCAAGCACGCCGCCGACGATGACGATGACGATGAACAGGATGATGCGACGGAAAAAGGGATTGAATGGACCCACGGTCTTTTCCTTATAATCGATTGTTGTGAAGACTCCGCAAGCATTATAAACAGCCTCTGGCCATAGACATGAAACTTTCAACCTTTCTTGCCTGCATCCTGTTTTCAGCCAGCCTGGCCGCCGGCACGAACGCGCCCAAGGCAACCATAACGGCGGTTGACCCCGCGCTGGCCGCACGTTTCGCGCGCCTGGCACTGGACTGCGTTCATCGGCAATACCCCAACAAGATCGCCCACGTGCTGAACGACGACGCCGATGCCCAAACGCCCTCGCAGCTCTACCCGGTGTTTTACGGCTGTTTCGACTGGCACTCGGCCGTGCACGGTCACTGGCTCCTGGTCCGCCTGCTGCGAACGACACCAGCGGCGAAAATGCCTGCTGATCTGAGCGAGGAAATCACGCAGGCACTCAACCGCAGCTTCACGCCCGCCGGTATCGCCCGCGAGGTGGCGTACTTTCAGGGCGAGAACCGGAGCAGTTTTGAGCGCCCATACGGCATTGCCTGGTTCCTGCAACTGACCGCGGAACTAAGGGAGTGGGATGATCCTCGCGCACAAGCCTGGCTGCAGACCCTGCTGCCGCTGGAGGAGGTAATCGTCGCCCAGGTTGTGTCCTGGCTGCCCAAGCTGGCATACGCCATTCGCCTGGGCACCCACAACCAGAGCATGTTCGCGTTCGGGCTGATGCTGGATTGGGCACGGGTGGCCGACAACCGGGCCATGGCTGCACTGCTGACCGAGCGTTCCAACGCATTCCACCGCGAGGACCGGAACTGCCCGCTCAGCTACGAACCCTCGGGTGAGGACTTCCTGTCGCCCTGCCTGATGGAAGCGGACCTGATGCGCCGCATACTGCCCCGGGACGAGTTCGCGGCATGGCTTGGGGGCTTTTTACCGGATCTCCCCCGCGACGGGCGTGCCGACTGGCTGGCCGTCGGAATTGTCAACGACCCAAGCGATGGCAAGCTGGTGCATCTTGACGGGGTCAACCTCTCGCGGGCCTGGAACCTGCGCAACATCGCGGCGGCATTGCCGGACAGCGATCCACGCATTCCCTCCCTGTTGGCCGCCGCCGACATCCACGCAACAACCGGTATCGCGGCAGTTTCCGCGGAGCATTACGAGGGCAGCCACTGGCTGGCGAGCTTTGCCACCTACCTGGTAACAGAGCGCTGAGCGGAGCCTCGGGTAGCCGGGTACCGGCGTCCTGACCCTGCCGGCAGTCAGGCGTCGCCGGCAGCGGCTATCGTCTGCAGGAACGCCTCGCCGTGACGCTCCAGCTTGACCTGCCCTACCCCGTTGATGTCGAGCAACTCCGCATCGCTGGCAGGGCGCCTGCGGCTCATCTCCACCAGGGTGGCGTCACCGAAGATCACGTAGGGTGGAACGCCGCGCTCGTCCGCCAGGCGCTTGCGCAGTTCGCGCAGAGCCTCGAACACTTGCAGATCGTCCCGATTGAGATCGGAGGCCGCACCCGCCGGCTTCTTCCGAGCCTTCTCCTTGACGCGGGGCCGCGCCAGCTCCACCGCTTCCTCACCCCGCAGCACCCGCGCCGCCGGTGCTGTGAGTTTCAGCACCGAGAACGCCGCGATGTCCTGCACCAGGTAGCCCTGGTGGATCAACTGGCGAACAATTGACAGCCACTCGGCGTGCGAGTACTCCATGCCGATGCCGTAGGTCGAAAGCCGGTCGTGGCTGAATTTGCGGATGCGCTCGTTATCGGCGCCGCGCAGCACGTCCACCACCTGCTTGATGCCAAATGACTGGCCGAGGCGATACACGCAGGACAGAACCTTGCGCGCGGCCTCGGTGGCATCGAAACGCTCGGGCGGGTCGAGGCAGATGTCGCAGTTGCCACAGTCCTGGTCCAGCGACTCCCCCAGGTAGCCGAGCAGCACGCGGCGGCGGCAGGTCAGGCTCTCGGCGAAGCCGGCCATGGCATTGAGCTTGTGTGACTCGATACGCTTTTGCTGCTCGTTGGCCGATTGCTCGAGTTGAAAACGCGCCGTGGCGAGATCCTGCAGGCCAAACAACAGCAGGGCTTCCGCCGGCAATCCATCGCGACCTGCGCGGCCTGTTTCCTGGTAGTAGCCCTCCAGGTGGCGCGGCAGATCGTAATGCACCACGAAGCGGACGTTTGGCTTGTCTATGCCCATGCCGAACGCCACGGTGGCGACGACGATGGACACGTCATCACGGACGAATCGCTCCTGCACATCCCTGCGCGTCGCCGCCGGCAATCCGGCGTGATAAGCCGCGGCCGAGTAACCACGCTCCGCCAGGAAATCCGCGATTTCCTGGACCCGCTTGCGCGAGAGCGCATAAACGATGCCCGATTCGTTTTCGCGCTTCTGCAGAAAGCGCAGCAACTGGCCCTGTGGTTGATGTTTTTCCAGAACGGTGTAGCGGATGTTCGGCCGGTCGAAGCCGGTGATGAACCAGCGCGCGCTCTGAAGCCCCAGTACGTTCACGATGTCCTGGCGCGTCTGGGGGTCCGCGGTCGCGGTCAGCGCAATGAAGGGTGTCTGCGGAAAATGGGCGCGGAGTTCGCCGAGCGCGGCATATTCCGGCCGGAAATCGTGGCCCCACTGCGAAACGCAGTGGGCCTCGTCGATCGCGATCAAACCGACCGTGAGGGATTCCAGACTGTGGATGAAACCGGGCCGCATCATGCGCTCGGGAGCCACGTAGAGGAGGTCCAGATCACCGGCGTGCAGTCTGGCGAGCACCGATCGGGCGGTGGCTGCGTCCAGATTGGAGTTGTACATGGCCGCGCTCACCCCGTTGGCCAACAGAGCGTCCACCTGGTCCTTCATCAACGAAATCAGCGGCGAAACGACGATACACAGCCCCCCGCAATGAACGGCGGGCAGCTGGTAGCAGAGAGACTTGCCGCCACCGGTGGGCATCAGCACGAACGCGTCTCCACCGCCCATCACCTGGTCGATGATTTCCTGTTGGTGGGGTCGAAAATCCTGCAGGCCGAAAACCCGCCGGAGCGTCTCGTGGATCGAACTCATTACACAACCGTATAGCCGGAATGGCTGCAGAGTATAGGTGACTACACCAGGCGTCGTGTCAGAAAATGCAGCTTTTCCAGGACGCGGCTTACCCCCTGCAGGAGCCTCCGCAGCGGCATGGGCAGATCGTCCCAATCCATGCTGTCCATCGTATTCTTGACGCCCAACCCGAGCTCGGTATCCCCTTCGACGCGAATCCGGCGCTGGAAAAACAGCGTGTCCGGATCGGCCCGCCGGGTCGCGAGCAGAATGAAGTCCAGGCCGTTGCCTCTGATGCTGACATCTTCAGGCAGCGTCCGGTCGATGGCGACGATGCTATCGGCCTCGACCTGGATCAGCCAGTCCAGGCAAAGGTCTGTCACCAGGATTCGAATCTTGCTGCCCTTCAGAAACGCCAGCTCACCATGCCGCAATGGCTCACGGAACGCCTGGTTCAGCGCCATTGTGAGCGCGGGGCGTTGGGCTGAATACGGCACAACGCGCCCCGGCATACCGATCAGCTTCCTGGCCACTGGATGGATGATGTCGGGAACCGACCGCATGATTTGGCTCAAACAGGTTAACGTTCAAGTGTATTTTCTCGATTCGGCAGCACCTTGACTCTGGTCAACTTAGCCACCGATCCCGTCACTAGAATGAGAAGTCACTCGCCCAACGGGAAGGAAATGGAACTCGTTTGCCCCGCCGGAAACCTGCCTTCACTGAAAGCCACCGTGGACAACGGTGCTGACGCGGTCTACGTCGGCTTCCAGGACGATACCAACGCACGTCATTTCAGCGGACTGAACTTCACCGGCCGGACCTTTGAAAAGGCCGTGCATTATGCCCAGGACAGGGGCAGAAAAATTTTTGTCGCGGTCAATACCTTTCCCCGCCCTGAGGGATTCTCCCGCTGGCAGGCCGCAGTGGATCAGGCAGCGGACTACGGCGTCGATGCCCTGATCGTCGCCGACATGGGCGTGATGGACTACGCGTGCGAGCGCTGGCCGGACTTGCGCCTGCACGTCTCGGTCCAGGCGTCCGTGACCACGGCGGAAGGCATCCGCTTCTATCACGAAAATTTTGGCGTCAGGCGCGTGGTCCTGCCGCGAGTCCTGTCGATCGGCCAGGTGGCGCACGTCGTCCGCGAGTCCCCCATCCCGGTGGAGGTGTTCGGCTTTGGCAGCCTGTGCGTGATGGTTGAAGGTCGCTGCCTGCTGTCCAGTTATGCAACCGGCCGATCACCGAACACGTACGGGGCCTGTTCGCCGGCCTCCCACGTGCGCTGGGAAGAAACCGGTGACGGCACCGATACGCGCCTCAACGGCGTATTGATCGATCACTTCGGCGAAGGGGAAAAGGCGGGCTACCCCACCTTGTGCAAAGGCCGGTTCCGGGTTGGCGAACACGTGTTCTACGCTCTCGAGGAACCGACCAGCCTCAATACGCTGTCTATTTTGCCCCGACTCAGGGAAATCGGCGTCAGTGCCATCAAGGTGGAGGGGCGTCAGCGCAGTCCCGCCTACGTGGCCCAGGTAACCGCGGTGATGCGCGCGGCCATCGACCATTGCCTGCAGGATCCGGCGAGCTATCGGCCCAGGGACCAATGGATGCGGGCGCTGGGCAGCGTGTCCGAAGGCACCCAGACCACCCTGGGCGCATACCACCGGCCCTGGCAGTAGGCGGCGCGCAAGATGAGACTGTCCATCGGGCCCATCCAGTATTTCTGGGAACGCCCGCGGGTTTTCGAGTTCTACGATCAACTGGCCCACAGCCCCGCGGAAATTGTTTACCTCGGTGAAGCCGTCTGTTCCAAGCGGCGATTGATCAAGCCGGAGGACTGGTTGGCCATCGGCCGGGAACTCAGACAAAGCGGCAAGGAGGTGCTTCTGTCGTCCCTGACCCTGCTGGAAGCGGCCTCGGAAGTCGGCTCCCTGAGAAAACTCTGCGGCAACGACGAATTCATGGTCGAAGCGAACGATGTCGCGGCCATCCAGATGTTGTCAGCCGCCGGCAAGGAATTCGTAACGGGCCCCGGTATCAACCTATACAACCTTCGCAGCCTCCGCCTGTTGGCCCGCAAAGGGCTGAGGCGCTGGGTCCTGCCCGTGGAGTTGGGACTGGATACGCTGCGCGACCTGCAATCAATGCGGCCCGAAAGGGTGGAAACGGAAGTGTTCGCGCTGGGCCGCCTGCCGCTGGCTTACTCGGCTCGCTGCTATACCGCGCGCTCCCACAACCTGCCCAAGGACGACTGCCAGTTCAAGTGTCTCGACTATCCGGACGGCCGCATGCTCGAGACCCGCGACGGCCAGGAATTCCTGGTGCTCAATGGCATCCAGACGCAGTCGGCTCAGACCCACAGCGTCCTCGGGCAGTTGCCCGAACTCGAAGCACTTGGCGTAGACGTGTTGCGAATCAGCCCGCAGAGCCAGGGTTCACCGAGAATCATCGAAATCTTCGATGAGGCGAGAAACGGCGCTGGCCCTGAGGTCCTGCAACAGGAGCTAATCAGCCTGCTGCCGGCAGGCGCCTGCAACGGCTATTTGCTCCAGCGGGCAGGAATGGACCATGACGATTCACAAGCTGCTTGATCATCACCAGCGCCAGGTCAACCGAAAGGCCTGGAGCGATCTGCGCCAGTTTACGCGCGCGCTGGGCGCCACCGGCCAGTTGAAGACCGTGACTCAGCCTGTCTCACTGCGACTGCAGGTAACCGGGCTTTGCCACCGCAGCCTGGTCGGCAACGGGCCGGCGCTGCTGTTTGAAGACATCCAGGGCCACGACATGCCCGTTCTGGGTAACCTGTTTGGTAACGAGGAGCGCATCCTGGCCGCCCTGGAACTGGAATCCCGGCAGCAGCTGCGCGAACTGGGCAAGGACCTGGCGTTCCTGCGACATCCCAATCTGCCCGATGGCCTGCGCTCCACGCTCGAGGCCATCCCCGGATTTGCGCGGCTGGCCCATGTCAATCCGGTGCGCAAGGACCGCGCGCCCTGGAGCGAGAACGTGATGGATGGCGCGGATGTCGACCTGGGCCGGCTGCCCGTATCAACCTGCTGGCCGGAGGATGCCGGCCCGCTGATCACCTGGGGCATCGTCATAACGCGCGGCCCCAACAAGCCGCGGGTCAACCTGGCCATCTACCGTCAGCAGCTGATCGGCGCAAACAAGCTGATCATGCGATGGCTCGCCCATCGCGGTGGGGCCCAGGACTTCCGCGAATTCCAGCAGGCAAGCCCCGGCAAACCCTTTCCGCTCGCGGTCGTCATCGGCGCCGACCCGGCGACCCTGCTGGCCGCGGTGACGCCCATTCCGGACAACCTGTCCGAATACCAGTTCGCCGGCCTGCTGCGCGGCCGCAGGAGCCGGATCGTTGAATCCAAGCTTTCCGGCCTGCCCATCCCGCACGGCGCCGAAATCGTGCTCGAAGGACACATCGCGCCGGGTGAAACGGCAACCGAGGGCCCGTTTGCCGACCACACGGGTTACTACAACTCCACCGCTGACTTCCCGGTATTCACCGTGGACCGAATCAGTCACCGCACGGATCCGGTATACCTGACGACCTACATGGGGAAGCCGGGCGAGGACGAGCCCTCGATCATGGCCTCCGCCCTGAACGAGATGTTCATCCCGCTGCTGCAGGAGCACTTCCCCGAAGTGGTGGACTTTTATCTGCCCCCCGAAGCATGTTCCTACCGCATGGCGCTGGTCAGTATCCGCAAGCAGTACCCGGGCCACGCGCGCCGGATCATGTTCGGCATCTGGTCCTGTCTGCGACAATTCACATACACCAAGACGATCATCGTCACCGATGATGACATCGACGTGCGCAACTGGAAGGAAGTCATCTGGGCTGTCAGCACGCGCGCCGACCCCGTCCGCGACAGCGTCCTGGTGGACAACACCCCGATCGACTACCTGGACTTCGCCAGCCCCAGGCCCGGCCTGGGCGGCAAGATGGGCATCGACGCCACCAACAAACTGGCCGCAGAAACCGATCGCAACTGGGGCCGGGTCGCGAGGATGGATCGCGCCACCCGCGAACAGGTCGAGAATATCGCCCGGAGTCTCGGTTTATAGCCTTGTCAGGCCTTATTTGTCTGTCCAGACCAGTGCATTGATGCAGGTCATGGTAGCAGGCGACACAGGCCGATAGAGTCCGCTAGAGTTTTGCCCATACCATCAGGCACGCGCCCCAAACAAGGACACGATCAAGGAAACCAACATGGACGATGTCGCCCGCTCGACGACATACCCCTACCCTTCAGACGCCATCACCCTTCCGCCCAGTTCCAGAGTGGACGCCCCCCAGCGGGCATCGACCCCGGCCAAGGGCCCGGAAATTCCGTCCTACCTGCAGGACACCTATTACTGGTGCTATCTGAACCCCCGCAACGTCCAGTTGCTGGATCGCGAATTCGTGGTCAGGACCATTCTCTGGCAACAGCATCGCAAGCTGCAGAAGCTGGCGTTCGCCGAGATCCAGCCCGGCCAGAGCGTACTCCAGCCCGCGTCGGTCTACGGCAGTTTTGCACCCAACCTGGCGGCGCACATCGGTCCCGAGGGCAGCCTGGACGTCGTCGATGTTGCGGCTGTTCAGGTACGTAGCGTAGGGAGCAAACTCCGGGAGTTTCCCAACGCCCGCGTGCATCACACCAACATTCTGGATTTTGCCGGTCGACCCTTCGACGTGGTGTGCTGCTACTTCCTGCTGCATGAGGTTCCCGACGATTACAAGTTCAAAATCGTGAACCTGCTCCTGGAAAAAGTGAACCCGGGAGGCAAGGTCGTATTCGTCGACTACCACAAGCCGCGCTGGTGGCACCCACTGAAGCTGATTACCAGTATCGTATTCGATACGCTGGAGCCCTTTGCCAAACGACTGTGGCGGAGCGAGATTCAGGAGTTCGCGAACGAGCCGGGCCACTTCAGCTGGCACAAGGAGACGATCTTCGCCGGGCTGTTCCAGAAGGTCGTGGCGACGCGAATGGATTGACCCTTATTCGGCTGGCTCCTGCCAGCCGAGGGCTTTTTCCAGAGACTCGGAAACCGGCACCGGCGCCGACCCGGCCCGGATGGTGCGCGAGTTTCGCCGCGTGTTAAAGAGATAGTCCCGAACGCATCTGACCTTTCGCAACGCGACTACGCCGAGAGTCTGACACCAATTCGTAACGGCCCTCTCGGCGACCGGGGCCATGCATCGAAACACCCCCAACATTCGTGTCCCCCAGCCAGATCGGCAGCGGCCACAGAACCAGCAAGAGCATGACAGCGCGCGACTGATCCACGCAAAACCCTCGCTGGCGCCGCCAAAAGCAACTCCCGGGAGATCCTATCCGCCACCGGGGAGAACATGCTCCCCGGTGACTCTTGGCTTACCAGCCGCAGGTGCTGCCCGTTCGTGCGACCGAGACGTTTTCCCAGACGTTCACGGCGACGCGACCCTCGGTCAGGTGGCGCTTCCACTCGTTGCTTTCGCCGCCGCTACACGACACCTCGCTCCACTTGTCGTCGTGGCAAACCCGGCAGGCCGAAGTGCGCGGATTCTCGAAGGCCGGGTCGGGCTGCCAGACCGCTGCCATGTCCGCTGTCGTCATCGGATCCAGCCATTCTTCTGCATGCGTGGTTGTGATACCGAGACCCAAGGCGATATCGTCCAGGGTCGCCCCGGCGAACGGTTTGCGCACGCGCCCCGGGTCGCCCGGCTGGGCATGCCCCAGGCTGTGCACGTTTTCCGCTTTCCACAACTCCTGGCTCAGCTGGGTGTGGCAGTTGGTGCACCAGATACCCTTGTCGGTACCGCTATCCGAAACCGCGTCCGGCCCCCACACGCATATCACGCAAAGCACACTGTACCTACGCTGATTTGAGCATCAAGCCATTGAGAGCGCCAGGACCACAAACGAATACTGCCGGTATTTGTTTGAGCGACCGCTTTGTACCCGCACCAAGCTCGTACTCCAGGACGACCTCCCAAATCTTCCAGATTCTCACCTTCCCGGGCACTCACCTGGCATAGTAATCTGCCTGAGCAAACAGGATAAATCCCGGACACTCAGAGAACAGCCCCGCCTGCCGGAACCCAATGGCGATCCTTGCTCGAATCACGCGACATGTGCTCAATTTGTCCTATCCACGTGTCGTCTATTATTCCGTCCATTGTTTTCTGTTATTTCCTGTTTTTCTGTTTGCTCAATTATTTTTTCGGCTAAAAATGGCAGGGAAGATTACCGCTCAGGGGTCAGGAGCACCCTTATCTTTTTCAATCGATGCCTGGTGTTCTTCCAGCACCTGGTACAAGGGAAAATCCACCCAGGTATCGTTAAGATAATTAAGTTCAGCGACCTCTTCCTTTGGGTCCACAATCAGGTTGTAAACGCTGGGATATGCCAAATCACGGATCACATAGGCACCTGAAGCGCTCTTCTCGATTTCTTTGAGCAGTAGTTTCCAGTGACGCCACTTCACGCCGAAGAGCACGTTACCAATGTAGATCACCACCGACTCCCGGGATGATTTCTCAGTTTTCCCCATCAGGAAATCCTTTTGGTCTGCGCCGTCCATGACCCGGTCGTTCGGCAAATCGACACCGATGATGTTGGCCACGGTAGGGAACAAATCAATCGCGTGGACAATTTCATTGGATACCCGTCCTGCCGGGATTTTCCCTGGCCAACGGATGAGGAATGGGACCCTCAAGCTTCCTTCATAGGGTGAAAACATGCCCATGCGCCACGGGCCGGTGAAACCAAATGACCTCGGCACACCTTCGCGGCCATTATCCGATGTGAAAATAAAGATCGTGTTGTCTTTCAGACCCAGTTCATCGATCGTGTCCAGGAGTTTGCCCACATAGGAATCCGTCTGAGCGAGTACATCGGCAAAACTCCCGTAGCCGGTTTTGCCATTCCAATCGGGATGTGGGTCAACCGGTTCATGGGTTTGCGTAAAGGGGAGAAAGGCGAAAAAGGGCTGCTCGCCTTTGGCTTTGCGGCGAATGAAGTCGATCGCCTGGTTCGTGATTTCAGCGTCCATCGTCTTGCGCTTTTCACGGCCATAGACTTCCAGCTCAATGGGTTTTTCACCCTTTTTTGATGACATGACGTGGGTGAACACTGCATCCGGGTGCGTACCCGGCGTAAAGCTGTTGCTATCCGGCCAGAAAGCACGATCAGACGATCGGGGGATTCCAATCCATTCATCAAAACCCTGGTCGGTTGGAAAGCGACCCTCGGTATCGCCCAGGTGCCATTTCCCAAAAATGCCCGTCGCGTATCCAGCTTCAGAGAGCATCTCGGCAAGCGTGATCTCCCATTGAGTAATCCCGTACCAAACGCCTCGTGGCGGACCTTCCTCGCGCTGCCGTGTCCGAATTCCGTAACGACCGGTCATCAATGCCGCACGCGAAGGCGTGCATTCTGCCTCGACATTATAATTGGTGAGTCGAAGCCCCTCGTGGGCAATCGAATCGATACGCGGAGTAGGCGCCCCACGCAACACGCCGCCGCCATAAACCCCAACCTCGCCGTAGCCGAAATTGTCCATCAACACCAGGACAATATTGGGCTTGCTGTTGCTGCCCGGAGCGGCAAGCGCAAGCGGGCTGCCCAGCAATGCGGCCAGGAGAACACTTAAAATTGCTGAACTTCGTTTCAATTCGATCACACCAGTCTCCCTAGCTGATAGCTAAATACCTGCATTTTTTGGGTGTTGCCAAAGCAAGTCCTGTCGCGGCTTCTGCCTGAATCAGATTGATTTGACGGACAAGAGCCGTACTATACCCTCAGCCCCTTTTCGAGGTAGCGGCCAGTTTCATGAACGACTCAAGGTTTGTTTCGATAATTGCTGCGTGGACATTCACTATGTTCTGCATGCTCCCCGTCAGCGCCTCTGCGCAATGGTCCAATGCGCCGGGTGGTGAAGCGGTCATTACGGGAGGCTGGCTATTCGACAGCCAGAGCGGTCAGCGCTTGCCCAATCCCGGAATCATTGTGCGCGATGGAAAGATCGTCGCCGTTGGTATTGATCCGAACCAGGAGATCACATTTTCTGCCATCGAACTTCAACCCGAAATGACCATTCTTCCCGGGCTGATCGACCTGCACGCTCACTACAACTACGACCTGGTCGATAAAGGACGGGCCGAAGAGGTCCACTACACCGGGATGGTGTTTCTGGCCAATGGCGTGACATCGACCTGGTCCGCGGGTGAGTACTTTCCGGAACGGGTAATCAATCAACGTGACCGCATCGATCAAAGAAATGCCATTGGTCCGCGCTTATTTGCCTCCGGGCCTTACATGGGCGGATTTCGCTGTGAATACGCCGTAAAAACAGCTGACGATGACTGTATTGCCTGGCCCAACGATATTACCGAAGATGAGATTCGTGCCGAGGTGGACTACTGGGCCGATCGGGGGGTTACCAGCATCAAAATCAAGCAGGCCACACCCGAAGAAACGCGTGTCCTGATTGAGCAAGCGAATAGACGGGGGTTGACGACCGCCGGTCACTTTTCAGATTACGAGGGTGGCTACGACGTCGACCCCCGAGAAGCCATTCCCATGGGACTCGGTCGTCTCGAGCACAATATTACCCTCGGTAATGGTGGTCCGCGCAGCTCAGAACTGGATGAAGTCATTGATTTATTACTCAGGCACAAGGTGTATTTCGATGCCAATTTGCAGATGTATGGCGGCGTTAATCTGCGCAATGACTTGCCTGATCTGATATGGGCTGACGAGGCGCAGTATTTCACGCCCCATGCCCGGAACTTGCTCGAAAAACGTGGCCCTCCACCGCCCGAGTCTGACCCGGAGGAGTTTGCCCAGCGACTGGTGGAACTGAGGAAATTTTATGCTGCAGGCGGTGCTGATTTACTCATCGTAGGAACAGATGAGCCGGTTTACACCACCTTGCTGCCGGGCTTTGCTTACCACCGCGAACTGATGGTCATGGAGTGGGCCGGAATCCCCGCAGCTGATGTCATCAAAGCCGCCACGATCAATGGCGCCAGGGCTTTAAATGTAGATGACAAACTGGGCTCGGTTGAGGTCGGCAAACTCGCGGATCTGTTAGTGGTTCGTGGTAATCCGCTAAAAGACATTCGCGTGACGCGTGATATTGGGTGGGTCATGAAAGACGGGCATATTTACCGGCCTGCAGAGTTGCTAGCGCAGGCCAGGGGGCAAATTGGCCCGGCTAGCGAGGAGGATCACGCTGAATGGTCACTGGTCATACCACCTCTTCGCGACAATTGATTGGACACGCCCGGACTGCAACGCAGAAAGCGTCGAGAGAAGGCGTGGCCACCCATGACGCTTTCTCGACCGCCCTCCTGGCTGTACAAAGCCTGGCGAGTCATCGAAACTTTAGGAAGGTCGCCGACGGCCGATCCCCTTCCACATCACACGATAATGACGAGGCCACATCGTTCTCGTTGCTGCACCTGAGTGCAAAAGCCGCAACACCTCCCGGGCACTCACCTGGCGTTGTAATCTGCCTGAACAACCGGCGTGAAAGGCTGCTCAATGGGCGTGGCTTTCATGAAATTGGGCTTTGATGCTGCCTATGCTCCCACCGCTGGAGACCTCGGTCTTTGTCATTCCGGGCGAGCGGGTCAAGATCGGCGACGAGCGCCTGGTTGTGCCGAATCGGATCGCAAAGTCCGTGGTCGACCCCGCGCGGGGGATCGATGACACGCATGTATTCAGCTACCTCGACCGCCCGATCCGGCGCATTCTCAACACCGGGTGGCAGCAAGCCAGGCGCGCAGCCGGATTACCGCAGGTTCGGGTCCACGACTTCAAGCACACCTTCGGACGACGCCTCAGGGCGGCCGGGGTGGGCTTTGAGGACCGCCAGGACTTGCTGGGTCACCGCTCGGGTCGCATGACCACGCACTACTCCGCGGCCGAATTACACCGGCTGCTGGAAGCGGCGAATACGGTCTGTGAGAGGAACGGAAACCGGCGCGGTCAAAAGGTCACAGAGCCCCAATCACGCAAAACTCACGCAAAGCCAAATCGCGACACACGGAACGGAACGATAACTTATTGATTTATATAATGAAATGGTGGGCCGTGAAGGACTCGAACCTTCGACCAATGGATTAAAAGTCCACTGCTCTACCAACTGAGCTAACGGCCCCCGGAAGGAGGCGGAATTGTAGGGGATATTGCCCCCCGCCTCAAGCGCGCGGCCTGCGTCCCCGGCTTTCTAGCGATACGTGGTGGGGTCCGGAACGCCTGCAGCGCGGAATCCGTCACGCCGGATCCGGCAGGAGTCGCAGGCGCCGCAGGCCCGCCCTTCATCGTCGGCCTGGTAGCAGGAGACGGTCAGGCGGTAGTCCACGCCCAGCGCAGTCCCACGCTGGATGATCTCGGCCTTGGTCAGATCGATCAGCGGCGTGTGAATGGTCAATTCCCCGCCTTCCACGCCGGCCTTGGTCGCCAACCGCGCCATCAGCTGGTATGCGGCGATGAATTCCGGCCGGCAGTCCGGGTAGCCAGAGTAGTCAACGGCGTTGACCCCGATAAACAGGTCATCCGCACCGAGCACTTCGGCATAACCCAGCGCCAGTGACAGCAGGATGGTGTTGCGGGCGGGGACATAGGTGACCGGGATGCCCGTCGTCCCGGCTTCCGGCACGTCGATGTCGGCTGTCAGCGCCGAACCGCCGATCGCGCGCAGGTCCAGCGGCAGGATCTTCAGGGGCACGCCTGCGGCAGCCGTCACGCGCCGGGCCGCCTCGAGCTCTGAACGGTGCCGCTGGCCATAGTCGACGGCCAGCGCATGACAGTCGTAGCTTTGATCCTGCGCAATGGCCAGCGCCGTCGCCGAATCCAGGCCACCGGAAACCAGTACGACCGCTTTGCGGGATTGCTGCGTCATGGACATCTGCGCTTCATCTCCAGGCTCATTTTCCGGGCACATCCCCCCACAGCAATTTATGCAGTTGGAGTTGCAGGCGCACCGGCAGCCGGTCCTCGAGGATCCATTCGGCCAGGTCCCTTGGTTCGATCTGGCCCCAGGCCGGCGAAAACAGGACCTCGCAAACGGTGTCGAGCCCGCGCTCCCGAAGTTGGGTCCGCGCCCACTCGTAATCGGCCCGCGAGCAGATCACGAACTTGATCTGGTCGTTGGCGCCCAGGTCATCCAGGTTTGACCAAAGATTCTTCAACTCCTCGCCCGAACCCGGCGTTTTCAGATCCATGACCCGGCTCACGCGGCGATCCGCCGCCGAAATGTCTACCGCGCCGCTGGTTTCCAGCGACACTTCGAAGCCCTCGTCGCAAAGCCGCTTCAACAACTCGGCGCAGCGCTTCTGCGCCAGTGGTTCGCCGCCCGTCACGCAAACGTAAGGCGTCTCAAAGCGGCGTACTTCGGCCAGGATGTCGTCGAAATGCATCCACCGCCCGCCGTAAAAGGCGTACTCACTGTCGCAGTAGACGCAGCGCAGCGGGCAGCCGGTCAGGCGAATGAAAACCGTCGGCAATCCGGCCTGCAAGGCCTCGCCCTGCAGCGAATGGAAGATCTCGGTGATCTTCAGCATGCCCGCGCGGGATTCTGGGGCGTGAGAGCTGGAGCCATTCGAAGTCATTGAAAGCATTGTAATGCAGGACCGAATTTCGCGGGGACTATCGATTCAAAAGTCCGGCAATTACCTCGATTTCGCGAGATCTGACGCAGGACAGGTGCGTCTGATTGCCGAGCTGGACTGAACCCTGTAGCCAACGCTACAGGGTGAAGGAAGCGAGATGAGCAGGCGTGCCTGGACCAGTCAGAGTCGTGAAATCGAGGTAATTGCCGGACTCAATAATGCCCTTCCATTCTCATTGAGCGCAGACGGTTCTCCGCCAGCCGCGACAGGGTGCTGTCGGGGAACTGTTCCTGGACCTGGGTCAGGGCCGCGCGGGCGCTGTCCCACTGCTCCAGTTCGTAATGGGTGTAACCGATCTTGAGCAGGGCGTCCGGCGCCTTCGGGCTGTCCGGGAAGTTGTCCAAGAGGTCCTGGAAGGCGGTGAGCGCGAGATCGTAGTTGCGGGTGACGTAGTAGGACTCGCCAAGCCAATACTGGGCATTGTCCGCATACTCGCTGCTGGGATAGCTGCCCAGGAAAGACTGGAATTCTTCAGCCGCGTCCGCGTAGCGCAGGTCTTTCAGGGCCTGGAACGCGTGATCGTAAGCGGCTTTCTCATTCTCGGGCGAGGCGGCGGTTGCCTGGCTCTGCGCCTGTGGCTCGCCGATGGCTGTTACCGCGGACTCGGTGTCCATCGGCGCCCGAACCTCGGGCACGTCGGTGCCGAGCGCAGCCGCGGCTGCCGGTACCGGCCCCTGGCCGGGGGAGGACTGTGCACCCGCGGCGCCGGATGCCGACGAAAGAGCCGGCTGACTGTTGCGCAGATCTGAAATGCGCTGATCGAGATCGAGATACTGGTCCCGCTGCCGCCGTTTCAGGTTTTCGATTTCCCGGTTCTGCTCTTCCAGTTGCCCACGCAGGGATCGCACCTCGTCCTGCAATTCCTGTACCTGCAGCACGAGATTGGTGGTCACCGTCGAGTCGGCTTGCTGGGCCGCCGCCGGGACTGAAAAGCCGATGGCCAGCGCAAGGCTGGCCATCAGGACTATGTTATTCCAAGCAGAGGCCATGCTTACCTTGAAGTGTAAACGATCTCCACGCGACGGTTCATGGACCAGCAGTCCTCGTCGCTGACACGGCAGGTCGGCCGCTCTTCGCCATAGCTCACGGTTGTCAGCTGGTTGCCGCGGCCACCCTGGGCCGACATCAGGCCGGACACGGCATTGCCGCGCCGCTCGCCCAGACCCAGGTTGTACTCGCGGGTGCCGCGCTCATCAGCGTGGCCTTCCAGCGTTACCCTTGCGCTGCCGTGGGCCGCGAGGTAAGCCGAATGGGCCGCGACGATGCCGCGAAATTCGGGCCGCACGGTGGACTTGTCGAAGTCAAAATAGATCACTCGCTTGGACAGCAGGCTTTCCGGGTTGTCGAAATTGCGCGCATCGGTATAGTCGCGCGCGTCCGGAGCGGCCTTGGTGTCCACAACGGGTTTGGTCGTTTCAGGCTGTGGTGTTGCTTCCGGCTGTGCCTCCGGCGCGCTTTTGCAGGCCACCAACGCCAGACCAATCATTAATGCAAAGATCAATCTCAGAGCGCTTTTCATCTTATCCTCCAGAACATTTTATGGTGTGGCCTCTAACGCGACCACAGTATCTTTGTCTGCTTATTTTACCTGATGACGGGAGACCATGCCGGTTCCCGTACGTCCCCTTCACTCAGAATCAACCGCTGCCGGACGTTTCCGTCCGCTGATACGGCAGACAGCACGCCCCGATCCCCCTCGCGGGTGGCATACAGGATCATGCTGCCGTTCGGCGCAAAGCTGGGTGACTCGTCCAGCTTGCCGGGTGTCAATACTGTGAATCGCTCGGTCTCAATATCCCAGACCGCTATACGATACTCGTTTCCGCGGCCTTGTGCTACAGCTATTTTGCGACCATCGGGGGCTATGCTGGCGCGGGCGTTGTAGTCGCCCTCGAGCGTGACCCGTTCAGGGTTTCCGCCGCCGGAAGGCACACGGTAGATCTGCGGGCGGCCGCCACGATCCGAAGTGAAATACAGGTATTGGCCATCGGGTGACCAGGCCGGCTCGGTGTCGATCGACCAGTGCTGCGTGATCTGCTCCGTGCGCCCCGTCGCCATGTCCCGTACATGGATTTCGGGGTTGCCGGTGCGCGACAGCGTCAACGCCATCTTCGTGCCGTCCGGTGAGAAAGCGGGGGCGCCGTTGATGCCGGTTCCGCTGGAGATCAGTTCACGCGAACCGGTCGCCACATCCTGCATGTAAATGGCCGAATTGCCCTGCTCGAAAGAGACATAGGCCAACTTGCGGCCGTCCGGCGACCAGGCGGGCGACAGCAGGGGCTCGGGCGAGCCGACAATAGACTGCGGCGCGTAACCGTCCGCGTCCGCCACCACGAGTTCGTAACGGCTCCCACTCCCGATTCCCGTGGCTGTCACATAGGCAATGCGCGTGGAGAAGGCCCCGGGAACACCGGTCAGCGCCTCGTAGATCGCGTCGGCCACCCGGTGGGCGCCAAAACGGAGGTCGCCCGGTCCCACGGTGGTGATGCGCGACAACAACTGCTCCTGGGTATGGACGTCGAACAACTGGTAGATGAGTTCATGGCCTTCCCCGCTGTCGGGCTGGCGGACCTTGCCAATGACGATGTAGTCGACCTTCAGCAGGCGCCAGGTGCCGAAGCGGATCGCTTCCTGGTCCACCGGCCGTTCCGCCATGTCTTCGACGTCCATGGGGTCGAACAGGCCGGAACGGTAGAGATCGCCGGACACGATTTCGTCGACGCCGGTGATCGGCGGCGGCGACGGGTCGCGCCACTCGAACGGCACGATGGCGATCGGCAGTGCACTCGGATTGCCGCTGATGATCTCGATTTCCAGCTGCGCTTCGACCGCGGGCGTTGCCAGCACGGCCAGGATCATGAATTGGACCAGGCAGATCAGTTTTTTCACGTTGTCAGTCACCGTCGTAGATGAAAATGAAGTCGATTTCCCGCTCGAAAACGTCCTCGAAGCCGCGGTAAGGCAGTGTCCCGCCGCGTTCCACCGCCGCCAGGATCGAGCGCCGGGTAGCCTCGTCGCCATTGCACTTGCCGCTGATGGCGGCGGAAATTATCTCGCCACCCGGAATCTGGACGATCTTCAGTGTACACCGCAGGCCGGGCTGGGCGGTCGGCGGGCGCAGCCAGTTCTGGGTGACGAAGGCCTGGATCGCCGCCTGGTAGTTGTCACGCTTGGTCGCCACCTGGCCGGCCTTGAACTCCCGGGCTTCGGCCTCCGCGCGGCGTTGCGCCTCGGCCTGCTGCTGCAGGCGCTGCTGTTCCTGGCGCTCCTGTTCCTTGCGTGATTCGAGCTGCTTGAGTCGCTCGGCTTCCAGTTTCCTCTGCCTGTCGGCTGCTTCGCGCTGTTCGCGAACCTGTTCCAACTCGCGCTGCTGTTTTTGCCGCTCCTCTTCGAGCTTGCGTTCGCGCTCGATGCGCAACTGCTGCAGCCTGTCCTGGGCTTCACGCTTGCGCTGGGCCTCGAGTTGCTGCTGCTTGCGCTGCTCTTCCTGCTTGCGATCCTGCTCGCGCTGGCGCTGTTTTTCCAGCTCCGCGTCACGCTCGCGTTTGCGCTGCTCCCGCTCCACCGCCGCCCGCGCCTCGTCGCGTTGCTTCTTGATCTCACTGGTGTCGACGATCACCGCCTCGATGGTCAGGCCGACCGGCTGAGGCTTGCGGAAGGGCTGCCAGTTCATTGTGCCGAGCACGACCAGCGCCAACATCAGCAGGTGAACGCCGATGGCGCCCGCGAAGGCCCGCAACCGCGCGAAGATTTCGGGCCAGGCCGGCATCGCTCACCGCGCCTCGCGGCAGGGCGGCGCGGTTTTGCGGCATGACGGATGCGCATCCATCGCCTACTCCGCCCCGGCCTCCGCACCGTATCCAAGCTCCGCCGGATCGCTCATCAGGCCGACCTTGGTCACGCCGGCTTTTTGCAGCAGCACCAGCGCTGCATAAACCTGGCCGTAGCCGGCACTCTCGTCGCCACCGACCAGCACCTGGATTTCGGGATTGCGGTTCACGATCGCGGTCACTGTCGTGACCAGGGAATCCGGATCGATCAGGCCGCTCGACGTACCGTCGAGATCGCCGCCCGCGTTCAAATAGAGATCGCCGTTCTGCAACACGGTGACCACCAGCGGCTCTTTGTTTTCCTGCACATCCATGGGCTCGGCGTCGGCCTTCGGTAATTCGACTTCGACACCCAGGTTCAGAAGCGGCGCAGTGATCATGAAAATTACCAGCAGCACCAGCATCACGTCGATGTACGGTACGACGTTGATCTCTGCCATCGGGCGGCGACGTGCCTTGACCCTGTCCATCCCTACTCCTCTTTCAGCAGGTGGGCCTGGCGCTGCAGAATGCTGGAAAACTCTTCCTTGAAGTTGTCGTAGCGCGATTCCAGCCGCTCCACCTGGTTCGAAAAACGGTTGTAGGCGATGACCGCCGGGATGGCGGCGAACAGACCCATGGCTGTCGCGACGAGTGCTTCGGAGATACCCGGCGCCACCATCGCGATGGTGGCCTGGTTGACGTTGGCCAGTTGATGGAAGGACGTCATGATGCCCCAGACCGTGCCGAACAGGCCGACATAAGGGCTGGTCGATCCGACCGTAGCCAGGAAATTCAGATGCTGTTCGAGTTCCTCGGTTTCGCGGGTCAGCGCGATACGCATGGCACGCTGGGCGCCTTCTACTATGGAATTGGGCCCCATGCGGCCTTGCTGGCGCATGCGCAGAAACTCGGAGAAGCCGGAATCGAAGACCTTTTCCATGCCCTTGGTCGTACGGTGGCTGGAACTGATGCCCTCGTGCATGGCCGTGAGGTCAGTCCCGGACCAGAACTTTTCCTCGAAGGTCTCGGCTTCACGTTGCGCCGCGGCCAGGGCCTGGCGTTTGCGAAAAATGATCATCCAGGAGGCGACGGATGCGGCCAGCAACAGCAGCATCACGCCCTTAACCAGCCAGCTGGCGTCCATGACCAATTGCCAGATCTGTAAATCGTTAGAAGCCATCTCAATAATCTCCGTACGATCCGCTGCCAATGATTTTCCGATCCGGTGGAGCCAACGCGACGCCGACGTACTCGGTGTACTTCAAGGAGCTTTGGCGCCGTCCGGGCGGAAAATCAATGGCAGCCCGAAGGGTTATGGCCCATTTTCCCGATTGCGGCGTTGGGCCACGCGCCCCGTAGACCCCGCTACTGTGACCCGTGTCCCGCCTTGCACTCGAAAAAATGGGCCGATAACGGCGCGCACGGGGATTATTGAGATGGCTTCTACTCATTAGTCAGCACCTTCCTGATCCATGGCGGCACCCGTGCCGGCCTGTGGCTGTCGGCGTGCAGCAGGGCCGCGCTCAACTCGGCCTTTGCCACCAGTACGCCGTCGGATTTTCTTGTCATCTCCTGCCTGAACCCCTGCCGCACACCTTTGGTCCAGGCCAGCTCGCAACTTACGAGCAATTCATCGTCCAGCTTCGCCGCTTGCCTGAACGTCACCTGGATATCGAGAACCACCCAGATCAGACCGTGTTGGTCTTTCAGACCGGTCTGCGAAACACCCAGGTCGCGCAGCATTTCGGTGCGGGCCCGTTCGAAGAAGTTCAGGTAGCGCGAATGATATACGACTCCGCCGGCATCCGTGTCCTCGAAATAAACCCTCAATGCCCAGACAAAAGGCGCTTTCTTTAGTTCCGTCATGTCCCGTTGAATGCGGGTAGCCGCGAGTGCATCGGCCCTACTTGCCGGCAAACAGATCGTCGCCGCCCGGGCCCTTGGGCGAGTCCAGGCCAAACAGCCGGTAAGCCCGGGCCGTCGCGATGCGGCCGCGTGCCGTCCGCGTGATGTAACCCTGCTGGATCAGGAAGGGCTCGAGTACGTCTTCAACCGTGCCCCGCTCCTCCGACAAGGCCGCCGCGATGCTCTCCACGCCAACCGGACCGCCGTCGAACTGGGCGATGATCAACTTCAGCAGACGGCGGTCCATGGTGTCGAAACCGTGCTCATCCACCTGCAGCATTTCCATCGCCAGCGCCGCAATTGGCCGGTCAATGTAGCCGCCACCCTTGACCTCCGCATAGTCCCGCACGCGCCGCAGCAGGCGATTGGCCACGCGGGGCGTCCCCCGCGAGCGGCAGGCGATCTCCATTGCCCCTTCATTATCGATACCGATCTGCAGAATACGTGCCGAGCGGGTGACGATCTGGGTCAATTCCTCGGCGCTGTAGAACTCCAGGCGCTCGACGATGCCGAAACGATCGCGCAGTGGCGAAGTGAGCAAACCGGCCCGCGTGGTCGCCCCGATCAGCGTGAAGCGCGGCAATTCCAACTTGATGGAGCGCGCCGCCGGCCCCTCGCCGATCATGATGTCGATCTGGAAGTCCTCGAGTGCAGGGTACAGCACCTCCTCGACTACGGGTGACAGGCGGTGAATCTCGTCGACGAACAGCACGTCGCCGGTCTGCAGGTTGGTCAGCAGCGCCGCCAGGTCACCGGCCCGTTCGAGCACGGGGCCGGAGGTCTGGCGCAGGCGCACACCCAGCTCGTTGGCGATCACGTGTGCCAGGGTGGTCTTGCCGAGGCCGGGCGGCCCGAAAATCAGGGCATGATCGAGCGCCTCGTTGCGCCGCTTCGCGGCCTCCAGGAAAATCGACAGTTTCTCGCGCATGGCCGGCTGGCCGATGTACTCGTCCAATGTCCGGGGCCGCAGGCTGACTTCGAGTTCGACATCCTCGTCCGCGTCCTGCGCGGAGATCACCCGTTCTTCGGCTTCACTCATTTCTGCACCGTTGCCTGCAAGGCATGGCGGATGATCTCCTCGACGCTCATTTCCGGCTGGGCTACGCTCCGCGCCATGCGCCCGGCTTCCTGGGATTTGTAGCCCAATGCGATCAAGGCATTGGTCGCTTCGCCGAGCGGCGTACCAGCCGGCGCTTTGCCGCCCGCACCGAGAGCAGTGCCGGCCGGCAGGTTGTCGAGCTTGTCACGCAACTCGATGATAATCCGCTCCGCGGTCTTCTTGCCGATGCCCGGCAGCCGCGTCAGGGCGGCGGCATCGCGCTCTACGACATACCGCGCCAGCTCGTCGCCGCTGGCGCCGGACAGGATGGTCAGCGCCAGCTTGGCGCCGATGCCGCTGATCTTGAGCAGTTGACGAAACAGGCTGCGTTCGGCCTCGCTGGCGAAGCCATAGAGGGTGTGGCTGTCTTCCTTGACCGACAGGTGCGTCAGGATGACCACCGGCTGCCCGTTTTCGGGCAAATCGTAAAAAACAGGCAGCGGCGCCTCCACTTCGTAACCGACGCCGGCGACGTCGATGACCATCAGCGGGGGCTGCTTGGATACGAGGGTCCCTGCCAAACGCGCGATCATGGTTTTTGAAGTGCCTGCATCCGGTTGACGGTCTGTTGCGTATGCTGGTGACATAATGCCACAGCCAGGGCGTCTGCAGCGTCCTCCGCCGGCGTTTCCTGCAATTGCAGCAGCACGGAGACCATGTGCTGGACCTGCACCTTGTCGGCGCCGCCGCGGCCTACGATGGCCTGCTTGACCGAACGAGGTGAGTACTCGGCCACCGGCAGACCCATCGAGATGGCTGCACAGACCGCCGCGCCGCGCGCCTGACCGAGCTTCAGGGCGGACGCGGCATTGTGGCTGACGAAAACGGTTTCCACGGCCACCTCGGCCGGGGCGTGCTCCTGGATCAGTTCCCTGAGTTCGGCAAAGATGACTCCGAGGCGCTCGGTAAACTCGCCGGCTCCGGTTCGGATGACGCCGTGGCGAACCAGCGTGGCCTTATCACCCTGCACATCGATGATACCGAAACCGGTGAAGCGCGAGCCGGGATCGATGCCGAGGATGCGCATCAGGTCCCGCTCACTGCATGTCGATTCCAGGCACTGGCGCTACCCGGGCTGGTGATCTCAGTCCTCATAGGCCTCGTCGGGAATGTCGGCGTTGGAGTACACCGCCTGTGCATCGTCGAGATCCTCGAGTATGTCCAGCAACCTCAGCACCTTTTGCCCTGTTTCGACATCCAGTTCGACCTCGGTGCTCGCACGCATCGTGATCTCGGAGTTCGCCGGCTCGAAGCCACCCGCTTCCATGGCGGCCACGACTTCATCGAAAGCCTCGGGCGCGGTGTGCACTTCGATGGAGCCGTCCTCTTCGGTCACCACGTCATCGGCTCCGGCTTCCAGCGCGATGTCCATGATCGCTTCCTCCGGCGTGCCCGGCGCGAAATTGAGGATGCCCATCTTGGTGAACAGGTAGGCTACCGAGCCGTCCGTACCCATGTTGCCGCCTTGCTTGGAAAAAGCGTGACGCACCTCGGCCACGGTGCGGTTGCGGTTGTCCGTCAGGCAGTCGACCATGACCGCGACGCCCCCCTGGGCGTAGCCCTCGTAGCGAATTTCCTCGTAGGTCACTCCCTCGAGTTCACCGGTCGCCTTCTTGATCGTGCGCTCGATGGTGTCCTTCGGCATGTTCGCCGCATTGGCCTTCTGGACCGCCAGTCGCAGGCGCGGGTTGGCGTCGGGGTCGCCACCGCCTTCGCGGGCGGCGACCGTCAACTCGCGGTTGATCCGTGTGAATATCTTGCCGCGCTTGGCGTCGACCTTGCCTTTGCGGTGCTGGATATTGGCCCATTTGCTGTGTCCGGCCATGGTGAGAAATCCCTGATGGTTACCTAAACGGATTATTTTATCATGGAGAAGGAATGAAATTACCCCTCCTCAGAAAGCAGACAACCTCCCGCACCACCGCGCTTGAGAACAGCATCCCGGTATGGGTCACGGGCAGGACACGATGTTCCCGCATACCCTCGGCGCGTGTTTCCATGACGGCCACGGTACCATCTCCCGGCTCGCCGAGACCCCCCAGCAACAGGCCCAGTCCGAATGACCGTGCGCCGGCGATCATGCCGATGTCACGCCCGCTCGCCAGCCGCGTAAAACCGGCTGCCAACTCCGATCGAACGGTGCCGAGCAGGCGGCTGCCACCCGGCAGCGTCGCAGCCTTTCGTGCGACGACGCTGCCCTGCAAGGGGCTGCCGAGCAACACGACCCGCCCCGGTGGCAGGTCACCGTCGTCGGCCAGCATCTTGAGCGTGACCAGGCCGCCGAGGCTGTGGGCCACGATGTGCAAGGCGGGATAGCTACCGGAATCGATGAATTGCCGCAATGCCCTGGCATGTCCCTCTAGTCCGCTCCGGGTCGTACGGTAGCGAAACCGGCGGGGCTCGAAACCCGCCTTGCGCAGGCGCCGGGCCAGCAGCCCCAGCGACCAGGCGCCGAACCACAATCCGTGGACCAGGATGACAACCGGTGCGCCGTGCCCACCGTTCACGCTATGGCCGCCGCGATGGCGCGTGATCGCTTCCACGACTCCACCGAGATCATGGCCAGGGCGAACCAGATGCAGCCGAAAGCCACCGCGTGACCCTGGGTGAAGGTTTCTCCATAAACGAAGACCGACAACAGGAAGGTCATCGAGGGGGCGATGTACTGGAAAAAACCCAGCGTCGTCAACCGCAAAGACCGTGCGGCAACGTTGAACCAGACCAGCGGCAGCACCGTGACCAGCCCGGCCAATGCCAGCAGAACATCCTGACCCGTTCCAGCCGTGCCAAAGTAGAGGTTGCCGTGGCGCGCCGTCCACAGCACGAAAGCCAGCGCCGGTAAAGACAGCAACAGCGTCTCCCACAGCAGGCCGACCATGGGCCCGACATCGAGCATCTTGCGCACCAGTCCGTAAATTCCGAAGGAAAACGCCAGGCTGAGAGAAATCCATGGCGGCACACCGAGGTACCAACCGAGGTAAACGGTGCCGGAGGCGGCGATCAGCACGCCTATTAACTGCACACGAGTCATGCGTTCGTGCAGGAACAGGAAGCCAAGCAGGAAGTTGACCAGTGGCCCGGTAAAGTAGCCCAGGCTGGTGGCCAGCACCTGTCCGTTGACCACAGCCCAGACAAAGATCAGCCAGTTGAGAGCAACCAGGGAACCGGACAGCAGCAGGATCAGCACCTTGCGGGGCGGCAAACGCATACGCCGCCAGAATGCGCTGCCATCGCGCAGCAAGAGGAAGCCCGCCAGGACCGGCACCGACCACAGAATCCGGTGGGCGATGATCTCCAGTGCGGGGGCCGACTGGATCAGTTTGAAGTAGATCGGCGCCAGGCCCCAGAGAATGTAGGCGCCAAGAGCCGCCGGCACGCCGTGGCGGCGCGCCGCTTCACGCTGTGATCCGGATGGGTCCGCTCTCAACGCAAGGCACCTCGACATGCATAAAAGAGGCCGGCAAATGCCGGCCCCTCGACTGTTTCCATCCTCAGTGTGACAGGATCAGGGATTGACGTTGGAAGCCTGCTGTGGACCCAGGTTTTCCGCCAGGAACGATTCCATTCTCCCATAGAAGTCATAGCGGTTTTCTTCCTTGCGGAAACCATGACCCTCGTCCTTTTTGATCATCAACTCGTACTTGACGCCCGCATCCTCCATCGCATTCTCCATCACCTGCGCATGCCGAATGTTGACGCGCGGATCCCGCAAGCCATAGGCCATGAATACGGGCGCCGTGATCTTGTCGGCGTGGTTGACTGGTGACCACTCTTCGAGAAACTCCTCTTCCGTTTTCGGGTCGCCAACCATGATCTTCATCTGCTCCTCACCGGCCGCCCAGGAATCGGGGGCTGTCTTGAACAACAGCGGAAGGTCTGTCACACCCACGTAATTGATGCCGCACTTGTAGAGCTCGGGCGTGTAGGTCAGGCCGGCCATGGCCGCGTAACCGCCGTAACTGCCACCGTAAATGCAGACACGATCAGCATTGGCAATGCCCTGGTCGATGGCCCACTTGACACCGTCAGTGACGTCATTCTGCATGGCCTGGCCCCACTGCTTCCAGCTGGACATGAGGTGGTTCATGCCGAAGCCGACGGAGCCGCGGAAGTTGACCTGCAGCACCGCATAACCGCGATTCGCCAGGAACTGGATTTCCGGGTTGTAGCCCCAGCCGTCCCGGGCCCAGGGCCCGCCGTGCGGATTGACCACCAGCGGCAGGTTCCTGCCGTCAGTGCCGTTGGGCACGGTCAGGTAACCGTGCATTTTCATACCGTCGCGTGACTCGAACTCGATGGGCTGCATTTCAGCCATCTGCTGCGGGTCGAGCCAGGGTCTCGAATCCGCCAGCCATTCCAGCGTGTTGTTCTTGAAATCAAACAAATAGTACTTGGCCGGCTGTCGAGAGTTCTGCGCCACTACCACACCGATCGTCTCGTCGTCGTCCACACTGGTGATGGTGTTGACGGTACCCGGAAGCGCCTGGTCGACGGCCAGCATGACATTCTTCCAGCGCTCGTCCAGATAGACTCGCTCTGGCAGGCCAACCATGTAGGCGACCCCGATCATGTCACGCTTTTTCTCATTCATGATCAGGCCACAGCAATCGATCTCCGGATGCTCGTAGACGAGCTTGCCAAATGTCTTGGTCTTGAAGTTGTATTCGTAAAGGGCCGCCTTGTCGCGGGCCTCACCTTCGGGCGTGACGTTCGAGGTAACCCAGCCGTTTTCGCCGTCGCCCTTGATCCCCGCCGGAGAAAAAGTGGGATCGTCGAAACGAACGCGGGTAATGGTTTCCCACTCATCTTTTTCGGCGTCCTTCAGCATCTTGAAGCCCACCTCGAGACCGTCCTGGAAACCGGCGCCGATCACCTTGCCGTCCCAGTCGGTAAACCATCCGACCACATCGCCGGGATTGCGCTGAACGATCTTGGTGCGGCCGTTCATGATGTTCATCCTGAAGAGTTCGGGGTAGGCGGCGCGCCGCTCGTTACTGCTGACAAGCACCCACTCCGGCTCGTCATCGAGCGTGTCGATTACGCTAACGATACGAACCTTGGCTCGGCCACCGCTCTTGATCGCCACGTCCAGCGGCGTCACCAGCGTGCGCGCCATGCTGCCGTCCGTATTCACTGCGAAAATGCCAAAGGACTCATTGCCGTCCTTGTCCATGAAGAACAGGATCCGGTCGTTATTGGCCCACATGAACCCGCTCACGTCCTGCGACGTTACGTTGGTGACAACGCGCGGCTTGCGGGTTTCAAGGTCCATGACGACGACATTCATGCGCCCGCCAACGTTGGCCAGCGCGCCCAGTTCCTTGCCATTGGGTGACACCTGGAAGCCGGCGAATTGGGGGTTCTTGAAGAAGGTATCGAGTGGAAGTTTTTCGGCCAGCGCAACCGGGCTGGTGAAGATCGCCAACAGTATGACGCTCAGTGCGGTTCTGTATGCCATCACAGTGTCTCTCCTGGAAATGGGTGCCGCAGGCCCCGGCGGGGGCCTTGCCGGCTTGATTTGCTCAATTTTGTATTCTAACAAGACTCCTTGCGAAGGGCAGTGCTGAAAGTCCCGGTCGGATCACTCTTCGTCCAGGCTGCGAATATGCAACTCCGCCACCTGGGCGTCAGGTATCGTGGACGGTGCGGATGTCAGCAGGCACTGTGCGGTCGTCGTCTTCGGGAAGGCGATCACGTCGCGGATCGATTCTTCGCCGGACATCAGCGCAGCGATACGGTCGAGCCCGAAGGCGATGCCACCGTGGGGCGGGCAGCCGTACCGCAGGGCTTCCAACAGGAATCCGAACTTCAGCTGCGCTTCCTCCGGACTGATGCCCAGCAGGCCGAACACCGCCTGCTGCATCTCCGGCCGGTGAATACGGATCGAGCCGCCGCCGATCTCGGCGCCGTTCAATACCATGTCATAACCCTTGGACAGGGCATGGCCGGGATCTGCGATCAGGGACTCCGGATCGGCTTCCAGTGGCGCCGTGAACGGGTGGTGCACGGCCATGTGACGGCCGGATTCCTCATCCCATTCGAACATCGGGAAGCCGGTAACCCACAGCGGCGCCCAGCCTTCCTGCACCAAACCCAGGTCCTGGCCGACGCGAACCAGCAAGGCGCCCATGAAGGTGCTGACGGTCAGCCACTCACCGGCGCCGAAAAACAGCAGATCGCCGGTTTCGACAGCGGTGGCGCCAGCGATGCCTTGCCAGGCTCTCTCGTCGAGGAACTTGGCGATAGGCGACTGCAGCCCTTCCAGGCCCGCCGCCGCATCGTTGACCTTGATCCAGGCCAGGCCGCGGGCACCGTAGCGGCCAATATAATCCGTATATTCGTCGATCTGCTTGCGCGACAGCGTGGCGCCGCCAGGCACCCGCAAGGCGGCGACGCGGGAACCGTCGTCATTGGCCGGAGCGGCGAACACCTTGAATTCGACGTGGGCCACGTGCTCGTCCACGGTGGCGAGGCTCATCGGAATACGCAGGTCCGGCTTGTCGGAGCCATAGCGATCCATGGCTTCGCGCCAGCTCAGCCGCGGGAAGGGATCAGGCAGATCCACATCCAGCGTGTCCTTGAACACTTCGCGAATCATGCTTTCAGCCAGCGCCTGGATGTCAGGCTCATCGACGAACGCCATCTCGATGTCCAGCTGGGTGAATTCGGGCTGCCGGTCGGCGCGCAGGTCCTCGTCGCGGAAACAGCGCGCAATCTGGTAGTAGCGGTCCATGCCGGCCATCATCAGCAATTGCTTGAACAACTGGGGCGACTGCGGCAGGGCGTAATATTGCCCGGCGTGCACCCGGCTGGGAACCAGGTAGTCGCGCGCGCCCTCCGGTGTGGCCTTGGTCAGGATAGGCGTCTCGAACTCGGTGAATCCCTTGCCGTCGAGGCTGTGGCGGATCGCCTGGTACATCCGCGCCCGGGTGCGCATGTTGCGCTGCATGCGCGGCCGGCGCAGGTCCAGGTAGCGGTATTTGAGCCTTACTTCCTCGCCGTCTTCGTCGGTCATCATCAGAGGCATGGGGGCGGACGCATTCAACAACTCCACGCGGTCAGCGACGACTTCTATCTTGCCGGTCGCCATCGCCTC
>Ga0316188_10000081_pt1 | contig 30159 bp, 27 predicted proteins | sample Phiworburrow1_MG_FD_204933 | JGI IMG/M metagenome (GOLD analysis project Ga0316188, IMG submission 204933) | Coastal sediment microbial communities from Maine, United States - Phippsburg worm burrow 1 | ecosystem: Environmental > Aquatic > Marine > Coastal > Sediment | place: USA: Maine... | reverse complement strand
TTCCCTATCCTGTTCATCCAGTAGGTGCAGCAGAGCATCGCCACGAGTAATCCTGGCGACTTTTTCCAGGGTACCCAGGTAGCGGCGCTCCAGGTCCATGTTCGCCTGCTCGCAAGCCATCATGGTTGAGCCTATCGGCCCGGTGCCCAGCCTGCCTTCTGTCAAGGTGAATACACCGAAGTAGCGATTGCAGCCGCCGCTGCCGGAGAACCTGCCACTGTCCGACAAGGTCATGGTGACTCGCGGCTCCCCGAGCCACTTCTCACCGTCGAGGGAATCCAGAATCCAGTCTCCGGCGAGAACCGGGAAATCCACTGCCTCGGGATTTGTGACCTGGGCAGTTTCTTGTGCCCGCTCCTGTCCGGCGCAAGCCGCCAGCAGCACCGCAAAAATCAACGTGCCGATGATATTTTTCATTTAAGACTCCTTGTCCGGGATATTTACCAACAGGCAGCAAATCCTGCCGACGCTTCCGCTTCTTTACCCAATTCATCATGCAGTTTTGCGATCCGGGCCTGCAGGTCCACCGCTTCGTAGGGCTGGGCAACACCCACACCCCAAACCGGGGCCGGCCAGGCGGCGTCATCGCGATAACGCACCACGTGATGCAGATGCAACTGTGGCACCAGGTTGCCTATGGCGGCGACATTCAACTTGTCCGGGCGATAAATTCGAGTGAGACAATTCGCCAGTCGTCCCGACTCTCTCAGCAGCTGAACCTGGTCATTCCAATCCAGTTGGTGAATCTCGGACACATCAGCCCTGGCGGGCACCAGGATGCACCAGGGGAAGCGACTGTCATTGAGCAGCAGCAACTTGCTCAGGGCAAAGCTGCCAAGTTGCACACAATCCTGTTGCAGGCGCTCATGCAGAATGAAACCCATATCGATAAGACTCCCGATGCCTGAATTCAGCCCAGTGACTCGAGCCTGGCGGCCAGATCACCGCCAGCCAGTAACTCCCGGAATTCGTCAGCCATGCGCTCACTCTCAGCCACCACGGTATTCCAGTAGCTGATGCGTTGCTCGTTATCCAGGTTCACAAAATCCTTCCTGTCCGGAATCTTCCCATAGGGCAGGCTGGCGACAAACTCCTCCGAGGGAGACACCAGCAGGACCTTGTCGGTCGCCGCGCCCCTTGCTCGGCGCCAGGACAGGCTCTTGTCGAACCAGCCCGGCACCATGTACGGATAGAAGTGTGGATAAAAAACCAGCCCGTCATCGCTGCTCAGGGAATCGTTGAAGTGGTAATCCGTGACACCGCCGTCGCGATACATGCCCCTGGGAGCTCCGTGAATATCACGCACACCCTCGAGCACCAGGGGAATGGAGCCACTGGCCACCACCGCGTCCTCCAGGTTTTGCTCACTCAGGGCGGTACGGTGCATGGGCAGTCCCGCCAGGTTCCTAAACGGCGGCTCATCCCTGGGATCAAAAAACAGGGCTCGCTCATAGGACACGGCAAGCGCGCGCCGGCTAATCAGGTTGCCGGTGGCTGCTGCCATCATTCCCAGGCCCTGTAACCAGGGTTGCTCGAACGCTGCCGGGCCACGACAGCGCACCGCCATCACGTTCAGTCGAACACGGGGATTGGACAGCATCTGGGACTCACCACCCTCCCCGGCAATCAGCTTGAAAAATCGCCGGGTCTCCGCGGTAACTTCCTCGGCGGTGGGTTTCTTACCATAGCGCTGCTCAACATAGGCATCTTCAAATCTCTGGATAGCAGCGACCGGATCAGGTTTTGCATAGCAACTGAACCGCCAGGCTCCAATCGATGAGCCCAACAGGAATAGCGGTGTCTTGCGCAGGGGCAACAATTCGCCGGCAATGAATTTGTCCAGCCGACTCAGTGCCAACCACTTGGGTCCACCGGAGGCGCCTGCCATAACCTGGAACCGATCAAAGTCGAACCCTTCCCGGGTCAATACTCTTGTAGCCCCGGGGCCCGCCCGAAATCGAAGTGTCTTGAATGCCATGTAAGCCTTTACCGTCTCTGTTCACGCCCTGTAAATCGCCGACCCATGTTAACCGCATTGAAGGGGGCGGTTCCAAGTTGCCGCCTGCCGAAAAGTCAGACTGCCAGCATCATCAGGCAGTCCGAACCATCAAGCGCCAGGTGAATCACAAGACCACAGGCAAGCACCCGGGTCTTGCGCGGCCAAAGCAGTAACAGATAGACCAGCGCGGGAATCGGGCCATGCAATGGATGAGCTGTAAGGCTGCACCTCAGGGGATCGTAAAGTGTGTCGGCCAACAGGTGATCCAGGTCGATCAGCATGCCCGCCATCATCACCAACCACGCCATCTTCCAGCGCTGGGGCCAGCACAGTCGCGCGAATATCCCCGGCACCAGCACATGCAATAACAGGTGCAAGACGGGCCTGGCCAGTAGCAGCCACTCACTCATCAAAGACTGGCCCTGTAACGTTTCCGCGAATACAGCACCCTAGGCGAAGTCCCGGGAAGCGACCGGGGCCTGGCGCAACAACAGTCGCAGGGCAATAAAGTCATACAAGGCGTGGACGATGATCGGAACCAGCAAGTTATCGGTGTACCAGTACAGCAGGCCCAGGTACAGGCCCATCAGGCAGGCGAAGATCATGTAGGTGCGACTCACCCAATGTGCTGCTCCGAAAACGAAACTTGCCAGGAACAAGCCGGACAAGGGACCCAGCCAGCCCTGAAGACCTTGCTGGATAATGCCGCGAAACAGCAGTTCCTCACCCAGCCCCGCCAACAACGCTATGACAGCAATCTGCCAGGCAGTGGCCCCGCGAAACAGTGAAACAATATTGCTGTCGACCCAGCTAAAGAATTCCTCCACCGGGGAAACCCGGAGGCCTCGTGCCCACACAAGTAGCCACCATATTGGCACCGTACCAAGCACACCCATCACGATCGACAGGCCGGTAGGGGAAAGTGTCAGCGGGATCTCCAGTAGCCAGGACAGCAGCAGGGACAGCGGCAGCAGCGCTGCCTCAAACAACATGATCAGCGTAATAAAATTAATTCGAGGGATGTGCACGACACTCCTGTGGACCAGTCCGAACCATCGGACTATCGGTCGCCTATGATTTTTTCTCGCAAGTCAGAACGTTCCCAGCTCAATTTATAGGCGACGTAATACTTGTAAATATTGCTCACATACTGGACGGTCTCCGGGCCAATATTCTTGGCCACCACCACTTCCACGTTGTCGAACCAGACCGTGTTGTCATAACCCTGTTTCTTGGCCAGCCTGCGCATACGCACGATCTTGGCCGGCCCTGCGTTATAGGCCGCCACGGCAAACATCCACTGGTCCATGGGATGCACGCTGGCATCATCGAAATACCGGTCCGCCAGGAAGCGCAGGTACTTGGCCCCGGCGTGTATGTTGTTCTCCAGTTCATACACATCTTCAATGCCAACGTTCTTGTCACTGGCAGTGGAGGGCTTTACCTGCATGATACCCACCGCGCCCGCGCCACTTTTCTTGCTGTTGTCGAAGGCCGATTCCTGGAACGCCTGGGCTGCCAACTCCAGCCAGTCGAATCCGTACTGCTCACCATACTTCTTGAACAGTTTGGATAGCGGCTGCAGTTGCTCCAGCGCCGCCCTGGAACTGACACTCTTCACCCAACCGCTGTCATCCAGGTATTTGTTTCGCACCACATTGCCGTACAGGGTGCCCTGGCCATGACTGCGCATGAATTCATCCAGAAGGGCCTTCAGCTTGGGGCTGTCCTTGCGGAATCCCCATGCAATATCACCATTCATGTTAATTACCAGGTCCTCGCGCGTGACCAGCTCTTCGAGCACACCACTCCAGAACCTGGCCTTCACGTCATCAACCACGGTCATCGGGTAAATTCCCGCGTTAACCATTTCCAGGACATCCTCGTCTTCCAGCACCTCCTCCACCAGGCGAATGCGTGGCGGCTTAAGGTTCATGGCGACAAACCCGGTAGACAATCGATTCAGACTTTCAAAGTAACTACTGGAAGCGCGCACGAAAATATCCTGCCCGGCCAGGTCCTGGATACTCTCAACGGGCGGCGCGGAGGGCCCGGTCACGATGACTTCGCTGATCCCGCTATATATTGGATTGGAAAAGTCTATTTGCGCGGAACGTTCCGGGGTGACCGTCAGGTTTGCTGCAATCAGGTCAGCCCGGCCAGCCAGCAAGTCAGGCAGCAGGCGCTCCCGGGTGACAGGAATGGGCACCACGTATATTGGCAGGCGACGGGTTTTGTACTTCTTGTTCAGGAATCGCTCAAACTCAGCCAGCATCTCCACGGTGATACCCCTGGGCCGGCCTTCATCAAAGAAATACAAATATCCACTATGCACAACCAGCACACGAATGCCGCGACGTTCGACCATGCCGTCCAGGTCACCGCTCCAGGGATGCCATAGCGATGAAAACTGCTCCGGCAAATCCGACATCCCGATGCCACTGCTCAATAACTCATGCGTCGCCGGGGACTCAGGGGACTCCTGCTGGGGGACATCCCGGCGCTCTCCAGGCCTGGGCTGATCTGCCGAGGGCTGACAAGCGACAAGAAACCCGACCAGCAACACCAGGCCGCAGCAGCGACCCAGCAATGCAATTGTCAGCCTGGACAATATCAACTCACACAGTCTCCATCAGGGGGCCAGTCGATCCGCGCGCCAGCCGCCATCATCCCGAGTGTACATGAAGCGATCATGCATCCTGTTTGGCCTGCCCTGCCAGAATTCAATGCTCCTGGGCACCACCCTGAAGCCTCCCCAGAACGATGGCAGGCTGACGTCCTTGTTGGCAAATTTCTGCTTCATTTCCTCGAGCTTGGCCTCCAGCAGACCCCGCGAGGAAACCACCGAACTTTGCTCGGAGACCCAGGCGCCAAGCTGGCTGCCCCGGGGCCGGCTGAGAAAATATTTCATGGATTCCGCGGTGGAGACTTTCTCCGCCCGCCCGCGAATGATTACCTGCCGCTCCAGGGGCAACCAGAGGAACAACAAGGCGACTTCAGGATTCGAGGAAATATCCCGGGCCTTGGCGCTTTCGAAATTGGTGTAGAACACGAAGCCTTCTTCGTTCCAGAATTTCAGCAACACGGTGCGCAGGGACGGGCGGGCCTGCTCGTCCACCGTCGCCAGGCTCATGGCGTTGGGATCTGACAGGCCAGACTCCCTGGCCTGCTCAAACCAGAGCTGAAACTGGCTGAAGGGGTCCTGTGCAAGGTCAGCGCGCCGAAGCCCCAATCGCGAGTATTCGCGGCGCAATTCACCTATATCCATTTCTTGTTCCTGTTTGCAATGCGGAATTTCAGGTATTCGGTATAACCGGTTTAATAGTGTACCCTCTTGCGTTTCGAATTAATCGAGGACGAAGAGCATGTCAGGCACTGTGCAGGAAATTGGCCAACTCGCCAAGCAATTGGGAATAGCTCCCGAACACGTGATCGCATACGGAACCGAGAAAGCCAAGCTCAGGCATGAAGCGGTAGCAGACAGAAAGTCCGGCAGATTGATCCTGGTGACCGCCATGACGCCTACTGGCGCCGGCGAAGGAAAAACAACCACCTCAATCAGTCTTGGCCAGGGCATGGCCAGCCTGGGCGAGAAAGTCTGCATTGCCCTGCGAGAACCTTCCCTTGGTCCGATGTTCGGCATGAAAGGCGGCGCCACCGGTGGCGGCAAGGCCAGCCTGGTTCCCGAAGAAGACATCAACCTCCACTTCACCGGTGATTTTCACGCCATCACCGCAGCCCATAACCTGCTGGCTGCGCTGCTGGATAATCACATCCATTACGGTAACCCGCCGGAAGTGGATCCGCGGCGCATCAGCTGGCGCCGCGTCATCGACATGAATGACCGGGCATTGCGCCACGTGGTCATCGGCCTGGGCGGGGTACTCCAGGGCGTTCCCCGGGAAACCGGATTCGATATCACACCGGCCTCGGAAATCATGGCAACACTTTGCCTGGCCGAGGACGAGGCAGACCTGCGCAAACGCCTGTCCCGACTGATCGTGGCCGAGGAAGCCGATGGAAACCCGCTTACCGCCGAGGATGTTGGAGCGGTAGGCGCAATGATGCGTTTGCTCAAGGACGCCATGCTGCCGAACCTTGTACAGACCTGCGAGGGCGTTCCCACCCTGGTGCATGGCGGACCCTTCGCCAACATCGCGCATGGCTGCAATAGCGTGATTGCCACTCGCATGGCCCTGAAACTGGGTGACTGGGCGATTACCGAAGCCGGATTCGGCTCCGACCTGGGCGCGGAAAAATTCGTCGACATCAAGTGCGGTTACACCGGGCTTTCCCCGGCGGCAGTGGTCCTGGTGGCCACTATCCGCGCACTCAAGCGTCATGGTGGAAAGGGACCCAAGGACCTGATTGCCGAAGACGTAGCCGCTGTCCAAGCAGGCCTGCCCAACCTGTTCAAGCACCTGGAAAACATTCGTGGCTTCGACAGGGAGCCGGTGGTGTCCATCAATCGCTTCGACACCGACACCGATGCCGAGGTGGAAGTAGTACGCAAGGCCTGCGAGGAACTGGGTGTGCGGTGCGCCGTATCAACTGCCTTCGCCGACGGTGGCAAGGGCGCGGAAGAACTCGCAAGAGCGGTCATTGAAACGGCCAACGGGGAAACCCGACCCCTGAAGCCCACCTATGACTGGTCGGACTCCATCAAGAAAAAGATCGAAGCGATTGCCACCAAGGTCTACGGAGCAGAGGGCGTGGATTACACCGCCACCGCCACCAAGGACCTGGCCCGGATCCAGCGCCTGGGTTTCGCGGGCCTGCCAATTTGCATGGCCAAGACGCCCTTGTCGCTAAGCGACGATCCCAAGCAGATCTGTCGCCCCACCGGCTTCCGGATCACGATTAGAAATGTGCTGCTCTCGGCAGGAGCCGGCTTCCTGGTTCCCCTGGCCGGGGACATTATCCGCATGCCCGGATTGCCCAAGCGGCCCAACGCCCTGGATATCAAGGGCTAGACCCAAAGCTGTTGCGCCCGGGACTATTCGTCCCGGGCCATCACCCTGGCAACGCCCCGGCCCCTGGGGTCGGCAGCGGCGCGCAAGCTTCCATTAAGGCCACTGATCACCATCACATCGCCCAGGGCCCAGTCATGGGGGCGCGGCCTGTAGCCACGCTTCGCCAGTTCCTCGACCGTGCGGCTTGGCAACGGAATGCCAGGGTCAAAGGTAATCTCTTCCGGCGGCAGCAACTGGTGGTGAAAACGCGTCGCGGACACCGCATCCTCCGGCGTCATGTTGAAGTCGATCAGGTTTACCATCACCTGGAATACACTGGTGAAGATCGTTGAGCCGCCCGGCGTCCCCACTACCATCACCGGCTCGCCGTCTTGAACCAGGATGGTGGGGGTCATCGAGGAAAGCATCCGCTTTCCAGGCTCAATGGCGTTGGCCTCACCCCCCACCACGCCGTAATAGTTCGGCACACCGGGCTTGGAACTGAAATCATCCATTTCATCGTTCAGCAGAAAACCGGCACCGCCCACCACAACCCCACTGCCAAATTCCGCGTTCAGGGTATAGGTGTTTGAAACCGCATTGCCATCGAAGTCCAGGATAGAAAAGTGGGTGGTGTCTTTTGACTCAAGCCCCGGACGCACTCCGTCCAGACTGGAAATTCCCGACGGGTTTACCTCGGCTGCCCGGGATGACACATAGGCTGCCGCCACCAGCGCATTGGTCGGGACTTCAAAAAATTCCGGATCGCCAGCATATTCCGCCCGGTCGGCGAAAACCCGCTTTTCCATTTCTGCGACAAGATGAATGTACTGAGGCGAGTTATGGGGCAAGCCCTTGAACTGGTCACCCAACTCATCCTTCATCTGCAGTAATTGCATCAATGCGATTCCGCCGGAACTGGGCGGCGGCGCGCTGATCAGGCGATATCCACGCCAGTTGATTTCCAGGGGTTCGCGCCAGACTACCTTGTAATCTGCCAGGTCCGAGGCGCTGATCAATCCGCCTCCGCGCTGCATTTCTTCCACTATCAATCCCGCCGTTTCACCGGTGTAGAACTCCTTGGCTCCATTCTCAGATATGCGCTGCAGGGTCGCGGCGAGTTCCGGCTGCCTGAACAGCTCCCTGGCCCGCATGCCGGAAAAATACTTGGTGAAGTTCACTCCGCCACGCTCGAAGCTCTCCGCCGCACCACTGGTGTTTTCAGCCAATTGGGGGTGCACGAAAAAGCCTTCCCGGGCCAGCTTGATGGCCGGGGCCAACAACACGACCCAGGGCAGGCGGCCATACTTTTGGTGGGCTTCCCACATGCCGGCAACGGTTCCCGGAACCCCAACCGACAAGTGACCGATCTCACTGCGCCCCGGGACAACATTACCGTCCCCATCCAGGTACATATCGCGGCTGGCGCCAGACGGGGCGGTTTCCCGGTAATCCACAAATGCGGTTTCATCACCCATGCTCACCAGCATAAAACCGCCACCACCGATATTTCCCGCCTCGGGCAGCGTGACGCTCAGGGTAAAGGATGCAGCCACTGCGGCATCCACCGCATTGCCTCCAAGCCTCAACACCGCCCCGGTCACGTCGGCGCTATAGCTGTCGGGCATGGCAAAGGCCGCCCGGTCATCGTTGCCGGCGGCCCAGCCGCTGGAACAGAACAACAAGGCGATTAACAGCAACGCCCGGTGGGGGAACAGGATTCTCAATGACATGAAAGTAACTCTTGGGATTGGCCAAAGACGGGATACAGACACTATCCTGTAGCATCGAACGAATCCAGAATCCAAATGAAAATATGCCGGGCAAAGCCTTGGCGGGACATGGGGATACCGTTAGGCTTGGCCAGGATGCGGCGAACACTCCACCGATTCCGGGAGGATCACCCCGATGTACCCTAGCTGGCTGGCTGCTCAAGCCTTCGATGTTCGTTCGTACCCCAAAAGCTGGTGGGCGGAATCTCTTCAGGCGCCCGCGCAAGACTTTCCCCTCCTGGAAGCAGACAAGCGGGCAGAGGTAGCGATTATCGGAGCCGGCTATACCGGCCTGAACGCTGCCCTGGGACTGGCCAGGCGTCACTCCATGGACACCATCGTGCTGGAGGCGGGACAACCGGGCTGGGGAGCTTCGGGGCGCAATGGCGGCTTTTGCAGCCCCGGCGGCGCCCATATGGGCTACGACAAGATGATCGGCAAATGGGGACTGGAAACCACCCGGGAGCTTTGCCAGGCCCAGGAAGACGCCATCGCTTATGTGGGAAACCTGGGAAAAAGCCTGAATATTGATTTCGATCGGGCAGGCTCCGGGGAATATATCGTTGGCTCGGGAGCCAGGACCCACCAGGACGCCATAGATGAGGCGCAGTGGATGAATAGCAAGCTGGGGGTCGCCGCCAGCGCACTAAGCCAGGGCGATCTGAAGGAGCGAGGCTTGTTCAGCCCTTTGTTCACCGGCGCACTTCACATGCCCAGGGGGTTCGGGCTTCACCCGCTGAAATACACACTGGGCCTTGCCCGAGCCGCCGCAGAAGCAGGTGTCAGAATTTTCGGTGACAGTGGGGTGACCTCCTGGCGCCAGCAAGGCGGTGAGCACGTACTGGAGACAGCCCGCGGAACGGTCCGTGCCAAACACGTCTTGCTGGCCACCAACGGCTATACACCCACCGGCGTGGGCAAGCCGATGGCAGGCAGGCTGATGCCGGTATTTTCGAACATCCTGGTCACCCGGGTACTTGGCAAGGAAGAACTCCAGGCCCAGGGTTGGCTGAAAACAGAGTTGGCCGCCGACGATCGAGAACTACTGCATTACTTCCGTCTCCTGCCTGACGGTCGATTCATGTTTGGCGGACGCGGCGGCATAGGCGGAACCCTGCCGGAAGAGGCGATAGTCCGGCGGCGTCTTGAGGCGGAATTTCGCACCCTTTTCCCTGCCTGGCGGGAAGTAAGTTTCGACTACTTCTGGAGCGGCCTGGTATGCCTGTGCCGTGACAATGTATTCCACGTTGGCACCATGCCTGGAAGAAATAATGCCTGGTATGGCCTGGCCTTCCACGGTGGAGGCGTGTCAATGGCCAGTTGGGCCGGGGCGGCACTGGCGGACATGATCGCCGGCGCCAACAGCAGTGAATTCAAGATTCCGGATCCCATGCTTAAGCCGGTTCCGTGGATCCCCTTCCCCCCTCTTCGCCCGCTATACCTGCGTGGCGCATATACCTGGTTCGGGCTGAAAGAGCGCCTGCAAGGCAAGAGACTGATAACCGACTGAGCTCATCCCTGCCGACTCAATGAAATCGAGGACCGCTACCGAACGGTTCTCGATCGCCGTACTCTGGCAACCTGCGCCGCCCGGGTGGGCATGGGGGACTGCAATAGAGTCAGGAACAAAAAATCTGCGCAGACCTGACCAGGCTACCCGGTGCAGTCGGGGGACCGGGATTTGCCGAGCACGTCCACCTCCACCTGTATCATGTCCTGAACCTGCAGCGCACCACCGAGCACGCTGAATGCCTCGAGGCCTATTTCGGCATGCCGCAATTCAAAACTGGAACGTACCGACATTGCACAAGCGGTCCTGGAGAACTCCACGGGAACCTGCTTGCTCAGCTGCTTGTCCAGGACAGTTAACTCAACGGTCGCTGACAATCCCTCTTCGGCTTCCTGCAGGCCAAGCACCCGGATGTAGACATAGGGATGGCTAACCGCATTCAACAGCCTCTCACCCAGCATATTCGCCCGGGTCGCCTCCCTGTCCTGCTCGGACAGCGGATACTCGAAACCCTCACCAGCTTCCTGCCGGAACAGGGGGTCATCCACCACCATACTGGCGACCGGCAGATAAAGACTGGCCCTGGATTGTGCCAGGTCATCGCTCACCAGGACCTCTCCTCCGAGATACCGGGAGCTGATCACGTGGTTATGTCCCAGCCTGGCCAGCCGACCGGCGCGAAAAACCTTTATCTGAACCATGGATTCAGAGGGAAGGACCTTGAAACGCGCCCCGGTTGCACCGGGAAACGGGTCAGCTGGAAAGTCTGCCGGCGCGTCCGTTTGCCCCGGCAGTCGGGCTACAGGGCCCTGGCTGCACCCGCTAAGTAACACAAAAACGCCCAGCAGGATCAGGGTGCGGCGCATGGCAACAGTTCCAGGCTGAATTCAACTTCCACCAGCAATCCGATGATCTCGTCGGTAGCCCAGTCACCCTGGCCGATACCGAAATCCAGGCGACTGATACTCGCACCACCGGTAAGCACCGCCTTCTCTGGAAGCTGCTGCCAGCTGAACTTCACAGGAACCGGGTGAACCATCCCTTTCAGCTCCAACCGGCCATTGGCCAGGAACTCCCCATCACCCAGGTCTTGAAAATCTGTCGCCTGGTAGCGGGCAGCTGGATAGGCCATGAAATCGAACCATTCCGGCTCGCCCATGCCCTCGTCCCGGTCGCGGCTACCTGTGCGCCCAGAGGTGACATCTATGTGCACATCAAAACTGCTTGCTGCCAGGTCGGCGGGGTCAAAATTGATAAGCGCATCAAACTCGTTAAATTTCCCCCGGAAAACAGTGCCTTCCCAGGTGGCCGCAAATCCCAGTTCGCTTTTCCCGGGTAGCGAACAACGCGGGATTGGTGGTTCAGCTTGCGCCGCCTGGGCCGGCAGCAAGCCCGGCAACATCCAAAGCAACACGACCACGGCGCTGATCCTGCTCATTGGCCGGGGCCTGCTTTTGCACCGGGCAACATGGAACGCAATACCTGGTTCTTGCCAATAAAATGATGACGCAGAGCCCCGGCGACGTGCAGCACCAACAGGCTCAGCATGATCCAGAGAATGGTGACATGCACCTCCTCAGCCAGTTCAGCAACGGTTTCGCTTGCACCGGTGAGTGGCGGCAGGGGTATCAACCAGAAAACATTCAACGGGAAATCCGCAGCCGAATTGATTATCCAGCCGCTAAGTGGCATCGCCAGCATGCACAGGTAAAGCGACCCCTGTACTCCACGGCTAAGGACTCTTTCCCAGCTCTGCAACTCGTGGCGGGGAGCCCCTTTATTCCATCTATTAAGCAGACGAAACAACAGTAGCAGGAGAACGGTCAGCCCGAAGGACTTGTGCCAAACGAACAGAGTCACCTTATCCGGTGAGGATGGGTACTCTTCCGCGACCCAGCCCAGGGTCATCACAACAACTATCAAGATGGCCATCAACCAGTGAAAGCCAATCACGCTTGCCGCCCAGCGCCCCGAATTTGCTACATGCATCGGCCAACTCCCTGTCTGCGCGCCAATGAAAAGACCACCAGCATACATCCTGGGGGGCCGTCGCACACAACTACCGGCATAACAGGAAGGGGCGTCCATCCGCGGCGCCCCATCCTGCCTGGCACCGGGACTACTTAACCTCCACCTGGTGCCGCTTAACGATCTTGCGCTTCGGTATCGTTACCTCCAGTACGCCATCTTTGAGAACAGCCTCAGCATGTTCACTGTCCACGTCCATGGGCAAGGTGATAAAGCGCTCGTAAGCGCCCCTGTGAGTCTCACAGCGGTAGAAGGACTCCTCGTCCTCCACCTTCTTGCTCCCGGTAGTGGCCCGCAGACGCACGCTGTCCTCGGACACCGTGAGCTCAAGATCCTCTTTCTTTACGCCGGGCACCTCTGCCCGAACGACGATATCGGCCTCGTGGTCAATGACATCGATCTTCGGCCATTGGGTCTCCAGTTTCATTTCCAAATCCGGAAGCAAGGGCCTGCGCCATGCCAGGGGCTCCATCCAACGACCGGGGAACATACTTTCCATGAAGTCCTCAAGGCCGGCACCGATGGTACCGAACGGCCGCGCAACTTCTCTCGACTCTTTGGCCTCCACTTTCGGGGCGACTTCTTTAATTTTGGTCATAACGCTATTCTCCATTAGCTACACCGCCGGAATTCCTATCCGACACTCGTATTATCTGCTCCTGAAAGAGGCTTTTAAATTCGTACAGAACACCCAAAACTGAAGGCAGGCGAACATTGTATTCGTCTGGCGAGATAAGCTAATTAGGGGTGCTAGTACAGGTCCTCAACAGACCATGTGAAAATCTGTTGACGGTCCGATTCTAGGGTGCGTCCACGAATAATCGACTGACGTCCAGGGTCTCCCGCTCCAGCCATGCCGGCGGTTGCAGGCCCTTGCTGCGCAGGAACGCCGGGTTGAACAACCTCTGGCGGTAACGTAGACCGGAGTCACACAGAATTGTCACCACGGTGTGTCCCGGACCCAAATCCCGGGCCAGTTGCATAGCGCCGGCAACATTGATCGCGCTGGAGGAACCCAGGCAGAGCCCCTCCTCTTCCAGCAGACGATAAACCCAGGGGATCGCATCCAGGTCATCGATCTTGTAGGAACAATCCACCGGCGCCTTGTCCAGGTTCCTGGTGATTCTGCTGTTGCCTATGCCCTCGGAGATAGAACTGCCCTCTACCTTGATTTCGCCATGGGCATAGAAGTGATGCAATCCGGACCCACCCGGGTCTGACAAGGCCACGCGAATTTCCGGATTCTGGCTTTTCAGGTAAAGACCGACACCCGCAAGTGTCCCGCCCGAACCCGCGGCACATACAAACCCATCGACGTCTCCCCCGGTGTCTTTCCAAATCTCCGGACCCGTGGTCGCGAAGTGCATATTTAGGTTAGCCACGTTATCGAACTGGTCTGCGAACACCGCACCGAATTCCTCGGTCCGGTCCAGTTCCTCGGCAAATCGACGCGCCACGTGCACAAAGTGATTGGGATTCCGGTAGGGCGCGGCGGGAATCAGTGCCAAATGCGCACCATAGGTTTTCAGGGTGTCCACTTTCTCCTGGCTCTGGGTGTTAGGCATTACGATTACCGTTCGGTATCCCAGGGCATCCGCCACCAGCGCAAGTCCGATACCGGTATTTCCCGCAGTACCTTCAACAATCACACCACCAGGTTTTAGCCGGCCGTCTGCCTCAGCGGCACGGATAATACCCAGTGCCGCACGATCCTTTACCGATCCGCCAGGATTCAGGAACTCGGCTTTACCCAGAATCTCGCAACCGGTTTGCTCTGAAGGACCATTCAAGCGGATCAGTGGGGTGCCGCCAATAGCGTCAAGAATGTTTGTTTTCTTTTTCATAATGCTGTGATCTAAACACAGAGCGCTCACCGGCACCATTACTAACGAATATCCCAATCTCCGGCATCAAAACTGTTGCCACAGCAAGGTCACTTGCTGTGCTAGGATTTCCCCCAAGCTAGACACCCGAACATCAGGAACTGAACATGGAAATGGAAACCCGTACAACTGTCATTCGTGAACCAGAAGGTTATCTCACGGAGAGTTACGCCCGTTTTCGCTCCGGATTGATTTCGGATGTTTCCTACGAGCTGTTCTTTGATCTGGATGGACATTCACGGGAGTTCCTGGGCAAAGCCATGATCCTTTTCGAGTTGAAGGAGTTGTCTGATCGACTGACAGTCGACTTCTCCGGTGGAAAGGTGGAAAAGCTGCGAGTTAACGGACGAGACCTGGAGCCTGACTACAACGGCTGGTTCCTCACCATTGAGGAAGAATTCCTGCGAGCAGGACCGAACAGCATCATTGTCTGGTACCGCGCGCCTTACAGCAGCGATGGCGCCGGCTTGCACCGCTTTGTCGATCAAGAGGATGGCAAGATCTATGTCTACAGCCATTTCGAGCCCTACGATGCCAACCGGGCTTTCCCGTGTTTTGACCAGCCCGACCTGAAGGCCACCTACGCGGTTGAGGTTATGGCCCCCGGCAGCTGGAGCGTCATCTCAGCGGTTCCAGAAAGCGAGATCGAGGAATCTGATTTGAACAAGCTATGGCGCTTTCCAACCAGCCCTCGTTTCAGTACCTATATTTTTCCGCTGCATGCCGGGCAGTTCAGAGTATGGGAAAACCACTCTGGCAAAGTGCCCTTAAGATTGTTCGCCCGCCACAGCATGGCCGAGCATGTAAACGTGGAAGAATGGTTTGCCTTCACCCATATCGGGCTGGATTTCTTTGGCGCCTACTTCGCCATGCCTTTCCCGTACAGCAAGTACGATCAATTGATTGTTCCCGAATTCAACATCGGGGGAATGGAGAATGTCGGCGCGGTTACCTACAACGAGCGCTACCTCAAGCGAGGAGACTACACGGCCGAGGATAGAGAGACCCTTGCCGATGTGCTGCTGCACGAACTCTCACACATGTGGCTTGGCGACCTGGTTACTCCCGACTGGTGGAACGGTTTGTGGCTGAAGGAGAGCTTCGCCACCTATATGGCCAGCGTGGCATTGGCCAACGGCACAGAATTCGAAAATGCCTGGCACACGTTTTTCTCACGCAACAAGCAGCGCGCCTATGAGGCCGATCAATGGGTGACCACACACCCTATCGAAGTGCCGGTTGCAGACACCAAGGGTGCCTTTGCTCACTTCGACGCCATCACCTACCAGAAGGGCGCATCGGTTCTCACCCAATTCGCACACTATGTCGGGCAGGACAAATTCCGGGATAGTATCCGCCTGTACCTGAAACGCCACGCCGGGCAGGCCACCACGCTAAAGGACTTTATTGCGGCGGTGTCTGAAGTCTCGGGAATGGAACTGGATGGATGGGTTGACGGCTGGCTGAAAACTGCCGGACTCAATACCATCAACGTGAGCCTGGATTGTCGCAGCGGAAAAATCCGCGAATTGACCATACTGCAAAGCGCTGGCGAGCAAAGTCCTGCCTTGCGTGAACACCAGGTGCAGTTGGGCTTGTATAAAATAGACAAGCAGCGTCACGGCATTAATTCACGAAGCCTGCCGGTCACCGTTAGAGGCCCGGAAACCCAGGTTCCGTCCCTGAACGGGGAAGAAGAGCCCAGCCTCGTTTTCCCCAATCTCGGTGACTGGGGATACGTAAAGGTTCAGCTCGACCCGGTGTCCCTGCACACCCTCAACGCACATCTTCGGCTGTTCGAGGATCCGTTCCTGAAATCCATGTTGTGGCAGACACTGTGGGACATGGCCCGGGATGCAACCCTTCCCCTGAATGAATACGCGGAGGTGCTGCGTAATCACCTGCCTGGTGAACAGGACCGGCGCATTGTCAGGCAGGTCACCGCCACGGCGATCGAAACCTTGAATATGTTGTTTCGATTACAGCCCTCCTCCGCCAAGGCGCTGGAGCAATACGGTAATTACCTGGAAAGCATGGCCTGGCAGCAGGTTAATTCCAGTGAGAAAGGCAGTGACCTGCAAAAACTCTGGCTGGATACCTACGCTTCAATGGCCCACACACAACGCGGCCTGAGCCAGTTGCAGGAACTTCTTAATGATCGGGTCCACCGCAATATAGAGGTCGATCAGGATCGTCGCTGGCAGATAGTGGCGCGGTTAAACGAATTCGATTTTGAAGATGCCGAAGAAATTGCAGAACTCGAGTCATCCAGCGATGGTTCCGATGCCGGGCAACGTATGTTTATTGCCACGCTGGCCGGGCGGCCAGATATGGAAATGAAGCTGGAATGGCTGGACGAAATTCAGCAGAAGACCAGCCCGCTGCCACTGGCCAGGAAGCGGGCAGCCATGCACCGGCTATTCCCGGCACATCAGCAGAGTCTCCACAGCGAGCTGGCCGGGGACATCCTGGCGTCATTGCCAAAGGTCAGTGAAGTCGCTTCGGATTCCCTGCTGTCCTCTTACTCGATGTTGATACCGGTATTCGCCACAGCCCAGTGTAACGAGCAACTCGAAAAAGGCATTGCCAATTCCAGCGGATTGCATCCGATACTGGCGAAGCGGCTCAGGGTTGCCAAACAGGAAAACGCCCGCTTGATCGCCATCGGAAAGTTGCTGGAAAAAAGCCTCGGGCAGGCCGGAGACTAATCTGCCCCGCTAGTCCTCTACCATCTGGTGAAATTCTTCCACCGCATCTTCGGCTACCCCCGGGCGATGAAACTGTGCGATATGAACCAGCGCATCGCCTTCGTGTACCGGTGGCAGTCGGGTGTGGCCAATAATAAGGCCATTAACATTCGCCTCGACTATCACCTCGTCAGTGCCAAACGGATCAGCAATCACGCCTATTGGTTCGCCCTTGCGTACACGATCCCCCAGGTCCTTGGTGGTCCTGAACACACCACTGATCGGTGCTCTAACCCATGCTGAACGCTTCGCAAGGACCGGTTCCGTAGGCTTGCCCTTGCCACGGGGGGTCCTGCGCAACATGCCGATTTCGCGCATTACGCTCAGCACTCCCCTTACACCGCCACGGATACACGCCTCATCAAAACGCAGCGCCTCTCCGGCCTCGTATAGTAGCGTGGGTACGCCCTTTTCCGCGGCACACTGTCTCAGGGATCCATCCCGAATATCCGAATTAATCATCACTGGAACACCGAAGGCACTGGCCAGCCTGAGGGTGGTTTCATCCTCCAGGTTAGCCCGAATCTGCGGCAGGTTTGCCCTGTGAATTGCACCGGTGTGCAAGTCTATGCCGTAGTTCGACCGTTCAATGATTTCCCTGGCGAACAGGTTTGCCAGCCGGGACGCTCCCGAACCGCTTTCACTTCCCGGGAACGACCGGTTCAGGTCGCGCCGGTCAGGCAAGTAACGGGACAGGTGCAAAAAACCAAACACGTTCACCACCGGAACCGCCAGCAAGGTGCCCTTCATGGACTTGAGCATGGAAAGCTTCAATAACCGGCGTATGACTTCCACACCGTTTATCTCGTCTCCATGGATCGCGGCACTGACGAACAGGGTCGGACCCTCGGTATTGCCATGCAAAACATGCACCGGCAACGCCAGCGGCGTGTGGGTATACAAGCCCGGGACCGGCAAATCTATGCAGGTCCGCTGGCCAGGTTTAACAAGCTGGTCGCCTATGGCGAACGGTTTGGCCTTAGCCATTTATCCTTTGCCCCGCGTGCGAGTATTGCCCTTCTTGGCATTCTTCTCAATGTGTTCAATGATCATGCCGGCCACGTCTTTCTCGGTGGTTCTCTCTATCCCTTCCAGCCCCGGAGAGGAATTAACTTCCAGAACAACAGGACCATGATTGGAGCGAATGATATCCACGCCGGCCACGTTCAGGCCCATGATCTTTGCCGACCGAATAGCGGTCGCTCGCTCTTCCGGAGTAATACGAATCAGTTTGGAAGTACCGCCCCGGTGCAAATTTGAACGGAATTCGCCTTCTTTTCCCTGGCGCTGCATGGCAGCCACTACCCTGTCTCCGATGACCAGGCAGCGTATATCGGAACCTGCGGATTCAGATATAAATTCCTGCACCAGGAAATTCGCGTTCAGCCCCCGGAAAGCCTCGATTACGCTTTCCGCCGCCTTTCGGGTCTCGGCGAGTACCACGCCAATACCCTGGGTTCCTTCAAGCAGCTTAATCACCACCGGAGCACCGCCTGCGATCGACAGCAAGTCCTGGGTGTCGTCCGGAGAGTGGGCAAAGCCGGTAATCGGCAGTCCGACACCCTTTCTCGACAGCAACTGCAGAGAACGCAACTTATCCCGCGAACGTGATATCGCCACAGATTCGTTCAATGGGTAAACCCCCATCATTTCAAACTGACGCAACACTGCCGTTCCGTAAAATGTGATCGAGGCGCCGATACGGGGAATCACCGCATCCACATCTTCCAGCACTTCACCCCTGTAATGAACAGCGGGCTTGTGACTGGCAATATTCATGTAACAACGCTGGTGATCCACCACCCGCATCTCGTGGCCCCGCACCTGACCCGCTTCCACCAGTCGCCTGGTGGAATAGAGTTTCTTGTTTCGCGACAAGATTACAATTCTCATCTTCAGAACTCCCTAGAGCTTTTTCGAGTATGTGCGCGCGAGTAACTTGCCCTGGCAAAACGATTCACCCGGTTCGACTACAGCATACCCATGCAGGGCAGTACGTCCGAGCAACATCGGGAAAAGCATGTTGTCACGCCTGGTCAGATTCAACTCAATCTGCCAGCGCCTGCCTCCAAGCAAGACTTCAGTCTGGATAAAAATACGTGGCTGGGTGTGACCACCTGAGTCAGTCACGTTCCGCCGGTCCAGTACGGGTGCGGCGCAGTTGAACACCACTTCAGGGTGTTTGCGCAACGGCTGGACAACAAAGCGCACCCACTCGGCGCCTTCTTCCATGTAGGTTTCCATGCCGCAAACATGCAGGCACGAGGTCCTGGCCCCGGTATCAACCTTGGCCTTGATAGCTGGAATCCCAAGTCCGGGCAGACTCAGCCACTCGCGCCAGCCTACCCTTAACGGCTGCAAACTGCCTTCACTTTCCATATTGGTCTTTCCCGATGAAAAAAAAAGCCCGGCCTAAACCGGGCTCTTTCGAGAAACTCCGTGCTCAAGCGTCAGATATCATAATCATAATTATCTTCGGATAGAGCGATCTTCAGGCGGCGCTCTTCCATGTATTCTTCCACAGATTTCCAGGGACTGGGTTTTCGGACTGCAGCAAGCGGCTTTACCACCGCCTTTTCTTGCTGGATCTCTTCAATTTCCTGGTCGTCTTCGAACTCATCATCTTCGAAGTCTTCAATGCGGTCGTCTATCACAGCTCCATTCCTCCAAAGCACTGTCCTACCGGCCCAATAAGGCGCTCGGCGGCGAGGAATATAGCCAAGTTTCCCGGGAAGGCAAGAAAAACTTTCACCACCTGTCCCAAAGACCCTGGCCGCCACCCCAAACCGGGCCTCAGGACTGGTAATCCGGGCCTCCCGTCCCCATTATCGAAACATATGGATACCTGGCCTGAAGGATATATCGAGCTGCTGAGGCGCGCAGACAGCGGCTTTTGCAATGAGCGCAACCTGGTCCTCAAGGCCCTGGGTGTGGACGCTCATGTCCTGCGTGACGCCGGAATGTATGTCCTGGTGGTGCCTCAGGAACAAGCCCTGCGCTCGGTGGCTGAACTCAGTCAATATGAGGCCGAGGATAAAACGCCCCCGGCCAAACCCACCCCCCTTCCGCTCAAGGGGTCGGGCCTGGCGGGCCTGGGAGGATACGTAACCTGCCTCCTGCTGGTGGCAATCTTCCAGAATCAGCACGCCCTCTCACAGGACTGGCTCGGAATCGGTGCGCTGGATGTGTCCCGGGTTCACCAGGGTGAATGGTGGCGCCTGGTTACCGCCCTGACCCTGCACCTGGATACCGCCCACCTGATGGGCAATTTGGTGATCGGGGGTATTTTCGGTTTTTTCCTGGGACGCCTGCTGGGCGACGGAATGGCCTGGTTCTGCATTGTGCTTGCCGCCGTCACCGGCAACGCCATGAACGCCGTGGTTCAGCAAAGCTACTTTTCAGCGGCCGGCGCCTCCACAGCGGTCTTCGCCGCCCTGGGGCTTTTGTGCGGATACAGCTGGCGCATGCGCAATTCCAGCCAGCTGCGCTGGGCTGCTCGCTGGGCTCCCCTGGTGGGAGGAGTCATACTCCTGGCCTGGCTGGGCACCGGGGATGAACATACCGATGTAGTCGCCCACCTCACCGGTTTTATTGCCGGCACCGCCCTTGGCGTCGCGCTACCGCTGATACCCTGGGTACAAAACGCCGGCCCTCGCATCCAGATGGCCCTGGGGGCCCTAAGCATAACCACGGTCACGGCAGCCTGGTTAATTGCCCTGACAGCAAGCTGAACGGTTCCTCGTACACTGGTAGGCTCTACTGATAATGCGTAAACGGATTTTACTTGCTACGAAAATTGTCGCCGGGATAACGCTGTCCCTGGTGCTGCTTTGCGCAAGTTTGCTGGCCTATCTGGAATTTGCCGACCTTGGCAGCCGCCTTCCTCTGATCGAATCCCTGGCAAGCCGCGCGACGGGAAGGGACGTAAAAATTGATGGGCCCCTGACCCTGGACCTGGGCCGGACGGTAAAAATCAATGCAGGGCGGATTCGCCTGGGCAATGCGCCATGGTCCCCCGAAGCGAGCATGCTGGACGTAAGAGACATTTACCTGGTGATTGAAACCGGCTCATTGTTCAGTGGCCCACTGCGCTTTACACGCGTCTCAATCCCGCAAGCCACCCTCATCCTGCACCGGGACATGGAGCATGGACTGAACTGGAATCTGGCGCCTGACAGCAAGGAAAAGCCTCATACCAAGTCCGCGCTGGCCAAACCGGCAATTCCGATTGTGGTAGATCACCTGGATGCCCGGCAAATCATCATGCTCTTTCGTGGACCCAATCTGAAAGCCGATGTACCCATGATCATCGGGCAGCTCTCCATCGATGAAAGTGAACTCGGAAATCTGGACATTACCGCCAGCGGAATGCTGTCCAACAAGCCATGGAATCTCAAGGGAGATCTGGGCAGCGTGGCCAGCCTGGTGAGTGGCAAGCAGATACAGACGGCCCTGCAAATGAATTTCAATTCCGCGCGGCTTGCCCTGAACGCCAGCGCGGAGAAACTGGCTGATCTGGAGGATGTCGAAGTAGATCTTGAAATTGATGGACCAGACCTGCTGCAAATTACCGAGTCACTGGGACTGCCCGAGATCGCCCGTGGCGAGTTTCATTTGAGGTCACTGGTCAAGGCAGACGCCGACCAGGTACAGGCCACCCTGGATGCCATGGCCGGGGAACTCTTTGCGGACATTGACCTGGAGGCCAGGCAACTAAAAAGCAATGAGCCCCTGATGAATGCGGAGATACGCGCTAGAGGACCTAATCTCGGGGCGCTCGCCAGCTGGCTGGGCTTGCCAGGACTGGAGGAGAAACCCTTCAGCCTGTCCGGAAAGTTTCACCGGGAGGGCGGCAACACGCTATTTGATAACATTGCCCTGAATGCTCCCAACACCCAGGTTTCAGTGTCCGGCATACTCACCCGGCCACCTGACTACGTGGGCACCCGGCTGGTTTTACAGGCCAACATTCCTTATACAAAAGTCCTCTCCAAAAAACTGGGGCTGGATTGGCTGAGTCCCGGGAATGCGGTTCTCAATGCCAGCCTTGAACAAAGCGACAACGGGTTGAGCCTGCGTAGTGCCGAACTAAAGATGGGCAATACCCGGCTGCTGAGCAGCGGCACGGTAGGCAACCTGGAGAACCTGGACGGGACCCGACTGAGCTTGGAACTTGAAACCCCTGGCGCGAAGGAACTGGGGGAGCTGTTGAGCCAACCGGACTGGCCGGCTCTGCCCCTGGGAGCCCAGGCAGAGCTGGAAATTACATCCGGGCAGTGGGTATTGAGCAAGCTCAGTACGCGGCTTGGCGAGGCCACCGTGACTGCCACGGGCTCCCTGGGATCGGGACCGGAAATCGTCCAGGCCGATCTGGAACTGGCCATGAACCTGCCGAGTATGGAACCCCTTGGAAACAGCCTGGGACTGCCCTCCTTGCCCAAACTGCCAGTGCGCGGCTCTGCCAGGTTGAAGCTTGCAGGCCAGAATATCCAGCTCGACTCGGTGGCACTGGACCTGGGAATACTGTCATTGGCAGGCTCCGCCGGCGTGGAGCTGAACCCGGAAACCGGTTATCAGCTTGATTCGGCCCTGACCGCCAGCGGAGCAAACTTTCGTGACGCTGCCAGCCTTGCCGGACTGGACGAGGTGCCGGATCTGCCCTGGAAGGCCAGTAGCCGCATCTATGTCGATCAGCAAAGCTTTCGCCTGGAAAACATGGATATGACACTGGGTGCTACCCGGATTCGCGGCCAGGCCGAATACTTTTCGGGCCTGTCAGGGTCCAACGCCAAGTTGCAGGCCGAGGGACCCGACGCGCGAAACTTGCTCCCGATTTTGCAGCAACACGCACTGAAGCCCCTGCCCTTCACCCTGGCAGTAGATGTCACCCGGGATCCACACGGAATTCGTCTTAAAGAGGTGCGTGGAAACATTGCGGGACTATCCCTTGAAAGTTCCGGAACCCTGGGAGACTGGCCGGAAATGGATGGATCCGACCTTGGATTTTCCCTGAAAGGCGCAGACCTGTCCGCCAGTATGCAAAACTGGTCCGAGACAGTCGGCCCGGGCGCGGCATTCGAATTCACCGGCCAACTGCGCAAGACCAACGGCGACGTCAGTCTCACGGCAGACTCACAGATTGGCGAAGACAACCTGACCCTGGAAGGCCACCTTGGCGACGGGTCACCTCGCAACTTCACGCTCAAGGCCAGTGGAACCAAACTCGACCTGGACAGACTGAAAAAGCTGTGGCCAGCGGCAGAACCCCCGGACCAATCAACACCTGACAAGACCACCCGAATCGTGCCTGATCTGAAATTCCCGGCCACCTGGCCAGACACCCTGGTTGGAGAGCTCACCCTGGAGCTGGATTCACTGCACTATCTGGAAAGAGAATTCAGCAAGGTCCGCGTGGAGGCAACACTCGACCCACAGACCCTGGATATCCCGGTAGCCCAAGCCATGATTGGCGAAGGCAAACTGTCCGCCACATTCAAGGCAATACCGGTAGAGTCAGGTATCCAGGCGGAAATCACCTTTTCTGGCACGGATGTGAAATTTGGGATGGTCTCCACTTCGGAGAACATCACCGTTCGCCCGCCATCGGACCTGGAGATTCAGTTAAGCGGTCGGGGGTCCGGACTAAGAGAACTGGCCGGCAACCTCGATGGAAACATAATCTTTAGTCACGGAAAGGGAGCGATCGTCGACAGCGTCATCACCTCTGACTTCATCTCCGAACTGGCGCGTCTTCTAAACCCACTCAGGCAAGCCAACGACCCTACGATTCTGCAATGCGGGCTGGTAATCCTGGACGTAAAACAGGGCATGGTCACTACCGAAATCGCCATGGACCAGACCAACCGACTGCTCATTACCGCCCTGGCTACCGCCAATCTGAAAGACGAGCGCATTGAGGTCTTGTTCACCATCATGCCCCGCGAAGGAATTGGCATCAGTGCCAGCAGCATCGTAAATCCCTACGTAAAGATCACTGGCACCCTGGCCAAGCCGGCTCTGACATTCGCCGCTACCCGCGCCGCCATTACCTATGGCGCCGCAGTCGCCTCGGGCGGACTGTCAGTCCTGGCCAAGGGACTCTGGGACAGAATGGCCAGCAGTGGCCAACAATGCGAGAAGGAACTGGCCAAGCGGAATATGCGCCTGCCGGGAACCTGATAGCCCCCGCCTACAACTGGCAGGGATCAGGCCGTGCCCACATTGGTATCAGTGGGGGAATGAAAGTAATCACTCTCGGCGGCGAAGTCGTTCACCTCGCCAAGCAGTTGCCGCAAGCGCTGGGCCGCCGTGTTGATCTCGGCGCAGGACTCACACATGGGATCATCGCAAGGCTGGCGACTGAACAGCCAGAACTGCACCGCACCTGCCAGTACGCCCGAAGCAATCTCCCACTCGTCCGCGTCCGGGTTGTCTTCCAGCACCTCGTTACCCAGGTTAACCACTTCCCGGGCCACCCGGTCGAACATAAGGTCTTCGCTATCGGCCAGGTCATCGGTTGGCTTGTCGACTGGAGATTTCATTATTTTTCCCAGGTTCGGGGGAGAAGGAGTCGCGCATTCTAATACCAGGGCGAGAATATCCCAAACCCTGTGACCGATTATGGACTCAGCCAGCCAGCTGTCCAGACTGAGCCGTCCCAGGCCAGAGCTGCCCGGCGATTGGACTGCGCACCCAGCAGCAGCACATCCAGGTGCGAAAACTCCGTGGCAACGACCAGGAAATTCTCCCGGCCATTCAGGTTGCCCGCCGACAGGTCCTGCCCCTGCTTTTGCAACGCACTGCCTGGCGCCTGCAGCGCACGATAATTGCGCCTGTTGGCCTCGGAACAATCCTCCCAGCAGCGCCTGGCCAGGAGATCATCCCGATGCAGGCTTGCCGTGCCCCGTGCCCGGACCTGTAGGCGCCGGGACGGATCGTAAAACATCCAGGTAACGCTGTTTTGCCCGGCCATCTGTTCAACCTTGGGAGACCGGGCATCGGTATAAAACAGCACTCGGCGCTGCTGTGGCCGAACCTCTCGCAATATTACCGTTCTTACCTCTGGCCCATTCGTACCAGCGCTGGCGACCGCGGGGGTGCGAAATGGCTCATCAAAGCCACTTGCGGCCAGTTCCAGAAGATCCCATGCAGCGGCAGGCCACTGATCCAGCGTCAACTCCCAAAGCTGAGGATTCTCATACATTCGCCGATCATCCCCGGTCATGGGCAACATAAACTTGGGTGGGGACCACGCTGGGGCTCACCCGCAAGATAGACAAATCCCTCGACTAGCGGAAGCCGTTTATCAGGATGATCACCACCGCAAGCGGGGCAATAAAGCGCGCCGTGAAACGCCAGATGGTAAAGAACAGTGAAGGTCCACCAGAGATCTCATCCTTCATCGCCTTGGCTGGCATGATCCAGGCCGAGAAAACCAGGATCGACACACAAGCCAATGGCAACATGACATTGGAGACCGCGAAATCGATCAAGTCGAAGAATGTCTTGCCCTCAAACATCTTTATGAAATCCAGGGGGTGCACATCCTTCCAGATGTTGAAGGAGAACACGGTACACAGACCAACCAGCCAGGCCGCGATACCGCCGATCGCCGCCGCCACAGGACGGCGAATTCCCCGCTGCTCTTCAGCCCAGGAAACGATAGGCTCAAGCATGGCAATCGAAGAGGTTATCGCCGCAAACATCAGCAAGACAAAAAATAACGGAGCAACAATTGCGCCGCCCGGCATATGAGCAAAGGCCACTGGCAAGGTGACAAATATCAAGCCGGGGCCCTCTCCCGGGCTCTGGGCATTGGCGAAGACCAGCGGAAATATGACCAGCCCGGCAACCAACGCGACCATGGTGTCACCAGCGGCAATAATTCCCGCCATCCGGGGGATCGACGCGCTCTTGTGCAGGTAGGCTCCGTAAGTAATCATGGTCCCGGCACCCACCGCCGTGGAGAACAGAGCCTGTCCCACCGCAGCCATGACAACCTGGGGAGTCAGTTTGCTGAAGTCAGGCGTAAAGAGAAAATTCACTGCGCCAGCGAAGTCTCCCACGTAGGCCGCGTAAAACATCATCAATACCAACAAGACAAACAGGGCGGGCATAAGGACATCAGCGGCCATTTCGATGCCGCGCTTTACTCCCCTGGCGACGATCCAGACTGTCGCAACCATGAAGACCGCATGCCAGCCCATCAGCTCCCATGGATCCGCCAGCAGGGCATCAAACATGCCGCCGACTTGCTCAGTGGTCGCCCCGGTAAACTCACCGGACAGTGCGCGGGGTATGTAGGCCATGACCCAGCCACCAATCACGCTGTAGAAGGTCAGGATCATAAACACGATAAACAGGCCTGCGAAACCCATCGCCCGCCAGCGACCCGAGGCACCCGCCTCCCGGGCAAGGTTGGCGAAGGTCAGCGGAGGACTTCCCCCGCCACGCCGTCCCAGGGACAGCTCGGCCACCAGCATGGGAAGGGCCACCGCGATCACCGCCAGGATGTATACCATCACAAATGCGCTGCCACCGCCGGTACCTGCGGCATAGGGGAACCGCCATATATTGCCCAATCCCACGGCGGCGCCAACTGCCGCCATGATAAATCCAACCCTGGTTGACCAGAATTCGTGCTGTCCTGATTGGGCATTTTCTGACATTAAACCTGTCCTCGATAACTGGGCTTTCTAGATAATAATTAACCAGTACTTGCAGCCGAACTCATGGGCGGCGTCCAGCGCGGTGCGCGCTTCTCCGGACATCTCCAGTGCCCTGCCGATGTACTCGTTCACTTGGTCCACATATCCGTCTGCAGATGCCGACCATACACGGTTTAAATAGTGTTCACCCGCTACGAAGGCACTCATGATTTCCCGCCGACGAGATGAAATCTCACCATAGAAGGCAGTGCCCTCCGGGTTTCAGGAATCTATACATACCAGAGTGGGGCGAGGCCTGAAAGCTGCGCCGCAAGAAAAGATTTTGTCAGGAAGCCCGGAAAGGCCTGAAGGATCAGGCGCTATGAACCCCGGATGACATGGCGTGAGAGGTGCCGGCAATCGACTGCAGGAAACTTTCCAGCGATTCCGGATGTGACAGGGTATACCCCTGCACCAGGTCCACGCCCATCGCACGAATCAGTGAATCAGCCTCGTCGGTATCAACACACTCGGCAATTGCTGTTAGCTGCATGACCTTTGCCGCCTGATTCACCGCGGCCACCATCGAATGAGAAATCCGGCTGGTGGTCATCGCCATGACCCGTTCTCCGTCAATCTTCACGTAGTCAACAGGCATGTTTTCCAGGAAGGGCAGACAACTCAGGCCGGTACCAAAATTATCCAGGGCCACCTTGCATCCCAGGTCCCGCAAGGCCTGGATGAAGCGCAGGCCGCGTTTCGGATCGGCCATTAGTGACGATTCGGAAATCTCGAAACACAGTGCCTGGGCAGGCACATCGCTAGTCCTGAGTTGCTCTTCGACAAAGCCCGGAAACTCCTTGTCCGCGATGCTCTCGCCAGAAAGATTTATACCGGCAACCAGGCTCGGGGGGATATTTTGAGATCCAATCTCCCCAAGCTGATTTGTGACGCTGGTTACCACCCAGCGGTCGATGGCCGCCAGCATGTCATAGCGCCCGGCAACCGGCAGGAAGCACCCGGGCGGCATTTCAACGCCAGCCTCATCAATCAGTCTCAGGAATACTTCAAAGTAACCACACGGTTGGCGATCATCGCTCCCGTAAACAGCCTGGGCCACCAATTTGAACCGTTCTTCTTCCAGGGCAGTGCCCAGGTAATTAGCCAGGAAAATTTCACCCTGTGGACGCACGCTGGAGCCCTCATCATCCTTGTAGAGTTCGACCTGGTTGCCACCATGTATCGTGGCAACCCTGCAAGCCGACTCCGCGGCAGCCTGGACAGATATCGAGGCGCTACTGGCATCGGCGCTGTGGGCAACGCCCACGCTTACGCTCATGCTTACGCCCTGCTCGCCATTGAGGTAGTGCAACGATGTCACGGCATTGCAGATCTGGCGGGCCTTTTTCAGGGCCTCATCCGGGCTGACTCCGGGGAGCAACAATGAAAAGTTGCTTTCGCCCAGACGTCCGAAAAGTTGGCCGTCCTCACTACGACTCAGCACCAGGCTACAAAAATGCCCCAGTACGTCGTCACTGGCCTGTCGGCCAAACTCGCTCCGAACCCGTGCCAGGCGTTCAAGGCTCATGAAAATCAGGGAATGCTCAATACCGGCTGCGGAAAGCTTGGCCAACTCGCCTTCGAATGCAGGCTGACACAGGGCGCGGGTCGCGGTATCAATTCGAGCCTCAATCAACGCCGAAAGCTTCCTGGCAAGTGACTCGAGTGTCTTTTGGTTATCTTCGAGCACCAGTCGGGGCTGACCAATCGCCATTAATACACCCTCGACTCCGCCATCGGCCGCAGTCATCGGACAGGCAAGCAGGGGAATCTGGGGATCGATATCTAACGAGGCCTCTTCCGCACCATCTTCAGACATGCACACACTGCGGCGATGCATACTGACCCAGGCCAGCAGATTCTTTTCCATGCGCCGTAATACGGCGGAGTCAAGAATCTTGCCGGCACCTGCCGTCTCACGCAGGCAGTGAATCCGGTAACCGGGCATCGACAAGGTGATACTTCCAGATCCAAGAATCGACAGCATCTTGTCCAGCGCTGTTTCAATGCCGGCAGTAACACCCATCTTCCGCTCAAACGTGCTTTCCAGGTTGCGCAGGAAATCCAGTTCAACTGTCTGCTTACGCAAATCCCCGCGCGCTTTACCCAGGGCGGTTTGCAATAACATGTCCCGGCTTATGCAATGCATGGCCGGGCGCAACAATTGGGACACCATCGGCAGGGAGCGAGGCTCCCTGCCAGATGTTGACTCAACCAGCACCACCAGGGTGCCAAGGTGTAACTTGGCTCCATCGCCCAGGGGGAAGGCATAGGAGACCTGGCCATCGGCCATTACACTCATAAGGGCTTTGTGTTGCGAAACACTCTGATTGACGATTTCGCCGAGCCTTTTCTTTAGCTCGGCACCGACGCCGGTCATGCTCTTCTCGGACTCAATCCAGCGCTGCAGTCCGGCTGCGCCAAAAAGTCCAAAACCCTTAGCTCCAGGCATAAGGGTAAGAAGCAGACTTGAATAAGGGTCTCTCTTGGTTGCGGAGACTGTCGTTGATTCCATGGAAATACTTCCCCGGGCTGTCTCTACGCTGCATTCAGATGCAACGGCTCAGCGCTTATCCTGACGCAGCCACCCTTTCAGTACTGTGAAACATCTCTCACAAATTAGAGAGAAATAACCCGAAAATTCAGAAATTCCGGCTATTTGCGACGCAAATGGGCAGGTGGAACCAGTAGCCGGGAGTCAGTCGAGGCTGATTGGACCGCGATTGATGGCGAGAATGCCACTACGGACCATGGACAGTATTTCACCGAAGCGACCGAACTCATCCACTATTTCATCCAGCGCCGGCCCGGGGGAGGTCACCTCCAGGGTGAAATTCGATGGCGTCTCATCCAGCACCTTTGCGCCGCACTCACCCACCAGTTTCATAAAGGCTGCGGGAACAGGACCGTCGAAAGCCACTTTCAAGAGCACCATTTCCCGCTCGATATGGTCGCCGCCGGTCATGTCCAGTACATCCACCACGTCCACCAGTTTCAGGAGCTGGCTGCAAATCTGCTGAATCACCTGGTCCGAGCCCCGACTCACCAGGGTCAAACGGGAAATCGCCTGGTCCTGGGTAGGCGCAACATGAAGTGTCTCGATGTTGTAACCCCGGGAGGAAAACAAGCCCGCTACACGGGCAAGGGCACCGGCCTCGTTTTGAAGCAATATGGAAATTGTATGTCTCACGAGTTCCCTCTCCAACGGACTGCGGCTAGCAAAATTCGACCTGTCCAGAGCATAACAATCGGCCAGCCCGGGCACCACCACACATATAAAATGGACCCGGTCGATCACCAAGTTGGACTTACTCGTTCAGGGGTTGCTAGTCTTGACTTGATCGGGCGTGTCCACCCAGGCCTTTCATAGCTCCACCTGAAAGATGAAGTTCATTGCGCCACCCAAATTACTACGGACGGTATTCCCATGTACGCGGACCACAAGCCCAAGACCACTGACACGCACCCTCTCACGGGCCGGGCAATGACCGGGGCCGAGATCATCGTGCAGGTACTGGTCGATGAGGGCGTCGGCCAGATTTTCGGCTATAGCGGAGGCGC